>Ga0222719_10000268_pt1 | contig 52628 bp, 54 predicted proteins | sample C33_34DmetaG_FD_165039 | JGI IMG/M metagenome (GOLD analysis project Ga0222719, IMG submission 165039) | Estuarine water microbial communities from San Francisco Bay, California, United States - C33_34D | ecosystem: Environmental > Aquatic > Marine > Unclassified | place: USA: California...
GTTTCGAGTTCCTCGATTCTCACGACATTAGAAGCCAAGTTAGACCAAATAGCCGTATTAGAGGTTTCGAGTTCCTCGATCCTTGTAACGTTCGAAGCCAAGTTAGACCAAATAGCCGTATTAGAGGTTTCGAGTTCTTCGATCCTCACGACATTAGAAGCCAGGTTAGACCAAATAGCCGTATTAGAGGTTTCGAGTTCTTCGATCCTCACGACATTAGAAGCCAGGTTAGACCAAATAGCCGTATTAGAGGTTTCGAGTTCTTCGATCCTCACGACATTAGAAGCCAGGTTAGACCAAATAGCCGTATTAGAGGTTTCGAGGTTCGTGATACGTGTAACGTCTCCAGGGCTTGTACCACTTCCACCACTTCCACCCGTTTCAGCTGCCCATTCAGGTATTCCAGCCGCAGAAACCTTTAAAACGTGTCCGGCGGTGGCACTCAATGTTAGGGTTTGCAATGTGCTATCCGCTGACGCGTATATGAGATCACCCCGACTGATAGATGTTATACTCGAAGAATTTGAAATTATTCCATTGGTTTCAAGATTCGAGATACGTTCACTATCTAATGTGATCGGAACGTTGAATATGTGAGCTTCACCTATACCTGACCCTCCCTGATCAGTTATAGCCCCGATCGCGACGTATATTCCACCGTTAGAAATAGATACACTCCTACCAAAATTGTCGGAAGCTGATGCATTTGGATCAAGTAACTCGTTTGCATGTGACCATGTAGTCGCAGTTCTTGTGAAAGTGTGAGCCGCACCTGTGTCAGACTTACTAGGAACGTCATCACCATAGGCACCGACGACAGCGTGTAATCCATCATCAGAAATGGCTACACTTTCTCCGAAATTATCATCCCCAGATGCGTTGGGGTCTACTAACTCCGCTTGCATGCTCCACGAACTTCCAGACCTAAGGAAAACCTGAGCTGCCCCCGCCCGACTCCCCCCTGCATCGTCGCCAGGTATTCCAACTATAACGTACATTCCGTCACTGGAAATACCTACACTCTTACCGAACGAGTCATATCTAGCCTGAGTCGCTTTATATATCTCCTGTTGGTGTACCCACATGGCACTCCCACTTCCAGACCGGACAAAAATATGAGCCGCTCCCGCATTGGTAACAGAAGTATAGGGCGACACCTGCCCAGCATCGTCGCCGGTTGCCCCGACTATAGCATACATTCCATCACTAGAAATAGCTACACTCACACCGAAATTATCATTTGCTGCCGTATTCGGTTCAGTCAACTGTTGCTCCTGGGTCCATGGATTACTCCCAGATCCAGATCTGACGAAAACATAAGCTGCCCCAGCATTATATTCGGTTCCGTTATCCCGATTTTTCGCACCAACTATGACAAGCGTTCCATCACCAGAAATGGCTACACTTTCTCCGAAATAATCAGACGAACTTGTATTAGAGCCGACTATTTCCTGTTGACGTGTCCATACATTAGTTGTGGTATTTCTGGTAAAAATATGTACCACACCCGCCCCGCTATTCGAATAGTACGCTCCAACTACAGCGTATATTCCATCGTCTGAAATAGCGACACTGTAACCGAGAAAATCATCAGCGGATGCGTTTGGATCTAGCAGTTCATCCTGGTAGACCCATGGGTTACTTCCCGAACCAGACCTGACAAAAATATGAGCCGCACCCGCTCTATTCCCCCCATTATCATCACCATATGCTCCAACTATAGCATACATCCCGTCAGAGGAAATGTCAATGCTTATACCGAAATAATCACCCGCATTTGCATTTGGGTCAAGTAACTCTTGTTGATGAACGATTGGACCGTATATAAATCCAATAGCACTTTCGAGTTCCTCGATCCTTGTAACGTTCGAAGCCAATTTAGACCAAATAGCTGTATTAGAGGTTTCGAGTTCCTCGATCCTCACGACATTAGAAGCCAAGTTAGACCAAATAGCCGTATTAGAGGTTTCGAGTTCCTCGATCCTTGTAACGTTCGAAGCCAAGTTAGACCAAATAGCCGTATTAGAGGTTTCGAGGTTCGTGATACGTGTAACGTCTCCGGGGTTGGTACCACCACCACTTTCAAGTGCTGCTATGCGTGCAACATTCGAAGCTAAATTATGCACTGTGTCCACGTCAAATATTTCGAGTGTTGATATACGTGTACTGAGTGATAGTGGGTTGATATGGAATATATGAGCCGCACCCGCGTTGCTTCCCCCTCCATCGTCGAATGGTGATCCAGATATAATATACAGTCCATCGGTCTCATTACCTGAAATGGTTACACTGGAACCAAATTTATCCTGTGAATTGACATTCGGGTCGACTATCTTTTGTTTATATGCCCACGAAGTTCTAGACCTAGCATATACATGGGCGGAACCCATCCAGAAACTAGCACCGGAACTGTCAAGTGGACACCCAATTACAACATATACACCGTCGGTTGAAATAGATACACTCTTGCCGAAATATTCGTTAATTGCAGAGTTCGGGTCGGTTAATTTTTGTTGATGTGTCCATAAATCCCCGTGTCTGTTGAAAACATGCGCTGCACCTCTATATGATCCACCGTCTTCCTCCGCTCCGACTATGGCGTACATCCCATTTCCCGAAATGGCGACACTTAGACCGAATTGGTCATTGGCTACCGTATTAGGGTCAACCAGTTTCTGTTGATGACTCCACGGATTACTTCCATTACCAGACCGGGTGAAAATATGAGCAGCTTCATTCGAAGCTCCAATTATAGCATACACTCCATCACTAGAAATGTCAACACTACGACCGAAATTATCACCTCCAGATGCATTAGGGTCAGTTAGTTCTTGTTGATGGCTCCATGGAGTATTTCCACTTCCAGACCGGATGAAAATATGAGCTGCACCTGAATTAGAATTACCGGAAACATCATCATACTTCGCACCAACTATGACATACATCCCATTCGATGAAATTGATACAGTGTGACCAAATTGGTCGTCATTGACGGTGTTCGGATCAGTCAGTTCCTGTTGTAATACCCATGGTGAATTCCCACTTCCAGACCTTACGAATATAAACACTTTCTGAGTATACCCAGACCCCCCATACACCCCAACGGCTGCATACATCCCATCTCCAGAAATTGCAACACTATGACCGAACATATCAGATGAAGATCCGAAAGAGTGTACTAATTTCTGTTGATGTGTCCATGTCCACGCGCGACGCTGTCCAGTAACTGCATCATTTCCACCCCCAGATCGTACGAATATATGAGCCGCCCCCCTGTCACCCGCCCCCGTATCGTCGCCACTCGCTCCAACTATAGCATACATCCCGTCACTGGATATGGATACACTCCCACCAAAATGATCGTCAATACTCGGGGAAGGGTCAACCAGTTCCTGTTGAAATGTGAGTAGTCCGGGTGTAGGTATAGTATCACTCGGCCCCAGTCCATCCACACCCCAAACAATATCAGTACCATTGCTTCTCAATACATTTCCATCTATACCCAATGGGAGGGTTGTTAAAGTATTATTTGCGGATGCGTATATGATACTACCTTTTGTAATCGAGTTTATGGTGGAAGAATATGAAATTATTTTATTACTTTCAAGGTTCGCTATGCGTGATACGTTACTTGTCAGATCATTCTGAACAGTTGTTAAGCCCGCTAGGGTTGTAATACCCGTCATGTTTGATGCATCACCGTAATATGTTTGAGCTGTAACATTCCCGGTGACAAGAACGTTCCCACTTGCAGATAAAGATGTACCCGTGTTCAAAAATTCGATTGTCCTGTCTGTCGTGGATCCATTGACCGTGACATCTTGTAAATTGCCAACTCCACTACCACCACTACCACCAGATGCAGCCTGCCACCCCAATTGCCCACTCGCTTGATTAATGATTGTTAACACGTGACCCGTTGATGCACCAATCGGCAATGTGACTGGATTTGAATTCGCGTCGGCGTATATGATATCACCTGGTGCCTGCAGTAACCCGCTTAAATCTGCATTTACCCCATTTCTACGTATATTACCAGTAAAATTGATATCACCTACGACGTCTAGTTCATATGCTGGTGTTATCGTCCCAATGCCAACCCTGTTTCGAATAGGTTTTGTATAAGTGATATCATCGGTAAAAGTTATTGTGGTATTGGTAGTCAAACTGTAATTTCTAACTCGTGTCGTAGAGGTATAGTTAGATCCAACTCTACCCGAAAATCCAAAATACCTAGGCACACCGTGATTAGAACTTAGAGTCGTTCCATAATCATATGTCGTCGTGTTAAGTATTATACCAGATGAATCCTGTATCGTACAACTTAGTACTCCGTTAACATATGTCATCGTGACAGGCATCCATCCATTTAATTGCAGCGTTGTACTAGCTGATACTACTGTCGAATCTGTCGTATCTTTCAAACTAATGACATCCGCATTGAAAAAATTACATTCTATATAATGTCCACCGTGCCCACCACTTCCAGTCGCGTGATCATTGGTAGCAGGTGCATTCGGCGCGAAGAAAATAAAACGTATATCATCGGCCGGAGCCTGTCCAACGTAATAAGGACTGATAAATATATCAAATGTCGCACTCCAGTTATCACCTGTAGTAACCTCCCAATATGCTGTACCAGCTAGATTCCATCCACCGTTTGTTAATTCAATATACCCCCCCGCAGAATTCGCCAGACGAGTTGCTATTTTAGGTTGTGCGACTGCATTCAATTGTGTACCACTTAAAGACCCCGTAAATGTGGTACCAGTCTTCTGATCATCAAATGCCAATTGTACTAGTGTTACCTCGCTATAGGGGGTTACATTTGACCATTTCACTGTTGGAATAAGTGGAATAATGTCTATACCAAATGACTGTATAACACCGTTTTTGAGTACATTACCAGTAAAGTTTATATCACCAGTAACATCTAAATCATATTCAGGTGTCGTTGTACCAACGCCGACAATACCGTCTGCATATTTGATACCTGTATCGACTGTGGATACGAAATTGATGTTTCTAACGCGGGTTTCACTTGTAATTTCACTAGATCGCCCAGTGAATCCAAAATACATGGCTGTATCATGATTGGCACTTAAAGTCGTACCAAAGTTATATTGTGTTGTGTTAAGTATTGTACCAGATGAATTCCGTAGGACAGAAATCAACAACCCGTTGTCATATGTTACTGTCACGGGCATCCATCCATTTACTTGTGTACTCGTCGCGGCTGACTGTATGATATTGTCACCAATACCACGTAATTCAACCTCACTTGTTGTATACTTCGTATATAACCCACCGTGCCCCGTTATGGTCATGCCATACGAACCCAACCCATTGGGTGGATATGCAATCGGATCTTGTGCATCAGGGTATGGATTTTCACCGCTACCCGTTGATAAATCACTCGTTTCGAGAGTGTTTGGTGCGTAGAAAACCATACGCACTTCGCCATCACCTGCGGGGCTCGACGCCAAAATGAATATCTCGAAAGTTGCAGTCCATATAGGAGTTGATACGATGTTCCAGTATACGCTACCAAATCTATCCAACGTTGGGTTTATGATATGCGTCAAACGGATGAATTGGTTATTTGTATCTCTAACCGGACTACCGTTCCCGAGTGCTCTCGACGCCTTTGTGATACCGGTAAAGTAGTACGTACTACTAGTCCCGGTACTCGTACCCCCGAATGTACCCGTGAACGTAGTTGTTGATAGTTGATCATCAGAAAATACAGTAACTGGACCGGTTGACTTCGTCCAAAAAGATTCTGACGATCCACCGGTCCCCGGGGGCCCTTGAACACCTTGAGCACCTTGAGCGCCTGGAGCACCTGGAGCACCTGGAGCACCTGGAGCACCCGGGGCGCCATCATTCCCATCGATACCATCATTCCCATCGATACCATCATTCCCAGTTGGACCAGGGGGTCCCGGCGGACCACCCGCCGGCCCCGGGGGACCGTCAACACCGTCGTTACCAGGTTCACCCTGAATCCCTGGAGGGCCGGGGGGACCACCCGCCGGCCCCGGGGGGCCTATGGGTCCCTGGATACCATCGGATCCGTCATTCCCCGGTGCCCCCTGAATGCCATCAGATCCATCAACGCCGTCGTTACCGGGTTCACCCTGAATACCCTGAATACCCTGAATACCCTGGGGACCACCCGCCGGACCCGGGGGACCCGGGGGACCCGGGGGACCATCGGATCCGTCAGAACCTGGTGGACCTGGAGACCCACTACCACCACTCGATGCACCTGGTCCGGAAATCGTACCCGCAACATATAAATCACCGACTGCTAAACCTGCATAATGTGTAGTAATAGTAGACGTATTAAGCGTTTCACTTTGATAAAATATCGATTGCCCCTGTCCGACGGGGCATAGTAACCGCAACCATCCATCATTACCAGGTGCAAATGTGTACATATCGCCATCAGCTGGTATAGAAGATTCTAAATCCGTTGCATCATATACATACCCAGCCGAATCGCCCGCAATTAGACGAAGCCCCGCTTGTACACGCGAATTCGATGTCCCCGTTCGTATAGATACTAATTGTCTCGGCTCATCCTCTATAGAATTATCGGGGTTATTCATACCACGTGCTCCACCGAACGGGTTATTCATATCAGTTATCGACATGCACGGAGATTCTCTATACTTGTTGTTTCGTTGATTACTGTGCGGTGTTTGTATTTGAAATTCGATTTTAGGCGCCTTGATTCGTACTCTATCACCGAAAAAGTCACGCTTATTCCAGTCATTCGTATCATTTACAGTGTCGTTCCAGAATGTCACTTCACTGTAAAATTTAGAAATTAAAAGTTCATTGTCATGTTTATAAGCGGTTCCGGTGTCCGTTCCAGCATATACCGAGTCATGTGCACCTAGCCATCTAGACTCGATTGTTGTAGCTGCCTCTGTGGCATTTTCACCCTTTCGACCACCGAATTTAATACGCGCGTGGTCTACAGATCCACCCGAGGATCCGATGGTTAAATTGTCACATTTTACATATCCCTCAAATAAACTATTTCCTCTAATGACACCTGTTAACGTGAAACGGTAAATAACCACAATCCCCCTTCCCTCACTATTACTTCCCGCTGGTATCGTATTGGATCCACTGTAAAAAGTTGCACCGAACGCTTCAGGGTAAGCTGGATGTGATACAGCACAAACTGCACCGTTATGTGTTACGCTTCTATACCCCGATAGATAACCTTTTCCAGCTACAATTTCCTGATTGGGTGCGACCGAACCAAATGCCGTACTATCATTTGGTCCCCCACCCTGACCACCCGAACGAATTATAGGACTAGCGGGGTAAAATGTTGTTCCCGAGAAATCATACGCTAGAATTGTATAGTCGCTTTCGCGAGTTCCTATAAAAACGCGCGATCCATCCTCACTCATATCTAAATTCCATGAAGTCCACGTAGAGGGTTTTCTGAGGAGTGTCCATGGCCCACCTAATGAAGGTGTGTTAGCGGTGTCTCTCGTTGTCATTGGTTCATCGTACGTGTCGCTATCGGCATTATATATGAAGTACCGTGTATCTCCATGTGCAGCCTGTACATCATATCCGAATGAACTTACACTTAGAGAGGGTCCAACCGCGCTATACCCCGGGGATCCTACGGTTACACGGGAACCATCGGATGAGATTGCGACCGTTTTACCAAAACCCGGAAAAGTATTTAGCGAACAGTCCCAACTACCTAGGTTATTTCTTAAATCTACATTATTTCCCTTAATGTCCGGTCCAACTCGTGTAACACCGCTAATCCAACTACCATCAGACGGACATTTTAGTATGCGTATATGACCAATTTGAAAATTTGGTTGAATAAAACCGTCAACCAAGTTTGCTGATGGTATGTTTGAATTTACTCCATAAGGTGATCTATTCGCGTGATGATATGTACCATTACTATCCGTGTATCGAAGTCCGTTGCCATTATTCCCGCGTGTGGGTACGTACGTGCCAACTTGGTACGCTGAATATGGATGTGATGCAGATATATTAGTTCCCGTTGCGTTATACGGTAATTGACCCTGTTGAAAATTACACGAATACGATGCAACTCCAGTGTAATGCGGTCCAGTGGATGAAATCATATGCTCCCCGACATGATGACTAACTGGTCCCGCTGTTGTTGATCCCCCATCTACACTCGACTGAATTTCTACAAGTTCGGTTCCGGGAGCTCCAACGACGATATGTTCACCAAATCCAGACATTTTAACAGAATATCCATAACCATTGAATTCTGGGTATAATGTTACACGTTCCGAACCACTCCCATTTAAAGGTACATCATTAACAATATCTGTACCAATGTCTGTATATGTAAGTGTAAATTGACCGTTAACGTCTAGTTCGTATACATATACACGGTTTACATCAGGTGCACCGACAACAAAACGGTCGGCTTTATCACCTGCGATAGATACACAATGTCCAAAAGAACTTATATTCGTTGTGATGGTTTGTGTAATCGAGAACTCGTTATTGTTGCCATAATCTAGAACATATACGTTACCCGCCTTGGGTGCGCCTACTATAATTCGTTTACCGTCATAATCCATAGAAACCGATTCACCAAACCATCCACCGGCTACGGGGCCTTCTATTTGCGAAATAGAGCTCCATGAATTGAGTGTTTCTGACCAATCATACACCTGAATATACCCCCTGCCATTATCATAAGTAGGTCCACCCCCGACGATGCGTTCTCCTTCAAAATCCGTGTCAAGACCTCTACCGAATTGTGAAGTTACATCTCGACCACTTATAGAACCATAGTGTTGGTCACCCGATGTAAATTCATCAGGATTCCACGAATCACTACCATCCGTTGGGTTTTCTCCAGCACCCTGTATTGCATAACTATACGCAGTATTCGGACTTTTTGTGATGATTCCGGTACTCATGTATGTTATCTATTATTGTCGTAGATTAAAAAATTTAAGATAACACAACACCCTTACGAGGACGTTCTGCCTTGATATCAATATTCTTGACAGTAAAGAAATTGGCTCGCACCTCATATGATTGTAGTAAATCTGCAGCGGTTAAATTCCTGGATACATAAACATTCCCCGTGACTGATAATTTGTCTGATGCTACATCGTCTACGGCGACATTTCCACCTATCTGTAATGTCTGTGTAGTTAAAGCTGATACATTAGATATACCAACAGGTCCGTTAGTGTAATACGCACTATCACCATCAACTACAAAAACACTGCTACCACTACCACCACTACCACCACTGACCGCTTCGAGATTTGTAATTCTATAGGCATTAGACGCTACATCGATAATAACATTCGCGAGTCCGGGTCCGTCACCGAAGGTCTGTACCTGACCATTCTTGAATATTTCACCTGTGAAATTAATATCACCCGTGATGTCAAGTGTGTGATTTGGGTTGGTTTTTCCTATACCGACATTCCCTAAATTATAATAAATTTCATTTGTGTTTGTAGTCGACGTTGTCCACTTACCCAATTTCTGTATAACCCCATTTTTGAAGATATCACCTGTAAAGTTTATATCTCCACTCACATCCAAATTATAACTAGGGGATGTATGACCAATTCCTACATATCCACCGGTATCTTGAATAACAACTTTGCCACTTGTCAAGCCCGATCGAATATACCAATCCCGTGTCAAACCATGATTTGCATGTGATGTATATTGACCAGTCTGATACCATTCAACCCCACCCACAAAACGGCTAGTTCCATTAACTTCGAAGCGTCTATCGGGTGTACTAGTACCTACACCTACATTACCATCTATATAACTAATATCGTTACTATTGTTAGAAACTATGTTTATATTTCGAACCCTATCTTCAGCTTGTATACTACTACTTCGACCAGAAATCCCAAAATACCTAACTACGTCATGATTGGAGTATAAAGTAGTTCCAAAATCGTGAGTTGTAGTGTTAAGTATTACACCTGAAGAATTCCTAATGATGGAAGTCAATACACCATCAACATATGTTACTGTGACAGGCATCCATCCATTCATTTGCAGGGTTACGTTAGCGGATTTAATAGATGTATTCGTGTCATCATATAATTCAACTCGGTCACCGTTGTAATATTCGTAACGAATATAGTGTCCACCATGACCGTTTGGATTATCGGTCGTAGCGGGTGCATTCGGTGCAAAAAAAATGAAACGCATGTCATCAGATCCACCAGACGTTATGGGTGATATATAGATATCGAATGTCGCCGTCCAGTTAGATCCAGAAACGATATCCCAGTATACAGTACCGATCCTATTAGTACCACTTTGTGTTAATCGAATATAATGATTAGTAGTATCACGAATAGCTATACCATTGTAATTACCACCTAATGTACCAGTGAATGTAGTACCAACCTGTTGATCATCGAATGCTAATTGTGTACTACCTGTACCACCCGCAGATGTCCAAATTGAAGTTGAATTGCCATCTACACCGGGTGGGCGGGGGGGGCCGGGTGGGCCAATAGCTCCATCAATTCCATCGACACCGTCTGTCCCAGGTGTACCACCGGACGGTCCCGGTGAGCCAACGGGACCCGGAGGACCTGGGGGGCCACCCGATGGCCCTGGGGGGCCGGCGGGACCGGCAATACCCTGAACACCCTGAACACCTTGAGAACCAGCTGGTCCAGGGGGTCCAGGAGCCCCCGCTTCACCTTGAGAACCTGTACCACCACCAAATTCTTGTATAACACCGTTTTTAAGAATGTTACCTGTAAAGTTTATATTGCCATCAACATCTAAATCATACGCGGGTGTGGTCGTCGCGATACCGACATTTCCAATCGTATAATTAATATCATTCGTATTTACAACAGACCACATACTAGAACCACCACCAGAACCACCGCCAGTTGAACCAGTTAAATCTATTATGACACCATTTCTACGGATACTACCCGTGAAATTGATATCCCCATCGACATCCAATTTATACTCGGGTGTTGTCGTCCCGACAGCTACGTTCCCTGTTAAATAGTTAATGTCATTTGTGTTTACGGAAGTCCATTTACTGGCTTGATTACTTAAAGCAACACCCGATAGACTTGCACCAGAACCGTAATACGTTTGAGCTGTTACATTTCCAGTTACGAGTACGTTTCCACTTGCACTTAAAGAAGTTACAGTATTCAAGAATTCGATTGATTGATCTGTGGTGGAGCCGGCGGTAGATACAGTCTGAAATGTACCCACACTACCAGGGGCACCAGAAACGGCCTGCCATCCTACTTGACCGGGTGAAGTAACCGTAAGTACATGCCCGGTTGTAGATCCAATCGAAACGTTAGCGGCTTCGATGTTCGCATCCGCGTATATCATATCACCCTGTGCCGTGAGTACAGAACTTAGATCTGCACCACCACTGGAGCTGTATTTCTGTGTGGCCCTTCCAGTCGAACACCGGGTCATCTTATATATGTATGAGACATTTTCCAACCGAAAATGCGTCCGGTTTTGGTTTTTCTGACGTATATCCCGAAATGTTAAACCCACCCTGTTTGTATACCCTGAGACGTTTGTTGTACATGGCAAAAAATACGGACCATTGATCTACTACATCGTAAATACGTGGATTGTTCTTCTTACCGGTAGTCTCGCGCATGATACGCCCGATAGACTGGATGATATCAGACTTAGGAGTTGCGAGAATGACTGTGTCGAGAGTGGGGATATCTAACCCTTCGTGGGCCTGACTGAACGTCGCAAAAATGATCTGTTTTTTACTAGATGCTGCGAGATCTGCCTCTTTCATGCCACCCATATACAAACCCGATGTCGTCTTAAATTTTTCATGAAGATATTCACAATGGAACCTTCGGTCACTGAGAACTAAAATTTGGCGAGTTGTCTTTGAAAGATCCTTAATCGTTGACAAGATGAGACGATTTCTTTCGGGTATCTCTGTAACTTCCGTAACCATAGTCGCTAAGGATAATTTCCCGAAACGTGTACATGGTGGAGGATCCTCGTATCGGTCACACTTAAATTCGAGAGGGAAAACATCCACTTGTTCCTGGTTTTCTCGTTCAACGGAAAAGAAGGTGGGACCCATAAACCAGTGTAACACTTTCGTGAGCCCATCCTTCCTGTTAGGTGTTGCTGATAATCCGTAAATGTGTTTCGGGCACATTTTGAAGAGTGATTGTGAAAATACTTTCGCGCATATGTGATGGGCCTCATCCACGATGAGCGTTCCTATGCTGTCAAAGTCTCCGAACGAATATTCTTTTAAGGATAGGGACTGAAGCATGGCAATTACGAAATCGCAATCTGTTTCTTTTTTATTCTGTTGAACCATTCCGATAGTCGCTCCCGGACAAAACTGTTGAATACGTTCCTTCCATTGATTCGCCAAAAATTCTTTGTGTACGACAATCATCGTGCGATAACCGAGCTTACACGCTATGGCCAGGGATACGGTCGTCTTCCCGAACCCACATGGCAATGAAAGAACGCCGTGACCAGCTTCGATAGCTTTGGAGAGTGCAGTATTCTGAAACGTTTCATCACGTAACTTTCCATTGAACTTTATTTTAATCTTAGCGGGATCGGGTCTGTTATCTTCTTTGGGTGTTCCGAATTTTTGTTCACCGTAAAATCTCGGTACACATAATCCAGATTTCGATTTTCGAAATACCTTAAACGAAGGTGGTGCCTGACCGAAATCTGCATTAACGATTGGACGAACCGTTAATTCCTTTTTAACTTCAGGTGTATCAACTGTAATATACCCTGTTCGGGTAAGTTTCATACTGTATTCGCGTGTACTAACTTTATGTAGGACAATTTCCACGAATACCCACTATACTCGCCTACGTTCCAACACCCCATGAAATCCGTGTCAACTTCGACGTCATCACCCTTGTTAAGAGATTGGACGGGTGCACCTTCATATCTACACATCACACGTCTATATCTAAACGGAACCTTGATCGTCAAAACATTCCCTTCGAGGGGGTTATCTACGTGTCGCGTGGTAAGTACTTTCCGTGCATGAAAATATTCTACGCGTCGGGCGGTCGCATCCGGTACGGTGAGACGGATATATCTTTTGTCATTGTATTCATACATCGGTGTGTGAACAGTTGCATTGAAGTGAAGTGGCATACGTAATGTATACGTTGTATTTTTTATACTCGTATATTACAATGGCGCTATGTTTGGGAATAAATTTATCAGCGCCAGCTTCCAGGAAAGTAAAAACCTGGAAGTTCGCGGGTAAGTTTCTATGGAAAAATGCCACTGTACAGAATAAATCAGAACTTGGTCGATGGACAAAGGATGAACTCCTCGAACTCGGACCGACATTTGTAAAATTAGGACAAATCGCTTCGACGAGAGCGGATCTATACCCACCCGAATTTACGAGAGAGTTGGAAACGCTTCAGGATAATGTTCCTCCCGTGGAATTCGATACCAGTGTAAATTATGACATTTTCAAAGAATTTGACCCTGTACCATTTAAATCGGCGAGTATCGGCCAGGTCCACATGGCTGTACTCCAAAACGGTCAAAAAGTTGTTGTAAAATTAAAACGTCCCGGGATTTTGGATATCATGAAAGAAGACACAGATACCATACGCGACATTGTACACTTTTTAGAGCGTATAGGTTTCGACACTGGGAACAGTTCTGGTTCAGTTCTCGATGAGTCTATAGAGTATCTGTTGGGAGAAGCCGATTACAAACAAGAAATTAACAATGCCATAAAGTTTCGAAAAAGTATGAAAGAGGTTGATTGGGTAAAAGTTCCGAGGGTGTACAAAAAGTATTCGAACGATGAGATGATTGTCATGGAATATGTACCCTCCACCAAATTAACTGAGATTACAGACAAGAGGGTGAATAAGAAGAAGATCTGTGAAGCTTTGATTAACTCGTATGTTATTCAAACCATGGATAACGGACTCTTCCACGCTGACCCACACCCCGGAAATCTTGGGTTCTCATCTAAAGGACAACTCGTCTTTTATGATTTCGGATTACTTGTACCATTATCAGAAGAACTCAGGGACGGGTTCACAAAACTATTTGGTTTCATAATCATGCGAGATACCGCTGGTATCGTGGATACACTCATTAAACTGGGGGTGATTGTTCCAACATCTTCAGACGTTTCGGATATCGAACTCTTCTTTGAAACTATTTTAGGATATTTAGAAACCCTCGATGGTTCTGGGATAGTGAATGATGATCTCGCCGCACAACTCGCCGTTGAAAAACCATTCGTCGTACCCAGTAGTTTCGTATACCTCGCCAAAGCTTTTTCGACTATTGAGGGTATATGTCTTAAACTGGATCCGGAATTTAACTATTTCACGTACCTAGAACCACTCATCCAACAACAGATCATAGAATCCGTGGACGTTGGGGATATATTCATGAAGACGACAGAGATACCCGGAACAATAAGCAAGATAAATACAACTGTATCAGGTCTTCAGAAGTCAAGGGGATCTATGAAACGATCCATGGTCAAAACACAGCAGGATATTAAGCTCGTCCAGTACAGCGTGGTGTGTGCTCTACTGGCTGAGAAGTTTGGGGATAATCCTCCCTTAGCGATGTTTTTTGTTTTCTGTACCCTGTGGTTTACTTTTCGTAAAAGTCGATAGACTTCTTACCACTCTTCTTGGGTTTATCCTCCTTCCTGACCAACTTGTTGTGCTCCTCGAAGTACCCCTTCAAGCGATTCTGCTCATCACGGAAAATATCAGAGAACTTCTCTTTGATCTTCTCCACGTCAGTGTCACGTTCCTTCCGGATCTTCTTACTCAATCTCTTAAATCCCTTGTTCCTCTTCTCAGTGGCGAATACGGTCATTGTGTTCGTTATGGCAAGCATTTACTTTGTGTCGACATTTAAATTTTTAAGTTTTTTCAGTCTGGCGACACGTCTGGGCTGACGAGCCTCTTCCATCTTCGCGGCTGGTGTGTCTTTGTAGTTAAGTGCTGGTGGTTCTTTCTTCTTGGGGTGTTCAATCACCTGAACGAACCCCAATTTACGGGCAAGCACGGGACGTCGGGACACTTCGAATAGAAATAGGGTCGGGTTTGGGTGGATAGCGCACATATTGTTCATCTTGTAAGGTACTCATTCTGGGGATTTTATTTTTAAGCGCTTCAACTTTTCCTTAAATTCTCTAAGCTCTCCCGGGGAATCAATCTGTTTCCCACCAGCGATAGCCTCAATCTCGGGACCCGTGAGCTGCATCGCATTCACCCTGAAGTCCATGAACGCTTCCATGGATAGGGGTACGAGTGGTTGAATGAGTTCATAGATAGCCGTGGCGTAATCGCGAATCTCCTTTTGTGCGTGATGATCCATCCTTAGCTGAAGGAAATGCATGAGGTTATGAAGATCCATTTTCCACACGAAAGACGTATACGTAGATTGTGGCAGAACACCACGCGCCTGTTCCCTACAAACACCCTTCTCAAGCAATTGTTCATAGAGTTTGAACGCCTGTTTATACTGATCAGATAGAGACTGGTTCAATTCATCATCTAGTTCGACAACGCCTTCCGAACCCTGATGATTCACAGCGGATTGTCCACGAAGGACTTCTGGTTCGTAATACTCCTCATCGACGATAGAATATCGGGCAGACATTTCATTTACTGATGCGGTCCTATGTCTCAACCATTGTCGGGCAATATACAAGGGTGCCTTAATGCGAAACTTGAAGACTACGAGCTCTAGGGGTGACGTGTGCCAGTTGCGCACAAGATACCTGATGAGACCTCTATCACCACGTGTTGTTTTAGTACCCGTCTGGTAACTCACTCGTGCACCATCAACGATAGCCTTGTCAAGATTTTCTTGAGGCATATGATCAACAAGTTCAACAAACCCATGATCCAATACTTTTTTCATTATATTATATTATTGTTCGATTTCTTTAATCAAGTCCTCTAACGAACGGTAATATCTTTTGAGATCCTTCATGAATCTTTTATTATTTTCTAAGCACTCGCACTCAACTTTATTTTTATAAATGTATGCGAGGTTCGATTTTGAATACTTTGTCCTTTTTTGATTCTCGTTCGGTTTTCTTGGAATTAATTTTTTGTTCGCAACCTTTTTAGATTTTGGTAAAGGTTCAACACGTTTCGTAAAACTAATAGCCTGCATGACTGTATCTGCGAGATCATCTTTCTTTTTCGAAACGTCGAACATGGGTAACCAGTGTTTATTTGTTTCAGTTGTTTCCAAGAATTTTCGACACCGTTCTATCGCAGTCTTCTTGCGTTTGAGATATTGTGCGCGGCCGGGTCCCGCTACATCGGGAATTTTGAAACGCGCGTCATAAATGATCGTGTCGGATTCTGGTGCCTTAATCACGAAATATGCATGTAAGAAGTGCATGACAGAAACCATTTTCTTGTTGCGATCGGGTTGTTTTTCTATGAGGATGGTATCACACGTGAGTATCCATGGACGCTCATCTAAGTGTTTACGCAATGAGACGTAAATGCCATCTTTATGTTCCGGTGGTATTCCCGATACGTCCCACTGAATGACTGTGTTGGACGTATCGTCGAATTGACACATGGCTAGATTTCGTATTCCGACATCTATACTAAGTATCATTCTTGTATATAAAGAATAATATGCTTTAAGCTAAAAAAACATGAACAAAATGTATACGATGCATAGGCAGCAGCATACAGCGGCTCCAATTTTGAAATAGGTTCCAAACTTCGCGAGTAATCCATCTGGACCCGTGAGTGGGGGGAGACCAGCCGCTTCTAACGCTTCATCTACGGCGTCCCCCATAACATCCGTGACCGCGCCACCGAGATCACCTGCGACATCACCGGCCGCATCGACGATACCTCCTAACGGTCCCGCTGCGTCACTAACCTTGTCGAGTAAGGAAGTTTTATGAATATCCTTACACGTATTCACACAGTATTCACCACAATCCTCTTCGATTTCGTCTGAACACACGGGTTGGTCATCTGTAGGCTCGGTCGTGGCGTATACGAGATCAGACTTTTCTAAATCTCCGTATGCTAATTCATCATAATTAATGGGTAAGCATGCAGACGCACACTCTTTTATTTTTTCGTTTTCCTTCCCGATTTCATTACTCAGGTACATAGCTCCACCGACAACCACAGCTACTTTTGCACCTGTTTTGAGTGCTTTTTTGGCACTGGCTTCAGCAGCTTCTCTAGCAGCCTTTTGAGCAGCTTTGGTAGCACCGGCTTCAGCAGCTTCCTTCGCAGCTTTCTCACCGGCTTCCTTCGCAGCCTTTTCGGCAGCTTCTGTCGCGGCTTTTTTAGCAGCCTTTTCGGCAGCTTCTGTCGCGGCTTTTTTAGCAGCCTTTTCGGCAGCTTCTTTCGCAGCCTTTTCGGCAGCTTCTGTCGCGGCTTTTTTAGCAGCCTTTTCGGCAGCTTCTTTCGCGGCTTTTTTGGCAGCATTTTCAGCAGCTTCTTTCGCGGCTTTTTTGGCGGCGATAGATGCAGCATCCCCTGCGAGATTGCCTGCAACTCCTTTTACTACGGCCGACATTGCAGTTTATATATACTGAGATTTAATTACATCATACCTGAACCACCACCCGCCATTGCACCCCTAAAGGCATTACCCTCTTCAGACCCTCCATTACTGTTACATGTAGCACCATCATCACGATACCCTGGGGGGCAGCTATCCCAGCAGATACCGAGTACATTTTTTTGCCCTGGGTCACAATATTCACGTTCCCATGCAGGAACATGAATTCTCGGACCTGGTAAGATGACATCGCCGGTGATGTCATCTTTACCACCCTTAGGTTCACATAATGCACCCAGATCTGTGTAACCGTAATTGATCTTACGTTTATATTCGAATTTTTCATTTTCATATGTAGCTTCGATCGGTTCAAATATCTCCCTTTCTGTATCAAATACCGCACCAAGCTCATCTCGTCGAATAGAGATGGCTGTACCCGAACCATCGAACCCATCAACCATCAACTCTGGTATCCATGTATCAACGCGAGACTCAGCTAATATCGCATCTTTCATGGTTAGATATTCAGACGCAAGTCTGTTATATTCAGGATCTGTTTTAGGAGCACCGTCGGTGTTGATGATTTCTTTCCAACGTTCGTACTCGAATTTTGCCTTATCGTATATGGGCTTTTTCAATTCATAGTTACGTTTCGCTTCTAAGAAAACCTCCCTGTTGTCAGGCACCGATGCGCGAGGGCACTTATCCCAACACACACCGAGAACCTTTTTTCTTCGTTCTGGACAATCAAGCGCTGCTTTAACTTCTTCTGTGACAGCGGCCGTAAATCCCTGATTCGTGAGCGTATCCGAAATTTCAGTTTTACCAATATCATTTAATCGTTTAACCGTTGGAGCAAGTTTCTTATCAGTTATGTCAGTACATTTACTAGATTGATACGCACTCGGACCACAAAATTCGCGATCCCATACAGGTACCTTGATACCCGGGCCACCCGGGGGTTCGCAAAGTGCACCGATTTGCTTGTATCCATCGGGACAGTCATCCCAGCACACACCAAGCAATTTTTTGCGACGTTCAGGGCATTTAAGGACTGCTTCAACTTCCTTTTTTATTATATCGGTGAAACCTTGTGCATTCAATCTATTCGCTAAATCGACCTTATTGAGACTTTTTAAACGTTTTACGGTTGAGTTTACATCACCGTTTGAAATATCCAAACACTTTTCTGGTTGATGTGCTTTGGGTCCACACACCTCACGATCCATCACGGTTACTTTAATTTTTGGACCACCTTCAGGGTGACACAGGGCGCCGATATCTTTGTATTTGACATTGTTACCAACGGCCGGATTATTTGCGTCATATGGAGGGCATCTATCCCAGCACACCCCGGCTACATTTTTCCTTCGTTCCGGGCATTTGAGCGCCTCTTCGACATCCAATTTTATTTCACCTGTAAGTCCCTGACTTTTTAAGTTGTTCACGAGTGTACTCTTACCAACTCCACTCCTAAAGCGCGTTGTTTCATTAATCGACGTACTGGCATTTAACAGATTAACAATGGCATCGACATTACCTTCCGCGACGGTCTTACATTTAAGCGACTGAAACGAACTAGGACCACAAACTTGTCGATCCCATACAGGTACCTTGATACCTGGGCCACCTTTAGGCTGACATAATGCACCGATATCATCGTATCCATCGGGGCATCTATCCCAGCAAACACCTGCGATAAGTTTCCGGTTACCATCCCCATGTGCATTGGGACCACAATACTGGCGATCCATAAGGGTTTTCTTGATACCTATACCACCTTTAGGTTCGCATAAAGCACCTCTATCCGTATCACCGCTCTTGCATCTATCCCAACACACACCGAGAATATTTTTCCGGTTACCATCCCCATTTGAATTGGGTCCACAATACTGACGGTCCATAAGGGTTTTCTTGATACCCGGACCACCCTTCGGTTCACAAAATCCAAATACTTCTGTATAATCCGGTTTGCATGTCTCCCAGCATACACCAGCTACAAGTTTTCGTTTTCCAGTGCCATGTGAATTAGGACCACAATATTGTCTTTGGAATAAGTTTTTCTTGATACCCGCACCCGACGTCGGGTGACACATTGTCAACATACCCTTGAAACCGGGCTTACACGCCTTGTAACATAGACCAGCAGAACGACTGGGTTTACTACTTCCACACGCACTAGGTTCCCTTGGATCTAAGAAGCGCGAATATCGATTTTTTAGTTTGGTACAATGTGCGGTACCAGCTGCTTCGGACATTAGTTTAAATCCAGGACTACACGGTTGGCTACAAGTCGTTTTAGCACCTTGTCTTATATACCCCAATCTACACGGCTCTGATTCCCAGAAATCGGTATCACCGACGAATGTATTAAAAAACCCCTCAACACTTGCATCTTTCTGTTTTGGTATATACGCGTGTATATCTTCGTGACAGTATAGACCACGGTCAGAAGTTCCCGAGGGGCATGTTCCCTCACATTCGAGTGCACTAGATTTATAACCGGGTCTACATTTCGCGTAACAAAGTGCACCCTTCTGCTCTTCATCGTCTTTACATTTCATTGGGCTACCAATACCCCTGTCATACGAATCTAACCAACAGCTTGTACCATCATCACGAAGTTTTCCTCCATATGGTGCGTTCACACCATCGCCGAGTTCAGGGGCATTGCAACTGTATTTCTTAGCGGAGCTTGTTTTTCGTGGGTACGAATCCTGCCAGCAGCTGGTACCGTCATCCCTATAATTTTTATCCTTCCATTCACCATTCGGACCATCACATGAAATTTTCTTGGCGATGGAACTCTTTTTAACATATGTATCCGCCCAGCAGCTAGTACCATCATCCCTATAATTTTTATTCTTCCATTCATCATTTGGACCATCACACGAACTTTTCTTGGCTATGGAACTCTTCTTAACTATCGTATCACGCCAACAACTCGTACCATCATCCCTCATTCCCTTACCGTGTTTATGAGACCAATCGTCACACGATTTAAGAGTTTTAGTCGGGAAACTGGACTTTTTAGTAATTGTATCGCGCCAACAGCTCGTCCCATCATCACGCAGACCCCTTCCATATTTAATTTCCCAATCACTACACGGTTTTTTATCTGTCATAGAAGACTTTATAGGCAATGTATCGGACCAACAACTCGTACCATCATCTCGTAATTTTCCATGCTTCTTTTCCCAATCACTACACGGTTTCTTTTCCGTTATAGATGATTTCTTCGTGATCGTATCTAACCAACAGCTCGTCCCATCATCACGGTATCTCGTGTTATAATCGCTACAAGATCTCTTTTTAGCGGGTCTCGATTTTTTAGCTTTCGTGTCTAAGATTTCCCCGATAATCTCAGTACCAATCGCAACGCCAGCCATGAGCAACGGATTACCTGCATACATCACACCCAATGCAACTCTCATAGGATCACCAGAATTGATATTATCTACCACAGAACTCTTATAGGTTCGCACTGTGCCACGTGTAATCGTTTTACCGAATACGGCTTCGGCGACACTCATACCCGGGTAAGGTTTACAGTCGTTATTCCTATACTCCATACCATACCGATCACAAAACCCTTCAGTGAAATTACATTTCGCATTATTAATGTCGAATGTAACACCTAATGCTTGTGGATCGACGGGTCTCGCTAAACCACTATTTTGGCGACTTTTGAGACAATACGCGACACATGGACCATATGGAATACCCATTACAATCTTCTCATCAAGCTTTTTAGCAATCATGTTAGGATTGGTGTCATCCCCTGGGTTAGTCGGATCAATTTCATAATACGTGTCTGAATACACTGCCGCTGTAGGATCTGTGTATGTAATAGGTGTATCAGGTGGTTTAAATAAGTCGTTATTTTCGAGCCATGTCGGTGTATTTTCTGTGTTCCAACGCGCAGCTCCGTCTCGTGTGAGTGTAATACCAATGCGAATTGCCGTACTCATAGACGGTACAAGCATAATATCCTCACTCATGTCACGATCTCCTACAGGGCCAACAACACGAAGGTCTGACGGGGGGAGGTCCCCATCAGTTACGTCGATTAGTTTTTTCTTCGCGATATAATCGTCTGTAGCTGTCGTGAGGGCAAGTTCAAGTTCAATAATATCAGCTTCGGTTTTTGCATCTGCGATCATGGTATAAATTTCCATGTATTTATCTACATCGGTGATTTCTTCGAGTGAAAGTTGGAGTGCCTCAATATCAGCCGCCGATGTAACGCCGTTAGCAATTGCCGTGTCCAGCTCAGCCTGTGCTGCATTCATCGCGGTTTCTGCCTGTTCAGCGTCGGTAACACGGGCAGTCGCTTCTTCGACAGTTACACCATAATATGCGTTTTTCAGTAATTTCTGGAAATATGCGAACAATATTTCATCACGTTCGAGATGGAACGCGCGTTGTGTCGCTGTTCCGAATTCTAAAATAGTATCTGGTAATTCGGGGGGTTCAGTTCCATTCAAATCAGCGTCTACCACACTGTCGAGATATCCAGTCCACGCGGGACCGGCCACAGGGTCGAACTCGACATTTGGTATCACGTACTCTTGGTACATTTTAGAACTCATGAGACTAGAGGCAGCCTCGTATATATCTTTATGTATTTCGGGTAAAGGAAATAGTAACGGCCAATCCGAGTCAGGGCTGTCAACCGCCGCTCTGTATCCATCGGCGACAATTTTCTTCTGCATACTATCGAGTGTGGACTGAGATGTATAGGTCTCATATCCGTCAACATCGATAATATCTAACGCAATCGTGATTACATCGAACGCTAACATTACAGCTGCAGCAGCCCACCCGGGTGGACCAGTGGCGGCCATAGCTGCATACTTAGCTCCAGTGGCAGCCATTTTAGCTGCACCTGACGCGGCCGCTTTAACTAAAGCCTTTTTAGCAGCAGCTTTGGCAGCTGTCTTTGCTGCAGCGGCAGCGGCAGCCTTTTTAGCCGCCGCCGAGGCTGTCTTTTTAATGACTTTCTCTCCAGCTGCTTTCGTAACTTCTTTAGTAGCTTTTTCAGCAGCCGCCTCGGCTGCTTCTTGTGCAGCTTTTTTAGTAACTACATCTGCAGCGGCGTCTGTAGCCGCTTTTTTAGCGGCGGCGGTAGCACCTTTTTCAGCAGCCTTTTCGGCGGCTTCTGTGGCGACCTTTTCAGCGGCTTCTGTGGCAGCCTTTTTCGCAGCAACATCTACTGAAGCGTCGGCGGCAGCTTTTTTAGCAGCCTTTTCAGCGGCTTCGGATACCACTTCCTCTGCAGCTGTTTGTGTTACCTTTTCCGCAGCCTCCTTCGAAGCTTTTTCCACGAGTATTTCACCAGTTTCCGCTGCGGCTTTTTCAGCGACAGCTTCTACAGCTTCAGTAGCAACAGCCTCCGCCGCTTCGGAAGCAGCCTTTTTTGCGGCCGTATTAGCCGCCTTTTCAGCCGCTCCTTCCGCCGCTTCTTCAGCGGCCTTTCTCGCAGCCGCTTGTGCGGCCTTGTTACCACCAGTCCCGGCAACCTCTTGAGCAGCTTTATCACCGGCTTCCTTTAGAACCTTCTCCGCAGCTTCTTCAGCCGCTTCCGTCGCGACCTTTTGCACAGCTTTGTTCGCTGTTTTCTTAATACCGGTCTCAGCAGCTTCTCTCGCAGCCTTTTGACCAGCTTCACCTAAACCCTGTGACGCAGCTTTTTGAGCAGCTTTCTCGCCAGCTTCTTTGGCAGCTTTTTCAGTTGCTTCTGAAACAACTTTCTTAGCCGCATTTTTAGCGGCTTTAGAGGCGGCGGGTTTAGCCGCTTTTACACCGATCGCTTTAGCTACCGCCTTTTCAAGTACGGCACCTACGATGACAGATGCCCCGAGTTCGAGGGCTACCTGTTTAGCCATTTCGACGGTACTCGCTTCTGCATCTTCACCGGGTTTCAACATACAGCATCCATATTCGCTATCAGGGTCTTCGATGTACTTAGTTCCACATCCAAGTGTCACATGTTTAGGAAATGCACACTGTTGTTTTATTTCTTCATTGATAGCGTCAATGAGAGATGTTTTATTCATACCGATGTCATCCAAACCACCTTGACTTTCTAAATCTGTGAATTTTTTATCTATACGATCCCTAACTTCTTGTTCAGTTTCGATAGATATATCACCTGGTTTAGATAATACAGCTACGTCTCCCGATTTGGCAGCATCCTTTTTTGTCGTAGTGATAAGTTGACCAAGCATAGAATCATAAATTTCAATTTTTTTATTATCAGTGTTTTTCTTTTTCAGATAATAGAGACCGACGACTATAATAATCAATAGAAAAAATAGTACAACAGGTGCCATTTTTCCCAGTGCCATGGTCTATTATGATATTATACGACAAAAAAATAACACTTAAAGACTAATATCGGAATATATGTAAACATGTTATGGTGTTGGTGGTGTTGCCATGATTTTGAAAACGAACCATTGAAACTCCCCCTGAAGTATGATGATAGGCGTAAGAAATACGTGACGAGTGGGAGATTTTGCTCATGGAGTTGCATGAAAACGTATGCTCTTGAACAGTATGGACTATCGAGAGGGGGTATAATATGTGGTAATATGGTGATGATGCGTAGACACTTATTCGGTAAAAGAGGGTCTATACAATGTGCACCTAAACGACAGACGCTCATAGAATTTGGGGGGACGCAAACGATAGAACAATTCAGATCGAATGTATTGATAGATGATGAACCACGTGAAGAAATCACGGAAGAACCTGAGGTTGAATTAACAATTCCACAAGTGAAAAATGTGGCTAAGTTATACGAAATAAAAGGGGCAGTGGGAACAAATGAACCATTGCGCCTTAAACGTGAGAAACCGCTTAAGAGAGATCAAAACAATTTAGAGTCTGTACTCGGCCTGGTAATCAAACCGAAGTCGTAATACAATTTCCGCATGTATCACCTGAAAACACGAATGAACAATGGTTACACTCGTTTAGAGGTATAATATGACGTTTACGGAGTTTATTATGTGAATACAATATAAGGTCTTTCACGGTGTAAATACCATAGGCGACCATAGTTTCCAATGTAGGAAATTTCATTCTGTATTATACACAACCACAAGCCTTATTTACCTTTAGCATGACCGAGAAACTGTCGATCATAGGGGGTACCATAGTCTTCAAAACAGTCTCAAGTTCGGAATCCTGATCACCCGCGTCAATTTGCTCGATAACGGAATAGATGAGATCAATGACAAGGTCCTTCTTCTCAGGACCGGTCAGACCCTTGATCTTCTGGACATCCATCATCAGAGTAGAAACGAGACCACACAGGTTCTCTTTGTTAATACCCGTCTTACCGTACTTAGCGATGAGACGTTCAATACGATTGACGATAAGAGCACTGTCCTTAGACTTAGTGGCATAGGTTTTCAAAATGGTATCCATTTATATAGATTGAGAATAAAATCTTTAATTATATAAATGAATAATAAGAATGGGCAAATACTCGCATATTCTGCGATTGGGGTCGGTATTTTACAGATGATATATAGTGTATATACAGTCAAACAAGTGAAAATCGATCCGACGACATTTCCTCTTATATATTCTAGTATACTGGCTAGTGTATTATGGTTACTGCACCAATATCGAATAGATGATATTTACTCGGTTGGGTATTCAATCATAAGTCTTTCTGTACAGTTATATATCTTATATGAACTTAAATTGACGGAACGGAGTAGAGAAAAACAAATTTGAAGAACTTTCATTTTATCTTCGAATGTTATTTTACCCACGTTACGAACAACATGAACGATAAGCATACAAACTAAATATGTAGCTTCATGAAGTTGCATACTTTGTATTCTTATATGTTTTTTAAATCATTTACGCAGGCGTGAGCGCTTGGTTGACGGGTGTAACGGCACTGGTGGTCATCCTAGCACGGATGGCATTGATGGAATTCTTGTTCGTATAGAACAACGCACCACCACTACCCAAAATCGCCAGGATAGATATAACCATACCAGCGATCGCGACATTCTTCTCAGTTGGAACCTTTTCACATGGTGTATCATTGTTTACAATTTGAAACGTGAACACCGACACGATCAAACCAGCGATACCCATCAACATGGCAAGTAGAGGAGCCGAGCTCTTAGAAGAACCCGCTAGCTTGTTGAGAAGAGGCATGGCCGCGATGGTCGCGGGTATGGTAATCATGATTGTGAGAAGTTGAGAAAGGAAAATCTTCCGGTTTTCATACTTGGCATCCCCCTGGATATCGGCACACTTATTGTACCGACCGATACCGACAGAAGAAATAGCGACGAACAAAGCGCCGAGGATAACTAGAACCGCGATTCCACCCATCTTAATGCGAGGGTCCGACATTTTATTATTAGGAAATATTTTTTTTGTACCAGTCACTTAAAGGTCTGAAATTAAATAGTAGTATAATGGATCTAAAATTCGAAGTTACCGACGATGGCATGGCATATACGTATGTCAATGGTGTGATGGGTACACTGAATGAAGCTGACACGAATGTACTTTTGAACCATTATATTCAATTACCCATGAATAGTAAATATATAGAAACGGGAAGTTACCTGGGTTGTAGTGGAGTTCTCGCTGGCCTGTCGAGTAAGCATGGTTCGACTGTATTCTGTCATGATATATGGTTTGAAAATATAGAAGACATTACCGCGACAGGTACGCGTCCACCGGATGGAGTTGATGACTACTTTTTTACGTTTTACGAAAACGTGTTGAACAATAACCTACAGAATATTATCATCCCTATTCGCGGTGATAGTGCGTATACACTCAACATTCATAGAGATGAGAGTATAGATCTTGCCTTTATCGACGGTGACCATACATATGAAGGTGCTCTAAAGGATTTGGATACGGTTTTACCGAAGATGAAGAAGGGTGGTGTCATTTTGTGTCACGACTGTAGACCCGGGAGTGACGTTTCAAAAGCCCTTCGTGAATTCTGTGTGAAAAATGGGATACAAAATGCATCCGGATTTGAACACTCTTCGATCGTGAAGATAGACTTAAAAGATAGAAAGGTGGGTTAACATATGCTTATAGATTGTTTTATTTTTTATAATGAACTCGATATTCTAAAAAAACGTTTGAGATATCTTGACAGTGTTGTAGATAAATTTGTTTTAGTTGAATCTACAACAACATTCAGGGGTATTCCAAAAGAACTTTATTATCAAAATAACAAAGACATGTTCAGGGAATGGCATGATAAAATTATACATATCATTGTTAAAGATAATCCATCGGGTAAAGATCCATGGGTACGTGAATATTTCCAACGGAATTGTATTGCGAGAGGTCTGTTGGAATTCCAAGATGATGATATCGTGATGGTATCGGATGTAGACGAAATTCCGAATAGAACGGCTCTACGTTTACCACCTGACGTGCCGATATGCTCATATAACATGATCGCATTTCAATACAATTTCAATTATATCCAAGAACTTGAACCATGGTTCGGTACGGTCATCACCACGAAAGAAGTGTTGATGCAGGTGTCGCCACAAAAACTGAGGGAGATGCGGTGGAGTGTCCCGCACTATAAAAATGCTGGGTGGCATCTCTCATCATTCGGAGACGAAAAGTTCATAGCGAATAAAGTTTATAATTTTGCACATTGTTATGATGCGGGTGCCAAAGACCTGGATGAGAAAAAATTTAAAGAGCTGATTAACGAAGGAATTCACACTGACGGAAAGTACAAACTTGTTAAAACGAGTGAGAAAATCATGAACACTCTCCCATTGGAGATAAAGTTATAGATTAAAGAATTAACGAAAGTATATATATATGAGTTCTTTTGAAAAGGTTCTCTCTGATGATAACCCGAATAAAGCTGTCGCCATAGATGAATGTCATTTGGATTTGGTCTATGGTCTTGTGAGATCTCACAAACCTACAAGTGTTTTGGAAATAGGTGTAGGTAGTGGACGCACAACTGCTTACCTATCAAAGGCGTTGGAGAAGAATGAAAACCTGCAGAAACTCACATTGGTAGATAATTGGGTTGATTGGAAAGGTGATAAACCGGAATTCGTTAAACAGTTTGAAGATAAAGTCAACCTAGTAGAGAGTGATGAACTTTCCTTTGTCTTTGAAAAGAATAAAGCGGTGTACGATTTCATTTTTTCCGATGCAGATCATTGGAATACACAAAAGTGGTTTGAGTATGTTTTCTTCTCCATGCTTAAACCCGGAGGTATACTTATTTACCATGACGTATCTATTAAGAGTCATTGTCCGAAGGATGCTTTCAGATTTCCGAACCTCGAAGAGATACTCGTCAAGTGTAAAAAATATGGGATTTCTCACATGCATTTCGATAGGAGTTCTTCAAAGGATGAACAGTGTTGGAGAGGTCTACTCGTTATATTTAAGTCACAGCTACGATCGATTGTCCCAAAGGATGATAGTATTTACGTATTAGACTAACATACTTAAAACGACGCTAATGTTTTTATTTACGTAATATCTAAATAAATATCCCTATTTCTCCACATCTCACCATAATCATTACCACCTTTTAAATCCGAATTATCCGCACCACGTGCGTTATTATATTTGCATTTGATGAATTTATGCTTCCCAAACTGAATATGTTCATCAGATGTATGCTGTCCAATCATACACTTATCGGGGTGTGCGCGAATATGATCAATTGACGCGTTCATGTAGGCACCAGGTCCAGTTGGATATAAACAGTCTAACCCATAGTGTCGTTGTTTGATGTTCCACAATACGAGATCGATCATCTTCTTAGAAATGTCGTGCTTTGGTATCGAACCTATGAAAGCTGTATACATACACATCTGATTCGGTGGACAGTCAACACTTGTATAATATTCCTTATTTGACGAGGAAATATTATCTATAGGTTCTAGGCAAATCTGACGAATATCTGTATACCACCCACCCTCATTATACATTATCAAGTGACGCATTAGGTCACATTTATAAGAGTATGGTTTGAGTGATTGATACGCTTTGAGAACCTTTTCATCAAAGTGTTCTTTTATATATGCGATACAGTCATCACCTGAATATATTTTGATCTTATATCCTGGATTAAGTCTATACCATGTTTCAAGAGCCCTTTTCATACCATCCGGAAATTTCGGAATTTTTCCGTCGTCTACGATAATAATTTTATGAATAACCTTAGGAATCATATATAGTTACACTGCAAATAACCTTAAGCTCAATCAAATCTTCACACACTTCGGTGGTGGCTCAAATGCTGTCTGTTCTCTCAACTCCTGTCGCTGCTTCATCTTCTTGATATCCGCACCCTGACAATCGTGCCTTGTCAAATTGATACAGCTCGGACAAAAACTTCCTTCACAGTATTTACAGTCGATGGGGACACCACACTTCTTGCGACATAATTGACACGGCATTTCTACTGTTAACTCGGATAAAGATTTTAAGTGACTTTCACATATAATGTCCCTCACTCACGCCTTTGCCAAGCCAGTCGTGCCTAATGACTATGGTCGTCTCAAGACAACTCTAAAGAAGTCTACGGTTGGGTATGGATCTGCCCTGAGTGCTTCCTATTTCATCACCCAGGGTGCAGACCAAGGTGTTTCGGCAACACTCGGAGCTGTCGCATCATATGCATATGTGACCCTTTTATCGGACAGGGTTGACAGGTTTGAAAAGTCGGCAATTCAAAATGAGTTCCTGGCACCCCTCGGCACTGCCGCCTTTGAAGTAGCTTGGAATAACGCACCTTTCGCGTTCGATTTTGATTACGGGGCAACCTTTGTAGGTTTTCTCGCTTACAAATTCGCACTGTCCACGGTCTTATACCAAACTGTTAGGGAAATGATGATCGGAGATAGCGAGACCTTTTATGATACAGATGAGAAAGAGTATAATGACATCACGGTAGATGAGGAATACGAAAATGCGTCTTCATATAAAAAGTTGTAATATTAAAATGGTTCCAGTGGCAATGTTTTATGGCTGGCTATTATTCAAACTCACGCATATTAAAAAACCAAAGAGAAAACATCACAAACCGCCTGCACAGTGGGTTTAATTACACTTGTCGGGGTTAGCCTGCTTCAGTTCATGCGCGCGTCTCGTCGATCCAAACTGGATGATCTCATCAACCTTCTGTGCGATACCCTTACCGATACCATCAAATTTCATAAGATCGGTACCGTTCAAGACCTCGTATGGAAGGGTGTCAATCAACTTAGCGGCACTCTTGTACGCGTTGACCTTCCACTCACTGGCCCCGACATGTTCCTCGAGTGTGGCGAGATTGGAGAGTTCATCCGAAATGATCACATTCGTGTGGAATTTCACGTGAAAGTCTTCATCCTCGTCATCGAGAAATGCGTCAATCTTCTTTCCAATGCTCTTACCAATACCAGGAAGTTTCATAGCCTCTTCACCACTCGTAATCGCGTAGTCTAGGTTATAAACCGTGTCAGCAGCCTTGATGTAAGCCTTATACTTATACTTGTCCTCAGTCTTTTCCGCGTGTGCGTAAAGCATATCCGCGATACCCTGGTTGAAGGTAGTTTCGACGTGACTCTCAGTGGACGCAATCGATTCGGTATCAGAACAGTCGGATTCCTCGTAATCAGAGTCCTGTTCGTCAAGGTATTCGTCGATCTTGGAGGAAATACCCCTACCGATACCCCTGAGATGACGCACACACTCACCACTCTCAATCACATAATCGAGATCAGCGATCGTGTCAGCGGCTCCCTGGTACGCGGCGGTCTTATGGAAATCGGAAGTCATTTCACCCAACTCCAAAAGACGTTCAACAATGCCGGCGTTTTCACGGTTTTTGCAGTAAGGCATTTTACCACAAACCCTGGCAGTGGATTCGGTGTAGCTGCAGTTGGTCTTGTACTTGAAATCGTTGAGGGCATTGAGAGCATCGATCTTTTCTGCATTCTCCTTGAGGAAGAGCTTCTTGAGCTGGTCAATCTTGGTGCGAGACTCTTCGTTGAGCTTCTCGAGCTTGAGGATGTAGTCAGTGATGGAGCGGGAGTTCATATCGGAAGACATTGTGAAGTGATGACATTCACGATATCACTTCGCGACTTAAGTGCAATTAAAGATTTTGGCTGCAATGAATATAATGAATATTGATAACATTCCCGAACCGATGAAACGTGTCATGGGAGACAAGTCTCTCTCGATGTCTCAGAAAATGGTAACATTCATGGCATTCATGCCTAGTTTGCCTAATGATCCCAAAGTCGAACAATATTGCAAGGATAATATTGAGATTGGAGTAACTATCAAGCGGCTTATCGCGGATAATAAAATACGTCTAGGGAAGCTCGATAAGAATTTTAAACTTGACGTGATATGTAATTAATCCGTCTTACCCTTATAATGTCTTTCCAGGTTTTCATAGGGGTCGTATTGATCGGGGTCGTATGTAATTCCTTTCTCCACACGAACCTTGGACTTGGAAGCGGGCTTACTCATAGGAGGGGGTTTAAATCCACGTGCAACGTTGATTTCCGTGTCATACTGAGCAGGGTCTTTGATTGCGCGCGTTTTTACAGCTCGCATATTTGGAATATTGAAGGTGAGTGAGAATGGCATATATATTTTTATACGCTATAATCTTTAATTACAAACTACTAAATCTATCGGTGACTTGAAATAATCGTATAGAACAAGAAGTATTACCACTAACGAGAGTTCTCGCATTATTTTCTTCGTATAAAATAAAAATGCCAGGTTACCCACGTATGGAAAAGTACACACCAGAACCCACACAAGAAGTTGAGACTGTCAAGACCCGTTTCGTCATGCCAAAAGTCACCTTTATTCAAACAACTATCCTTATTCTGATTTTAGCATATGCGTGGTCTGTCCGCAAGATGAACCGAGCTGTCGTATCCGTGGGACTTCTCGCTGCGATTCTCTTTCACACGTATGATCACATGTACAGAATAAAGCGTGGCGAAGAGCGTTTTTTCATATAATACTTAAGTTGATCACGTTATAAAATAAGTAAGTCAAAAATGTCTTCTACTATGTTCGAAAACAACTCCGTCTATAAGATTGGTGACACGTTCACCATGAGGAACATCTTGAACATCGTAGATAAGATGAATGTCGCGATGCCTCATCATGAATTCGAACCCGAGCCCATTAGTGAAGGTGGTATTCGTGTGAAACGTGATGGAAATGGGTACAAAACAATTCGTTTCAATTTTCACAACTGGCCTTATTTTGGTCGCCATGGTGTCAAAACTGAAGATCTCGACACAAAGTTGATTGTTGATGATTTTACTGGTAAGGGGAGACTGTATTCTAATTTCAGGTCACTGTATGATGCACCCGAATGGACCAAAGATGAAATCAACTGTATTAACAAAATTTTATCTGAAGAGGGGTTGAAGAAGGTCAGATTTTAGTGATATCCACACCGTAACTTAGTTCCTCCACCACTGGGTCATTCCTGTAGTCTATTTTGTAATACACCCTTTTGATTCCACTACTCGCTAGAGCCTTGTAGCAGTTGAGGCACGGATAATGTGTCACGTACGCCACACAATCATCGATGGAGGCACCCCTCTTCGCCGCATCCGTGATTGCGTTAATCTCTGCATGAATCGTCGCCTGTTCGTGTCCATCCCTTACAATGGACTTGTGTTCGCACCCACCTAGAAATCCATTGTAGCCCATACTGATGAGGCGGTTGTTTTTCACGAGGACACACCCCACCTTCAACCTCTCACACGGAGATCGAATAGAGGCGAGATCTGCGACGTTTATAAAGTATTCATCCCATGTAATGCGATCAGTCATTACGAACCTAAGTAAATGTATTATTCATCATATTTTTAAGTTTGCACCCGAGCCAGTGAAGACACCTAGTATCTATGAGCGTGTTTGTCGTTTCACGTTCTAATCGATGTTAAAGACTTTAAGTTAATGTTTAATTAAGTATGATTCAAACTAGGCTGGATTCGTTTAATTTTTGTCCGCCATGCCCGACAATCACCAAAAAACCAAAATATGTTCGTCCGAAATGTCCACACGGTCGTGAGCGCTCTCAGTGCAAGGAGTGTGGTGGGGCATCAATCTGCGAGCACGGTCGTATACGCTCTCAGTGCAAGGAGTGTGGTGGGGCATCAATCTGCGAGCACGGTCGTATACGCTCTAGGTGCAAGGAGTGCGGCGGGGCATCAATCTGCGAGCACGGTCGTCAGCGCTCTAACTGCAAGGAGTGCGGTGGAGCATCAATTTGCGAGCACGGTCGTCAGCGCTCTAAGTGCAAGGAGTGTGGCGGAGCATCAATCTGCGAGCACGGTCGTGAGCGCTCTAAGTGCAAGGAGTGTGGCGGAGCATCAATCTGCGAGCACGGTCGTGAGCGCTCTAAGTGCTTTATATGTGACCCATCTGGGTATGTGATTAATTTAAGACGACACAGGCGATACCTAACCACAAAGGCTAAAAATCCTACAGGTGCGTTGGAAGATCTTTGTATGACTTCAAAAGACTGGGTCAGGTATCTTCATAAAACTTTTGAAGACAGGTATGGTCGCCCAAAAACGGATAACGATGAGGTTCAGATAGATGAAATCATTCCATGTAGTGCATGGAACTTGCCAGATGACAACAAATATTGCTGGCACTATCTGAACTCTCAGTGGTTGATTGACAATACGAATCAGGAAAAGGGTACCAAATATACAGAGGAGGATAAGCGCGCTATGATACAACGAATAGATGAGTGGTTCACCTCAAATCCTTATCCGCCGTGTAATACGTCTTCCCCTTAGTGGCGAAACTATGAACCCTCGCGTACCCCCACGCTTGTGGAGAGGCTCCCGGGCGATGTCCGGTTCTCCACGCAGCGAGCCCCCTGTTGTAGATGGTCTTCACAGTCTTCAGAGGAATCTTAGTAGCCTTAGCAATTTCAGGGAGGGATTTGGCTCCCGGATACATTTTCCTAAACTTTTGGGTGTAGGAGGAAGTCTTAGTTTTTTGTCCCTTGTCCGTCTTGAATCCTTTATAGTCTCGCTTGAGCATTTTCTTATAACGCGTCTCAACTTCCCCGAGAGTTGTAAGCCCCCTGAAATATTTGAGTGGTGCATATATCTTACCTTCGGTTTTACGCAGTTGTCCAACCTTCTTGGTGATGACTGCATCACTCAAGGACATTCTATCTTTTACTGAGAAAATCTTACTTCTTCATCCTGACAACGAGCCTCGGAGGGTACTTCTTGATGTTTTTATACCCAAACGGTTTACGAGTGAAAGGGCTGCCTCTCTTAGCGTTTATTTTCGTGTTATTCGCTGCAGCCAGCCAGGATTTCAATCCATTTCTATTATAAACCGTAGTAATCTTACCATTCTTAACGTCACTTTTGATATAAGCTCTCTTAACAGGTTTTATATTCTTTTTATTACCAGCCATCATACTAGCATTCATCCATGTCGTGACATTTTTATTTTTGTTCGAGTTGTTCTTGATGTTCTTATTCAAATTTTGTAGATTGTTTTCAGCGTTGAAAAGTTTCTTTTTCATTGAACGAATTTCATTCTCTAATTTCTTTCGCTTCTCGCGATTAGCGTTCATGACTTATTATATGTAAAGAAAAAATACACACCTAAGATATGGATATAGGTGTCAGAACAGCCATATTTTGTGGTAGTCTTGCAGTGGTGTGTGCAGTCGATTTTTCACGGGAATTAAAACGATTAAAAAAACTCAAGAAAGAACAGGATGACCTGGGTTCATAAATTAAAAATGACGGATGCCATGACACCCGAACACTTAGACGTGTTTTTCACGCGAACGTGGGCTTTCAACAAAAAAATAAAGTTAGAAATCGATGCGACGAAGTGTAAGAACATTTCATTTCGTCGAGTGTTGTCTATGAAAAAAGTTTTGGATGAACATAGACAGCACTCGAGGCGGTACATCGAAGATAGTACGATATACGTAAAGACGAGATTCGCACGTCGAATTTTACAGACTGCTCTCGTATTTATACGTACAGAGAGACCAGTATACGTGAAAGTTATTTAAAACGATTTCTGATTAAAGCTGTCACAAGTAACACCACGAATAACAATAGTACGTCTGTCACCATGAAAGGTTTACTTGGACCCCGTGTTCCAAATCTGTCATGACAGAACCGCCGCCCCACTTCAACAGCAGCTTCGATACTGGAATACGGTGTATGTCTATAAGACATCATACCACACATGGCCACTGTCTTTGATTTTCCGAAAAATGGAATGTGGCCTTTAGGGTTTAGAACACCAGATGATTGATCGAAGACCCACTTAGTTCCGTTCCATTCTGCACCCCACCCAATCCGTACATTTGTGGGTTTATTGATATCAAGTTGTTCTATAACCTTTGATACGAGTGTATCTTCATCCATGTGAAGTACTTCCGGTGTTAGATCGCAAATAACACACGATATCGTTTTCTTATCTGCAAGGACCACTGGTTGAATGTGTAGCTCGGTGTCTATTATGTATTGTAAATCACTCGCGATTGAAATTTCTTCGTCGTATTCCAATATGACGTTAATCGCACCGTATGTACTTGGACTTATCCTATCCACTGCGTCATTTCCCCAATTATCCTTCACGAACTTTATCGCCGGGCTATTATCGAGGCACAATACGAGTATTCCATCTTCGATAATTTCACCGTTTTCAAATTGCGCCGTAAATCCGTCATCGCGATAGATGACGTCCTTCAATTCGTTTCCAAATTTAAAATGGACACCCTGTTCGATAAGAGCGTTTTGCATTGCATCAGACATGATTTTACCCGAACCCCGTTGTGTGTAGGCATTAGACAGACCAACATGATCAAAACTTTTAACAAATTCATAAGCTGTCATGACATCCCAAGGTACTCCATCTATGACGAGTGTTACAGCTTCCATTAGTTTCCGACCATTTTCAGACAAGGGGCCGATCGCATCTTTGAGTGATACTTTCTTATATTTCCATGGCATCGCAAGCACCTTGACAGCGAGTGATGCGAGGGTCAAATAATCCATCCCTGAAAGATACTTTTTGATAACGGGTCCACTCGTAGATTCAGCTTTCTGGAATATGTCGTCCCATTTAATCCCCATTTCTTTGAATAAATTATTCGTATTGATGAATGCGCGATCAAATACTATCCTATGTGCATGTAGATCACGTGTATCGATAGAAGGTTCCCACCACGAACCACCTGCTGATATTTTTTTATCGTACACGACGACATCATGATCAGTATATTTTTTTAGTTCCCATGCGATGGACATACCTGTAGGACCTGCCCCAACAATATGAACCTTCATCTACTAATAGTAAATTATTTATATCTGTGTTCAAAACCAATATAAAAAAACTTTTATAAAACTAGTAGTCGATGGGGTTGTCAATTATTATGGGAAATATGTTTTCGGGTAAAACTTCTGAAATGATTCGGAGACTCAAACGATACAAAGTTATTGGAAAAAAAATAATAGTGATAAATTCTGCGAAAGATACTCGATCCCCGGATGAAGTATTAAAATCACATGATAACGTAACGTTTGAGTGTTTCAAGACTATGAAGCTTTTCGACTTGATTAACAAGACTGAATATGATAGTGCTGATATAGTAGCCATAGACGAAGCCCAATTTTTCCCCGACCTGAAAAAGTTTATCGAGTGTTCGTTGTCTATAGGTAAGAGTGTGGTGATCGCGGGTCTTGATGGAGACTCGTCACAGAGAAAATTTGGTGAACTGATCGAGTGTATACCACTCGCGTCTGAGGTCACGAAACTTTCAGCGTTGTGTATGAAGTGTAAAGATGGAACTCCCGGACCATTCACAAAACGTATGGTGAGTAATACAGAGTTGGAACTTATTGGTGGGAGTGATATGTATAGTGCTGTGTGTAGAAAACATCTGAGTTAATCCAGGATTGAATCCCGCTTTTCAGTCGCTTCGTCCCCGTATAGGTCTTCGATGATTTCAAGTATATGTTGCGAGTCCCTGAGTGCGGATTTAGACGCGCGGACATTCCATCCTGCGATCATTTTCAGTTTGGTGTTAATTTGCTTGTACTTCTCTACTTCAAGTTCCAGTTCTACGACACGATCCCTCATCAGTGTCTTTGGCTTAGGGCTCATAGCAAATTTTACACGCGGTCTTTCAGAACTACCCGTAGAGTATTGACGCCAATGTCTTTTGGTCTTCTTAGGGGGTTCTTGTTCTTTTTTCATGTTGTAAATCGTGCATGCGGGTTTGTACGTGATTGAGAACATATGTATTATATAAGCGAGTTAACTTTAATACAGCTTAAAATAATCAGTCGACGTGACATTATGTGTGGTATATTTACACTTTTCGGTAGTGCTGTTGATGTATCCTCTAAGCTACTGACGCATCGAGGTCCTAATGATTATAGGACTGTGACGTTGGGAAAATGTCAGATGGATTTTTACCGTCTAGCCATTAACGACTTGACAGATGCGGGTATGCAACCTTTCGTTCAGAATAAAAGTATGCTCATCTGTAATGGTGAAATCTATAATCATAAGAACTTTCGAACAGGTGAGGAGAAGGGTAACAGTGACTGTGAAGTCCTGCTACCGATGATTAACAAATATGGGATAATGAAAACAGTTGAGAAGATTAATGGCGATTTCGCCATGGTATATACAACCGGTGACAGGGTGATCGCGGCTCGGGACCCCGTCGGAGTGCGTCCCTTGTTTTATACTCGTTACGATACGAATTCAATCGCGTTTGCGAGTGAGGCTAAGGCTTTACTCTTCTTGGGGACTGAAATTCATGTCTTCCCGCCAGGTTACGTATACGACTCGTACATCGATGATTTCATGTGCTACTATAATACATATTGGAATGTGACATCAGGTCGGTACCTGCCTGTAAAGGATATTAAACAGACACTCATTGACGCTGTACATACACGCCTCGATAACACTGAAAGGGATATAGGCTTCCTTTTGTCCGGTGGTCTCGATAGTAGTCTTATCGCGTCTATCGCATCTGAAAAACTCGGTAAGATTAAAACGTTTTCGATCGGTCTCGCCGACAGTCCCGATCTCGCAGCTGCTCGGAAGGTTGCCGAATATCTCGACACGGATCATACTGAGGTGACGTTTACGACGGATGAGGGTATCAGTACCATCACGGATGTCATCAAGTCGACCGAAACGTATGATACGACTACCATTCGTGCGAGTACACCTATGTGGCTTTTGTGTAAATATATCAAGGAAAGGACCGACTGTCGCTATATATTTTCTGGTGAAGGTGCGGATGAGTTATTGGGTGGGTATCTTTACTTTCACAAAGCCCCCGGGGTGATTGAATTCGCACATGAGAATATGCGTAGACTCAAACTTATTCACCAATTTGACGGACTAAGAGCTGATAGGTGTGCGAGTGCACACGGTCTTGATCTAGTCGTACCTTTCCTGGATAAACAGTTCATCGACGCATGTATGAGGATAAACCAAAAATTTAAAATGCATACGATCGAAAAGAATGTGCTACGTTCCCTCTTCATGGGGTATCTTCCGGATGATATTTTATGGCGTAGAAAGGATGGTATGAGTGACGCTGTCGGTACCAACTGGGTTGACACTATAAAAACGTATGCGGAGAAGAACGTATCGTCTAAAGAGTTTCGGATGATTGTGGAGAGAGCGAATGGGTATAATATTCCCCTCACGAAAGAGGAAGCGATGTACAGGAACATTTTCTGGCAAAACTTCGGAAAGGATAACGATTACCTCATTTCTGAAATATGGCGACCTAAATGGACAGACGTAACCGACCCAAGTGCGAGATTGCTCATGTAACGTAAAGCCCTAATATTTCAGAAACACATGGGTGGCGTACAACATCCTCATCAAGCATTTTTACATGGTCTATATACTCCAAGTCAATACAATCGATCCGATCTATAATATCTTCTAAACCGTTACGCGTTTCGATATCACTTTGTTGTAAATCTCCGAGTATGACCATTTTGGAATTATCACCAATGCGTGTGAGAAGCATTTTCATTTGATTGGGTGTACTATTCTGCATTTCATCCGCAATGACAAACGCATTTTTAAACGTACGACCACGCATAAATCCTAATGGTTCAATTACTACACGGGAATTAAGCTGACCGTGTGAAAGAGTATGCTCAAAAACTTCGATCATGGGAACTGTCCATGGTTCCATTTTACTATCCATATCTCCAGGCAAATACCCCAAATCTTCACCCGCTGCGACGATGGGTCGTGTACATATGACACTATCATAACGACGCTTGGCCACATTTATTGAAGCTTCCTGACACGCGAGTAAAGTTTTACCAGATCCTGCCGGACCTGTTGCGATGATAATTGGTTTGGGAGATTGGATGGACCTTAAATATGTACATTGTCCAGAGGTTTTTGGGAATTGCATATACAGTATATTAAGGTTTTTAATCCTATAAATAGTATGCATGACGGATTTTTATTTTGTAACACTCGAGAAAACAGGTGCGTCTACCATTCTAGATACCCAATCTATACCACGGTTCATATGCTTTAAATATTTCAAGACTGCTCGTGTGTATGCGAAATACCTATCAAAACACAGGGGGGCGTTTGGGAAGTGGCCATGTGTAAATCTTTCCAAGCCGATGTCTAAAATTGAACCTCCGGAAGGGTATATCCCGAGTGATGGTGTAGATTTTGATAGTTTATTGAGTTTGAGTTATAAAACGCGTGACGACTTGGATGTATTAACACTTGCGACGGGAATACAATATTTTTATTGTCACGAGTTCGAATATGACAGTTTGTTATCCATTCGCCTAACGGGACAAGAGATAGATGGAGAGGCGGATACTTTATTATACAAGGAAAATCTAGATTACAGTATAAAGAATATGTGAGACTATATATAAATGGCTTCTGCTATCACACAATTCGATCCAAGTGACGAGAAGCATGTTTTGTGGTTACAGAAAGTTGATAACGCTATGATCGGAGTTACTGAACAAAAAAAGATCCATCTCGATAAGATCGTTAATGACACACCGTTTACGTGTGGCAAGATTGATATGGTAGAATGGGCTTTCACACATTTCCAACTCGCGTTAAAGTATTCCCAGGCTGTTCTACGTGGTAAGGCTTTCATTCCGAAGACGTTTCATTAATGAACTGTAAATATTCTTCTAGTGTGAAATCCTGTGGTTCAGAATTCTTATCCATTCGCATAAGAAGTATCTTACCATCCACACTTTCATTATCAAACGGTGTAGGAAGAATGTTTAAGTTCTTGTTGTTTCCTCGTACACATTTCATTATCACAACATCAAGTTGTGGCCACTGTCCTATAAACGTGGCAGGTCCCTGGAGAATTTGAAATATCTCCCTCTTACTCGGGTCTATATCCACAGTAATATTATCAATACGATCCACCTCTTCGTGTATTAATACAGCATTTGTCATCTGAAATGTACAAATAAAAAAAGTTGTATTAATATATGCAATCTACTACTCAGACCGCAATCGCGCTATTCGCCGTCGTATTTTTATTGGGTGTATGCGCTGAAAGATATACGATTTTAGGGCATTATGACGGAATAATCGACAATAAAAATTCTCATCGCAAGTTCCACAGTCTTGATACACCCTTCAACGTCAGAAGACTTTCAAACGATCGTAAACAAACAAAAGACCCTTTCAACACATGTTCCCCTGAATCGTATGAGGAGTGTGCGAAGAATGCTATGCCACACTTAAGTCGCTATTAATTCTTCGAAATGTAAAATGTCTCGAGACTTTGTGGTTACGCGCATTGCGGAAATTCTCGATTTACCAAAAACAGATACAAAATGTATCAATCTCGAGGTGTCTATTCATAACTGGGCTATAAATCGTTCTACATCGTGTTTAGATGTACCTGCATCTGATAATCACAGACACGTTAACCGTTATAAAACCAAATTCCTCGAGATTCAAAAATGTTTGAAACAATCCCCAACACTCAAAGATGATATATTGACAGGTCGATTGAAAACATATGACGTTGTTAATATACCACCAAATAAACTTTGGCCAGGTGGTCCAATGGCGTGTGAAATGGATGCAAGTTCAAAAAGAGATGAGATGAAACAGTTTAATGCTGCGAGGGATGATAAAGATTATAAGGGTGCGTTCCGTTGCGGTAAATGTAAACAATGGAAAACGACATACTATGAGATGCAGACTAGATCGGCGGATGAGCCCATGACGGTATTTGTTACTTGCCACGTGTGTGATGCACACTGGAAACTTTGATAGAATATTTTGAATCGGTTAGATCGGTATCCATGTCTCCGACCGATAAGACATAATTGTAATTAGATGCGCGCTTATAGAGTGACTTACCCAACGGGGGTGTAAAAACGAGTTCATCATATGAAATATCTATATTACGTAATTGGTCACGTGTCCATATTACATTTTTATAAAACCCGGGGCGAGCCGTTATTATAATCATTCGATACCCCTTTTTCTGAGCATTTTTATACAAATCGTAGATATCTCGTATAACTTTACCCGTACTAGATTCGATGAGAGTATCATCTATATCAAACATAACAGCATCACCGGGGTCTGTCACCGGTGGGAGCATCATTTATATACATTGAGAAAATGTTACTTTAAGAATAAAACGTGTATTCTGACAATGGAAGGTCAGATAGTGGATGTTGAATATGACGATGAACAGGTAGATATGTGTAAAATTATATCCCAGCACACGGACCATTATACAGTGAAACCTCTCGTATACGACCCAGATAAATACTTATATAAGTTTTCACATTATACATTCCAGGTTCCAATCGAATCCATATCAGGGTTTTATGACACAACTGATATAGAAGATACCGGACAATACATAAAAATAGATGGTATGCACTACAGGTCGGTAGAAGATTCAGATCCGGAATATGAACTTGAAAGCGGTGACAGTGACAGTGATACATGTTCTGAAATAAGTTTATATGATGAAAATGACTACGAATTTGAATAAAAATGTCGGTATATATAAAATGAAATTCGACCCACGATACGCCATCTTGGCCGTGTTACTTATTTTAGCTGTCTTTAAGATCACACAGAAGGAGAGGTATATGTGCGGTGGTAAACGTGAAGGATACAAGTCGCGATCTCGAGCGAAAAGCGCGGGGAAACGAAACTATCGCGAATTTTCCGGGGAGGCCAGTGGACCCAAGCTTGGTCGTCCCAGGCCGGTCCTGGGAGCCAAGCCTATTAAGAAGGAGGGGTATTGCGCCAAGTGTGGTTCCGGTGGCCAGGTTTTCGGTAAACCATGCCCCAAATGTACTGGGGGTAAGGAGGGTTATTGCAGTTCGTGTGGCATGTAATAAACATACTTAAAACGTGTTCGACATACATGTACAAGTAAACATGGCACCCTACACTCCACCTAACACTCATTACAGTCAGATGGATGTATCGTCGTACACGGAAGATGAAATGTTTAAGTTTATGGGAAAGCATGGTAAGCGTTTCTATTGGCTCACCAAGTTTCTAGGTCTTTCGTACATCTGGTATGATAAGAAACGTAGTGTCATTGAGATTTGGGGACCTTATAGTTCCCTGCAAAATTTTCAGGCGCATCATGTCATTGGTTGCGAATTGGATTATTGTGTTGGTAGAGTATAAATATACTTAAGTCATAGATTATGTAATTAAATTATAGATGTTGAAGCGACCCACAAAACGTGTACATCCTTCACCATGTGTAAACCCTGGCCCCCCTATCCCCGGCACATTTTTACATTCTATCGTGAATCCATCTTATGAAATACAAAGACCTCTACAGAGAGGTGCATTTGCTTTTCAGAATTGTGAACTGTATAAAAAACTACTGAAACGTAATTACGAGTCTCTTAACGTCTCGTATAAAGAACCGAATGTGTTTGAATTGACTTCAAAATCTACGAATGAAACGATAACGGAGTGCCACGTCGATTGTTTGGATAAAGTATACGTCCGGTTGAATGTATTGAAATCGGGTATAGTCCGAGTAAAACTGGTTACAAACTTCTCTAGTTTTTGGAAAACGTATTATTCGAAAGGTAAATCTCCCCCATTTAAAACAATGCTAGCTGCATGTAAGGCAGTTGGGTATTCGGAAGCATTTATGAATAAAATGATTGAAAATCGAAAAAAGCGTCAAATTTTTGCAAAAAAACTGGAAAAAATCATTGACAAGATTTTTGATAAAAGTACTACGACGAAAAAGAAGAAGGTCGTAAAGAAGGTCGTCGCGACTACTGACGAGGATGAGTTTGATGTCGAGGTGGAAAATGAAAACGATGACGAAAATAAAGACGATGCAGAAGAAAATGAGGCTATCGTCGAGGAAGATGGTGAAGATGACACGGACGAAGTTGTAGAGGATTGTGATGAGGAAGTATATGATGAAGATTAATCTAACCTAAGTTGTTATACATAAAGAATATTCATTAGAAAAATATAAGATGGGATACATTGCTTGGGATACCGAAACATCGGGCAAACCCCCGAGTATCTCTGGAGAAGTTACATCAGAGAACTACCATCTGTTTAGCGAATGTCGAATGGCTTCAATCGCAGCTGTTACTTTTTCGAGACATGGTCGAGAACTTTCCTCTTATCACTCTCTCGTATATCCCGATGGGTTTAGATTGGGAATGCATGACGAAGACACTTTGGGTGCTACACATATACACAAAATCAAACACGTTCAAGCTTTGCGAGATGGTCTACCGTTTATGCAAGTGTATGATAAATTCGTCGACATCATCAAAAGATCTAGAGTGGATACATTGGTTGCACACAATTCTGATTTTGACAAAAACGTGTTGTTCAGCGAATGTTATCGGTATGGTCTATCCATTGAACCGTTCAAGCACTTGAAATTTATATGTACACTTGAACTGTCTCGGGGTGCGTTTTTTGATACACCGAATTACAAGCTCGAGACTATATACAAGTATATAACCGGTGACGTATTCCGAGCACATGATGCATTGGAGGATTCGCGTGCATGTGGCGTTGTATACTCTGTCGTGAGGGATATCAAATTTAACTGTCGAGATATTGGTGTTGATAAAATTTCAATCAATGTGAGTGATATTCCTGCGATTATTGGAAAGATATGGTTCACGAAACCTGTCGATCTAGCGAAAAGTATTTGCGCTTCTCACATTGGAAAGACGGTGATGGGTGCTGACCGTGAACAAATTATTGAACAGATTGCTTCTAGTGAACCATTTGTACGCGTTATGATAAACACTGCAAGACAGTTTCAATCTCGAAGAACGCGTGACTTAGAGATGAAATTAAATGCGATTAAAGTCCAACTCATTTCAAAATGTCATTTGGTCAAAAGTGATTTGACACGGGTGTTCTCATATATCAGTGATATTCTATACAGTAAACTTACTATCAGGGAATACACACAACTCGACAAGCGTGAGTGTACCTACACACTGTTTACCATCCATGGGACCGACTATGAAGTGTATGGAAGAGTGGATGATGTCACTAATAATGAAATTGGGATGACGTGTTCGAATGCAAAGGAACATAACAACACCGCATTGTCAGGGGCGGATGTGATTAGATCTCAGGTGTTGATGCAGATGTTAGATATTGATACGTGTCGTTTCGAAACTTCTACAGGTGTGATTAATATTGTGAGGGATCATCACATGTGGAAATCTGAAATCGAACCAAAACTTCAGAGGTTTTGTGAATATGTACATAGCAGGCTTAGTAAACCGACTTAAAGTTTTTTTAATATATATACGTACAATGGCTACTCCTCAAAAGAAAGTTATCATCGCACTCCCAGGAAAAGATTTCTCTTCGACGTTTCTTATGGCATGGTCCGAAACTCTATTGAAGCTTACACAGCAGGGGTATCAGGTTGCTCTCACGAGCGATTATTCTGAATATGCTCCGTTCACTCGAATGAAGTCACTCGGTCTCGATAATACACGGGGTGATGATCAGAAACCATACGACGGAAAGGTCGACTATGACGTATGGGTTACGATCGATTCCAATATGATCTTTTCACCTAAGCATCTTATCGATCTCATTGAAGATACGGATAAATACCCAGTCGTTTCGGGTGTACACAGGATGCCTGATATGAAAAGTATAGCGGCTGTTCGTCATCTCGATGATGAGTTCTTTCATAAGAACGGTGCATACGAATATATCAAGATCGATACACTCGACAAGGATATTAAGCATGTAGATGTCGAGTATACGAATATGGGATTTATGGCGTGTAAGAAGGGTGTTATCGAAACTCTCGCGTACCCGTATTTCAACTACCCAGTAAAGGTGTGTGAGGTTGATGATAAATCTATCTCTCATGTATTCCCAGATGACGCGTCGTTCTGCAAACGCCTGACCGACGCCGGGCATAAGATTATGATCAACACCGACATCTTCGTTGGAAATGAAAAGCGGCTCATCATTTAAGATGCTAAATGAACATAAAAGAGAAGACACTTATTGAAATATAATGAACGGTCCTGATTATGACGAAATTAACACTGACAGTGAGAGTGATGATACTTCGCCGTGTGAACAGATGAACACTTTCAGCCATTATATGAATGAAGTATCGACCAATGTGAAGGTGTATCTTCTTTCCGTTTTCACTGCGACATATATAAACATGCCAACTTACATCATCAACACGATTAAATGGGTTAAAATGGCTGCCATCGATGCCCCTATCAAAGTCAGTGATGATATTGATAACCAGTACATCAAACTTAAAAGACACTTAAGTGGTGGAGACTGTAAAGAAAATTCAGACGTGGATAAAGAAGCTTGATGTTCATTAATAACCTGTACACACACGAGTTTGCAACCGCATTCCTTCAGGCCACGAGACCTCTCTGTCCAGACGTTCAACGTATAATCTGGGAACAAGTACTTTCTGATACTCCTATCGCACCCCCTACTCCAGTCAAGAAATGTTTGAAATCATCGGAACGATTATCAATTCGTTCATAAAACCAAAAATAAAAACAATACATACAGGTGCGTATATATTTACACAAAATCAGCACGGTGAAAGTGTGATTATATACGACCCATATAAACAGGTCGAAACTTGTATAGAAGATGAAATGTCTATCCTTCTTTTGAAATGTGAGCGACTAATTTCACATTTCAAATCGAAAATGAATTCACATACCAATTCTCGTGGACGTACCCTGAATAATCAGATCGTAGGGTTGGTAAACGATGTCATCCACGATTGTGAAAATGGTATAATGGATAATATTCATGACTATCATGAACGATATTCGTATATCCGAAAGTCGGTGACAGTGACGTCGATGTCATCTGTAAATCTAAATAGAACCTAAGTTATTAATATTATCAAGTTTTTTTTATGCACAAACATCATGGATCTCTTTCACAAACTCATGGAACTCGTCGACAAGAACTCTGAAAATATCCCAGAGGGGGATTATTTACAGATGTGTGATACCATCAAAGAATTACGAGAACGTGTCAAACCACCCCCATTTCTTATCGATCAAAACCAACCACTCTGGGTGAGTGAGAATACGGGTACACCCGAACGAGTACCTACATATGAAAGAAGTACACCGGATTATACGAATTATGCATCTTTATTTGAAGGTTGGGAGGGTGTCAGGGTGCGCGGGAATACTGATGAAATGACACAGGAAGATCTCGCTTTAGTCGCATTAGCTGTCGCACATGAGACAGAGCTAGCAGAGGCGGTATATGTTGTACATAATGGTCACTCTTAGATATTTTTATTTAAATCTATAATGTGCTGCAATAATAGCAGATACGATTACACCGACCGTGAATAATTCATCCCTTGGTATAGAGCTCTTGATCGCCCAACTAACCGTAAAAAATACACCACTGAAAACCCCTATTGTTCTGAGTGCGAGTTCTTGGTATTCGTTCATTTACTATTACTAAAGATTTTATAATGAAACGATACAATAATAAAACCTAAGTCGACGTGGTCGAAACCAAATATAATTGAATGTATTCAGCATGGAAGATATTAGACAACTCATGGAAATGATTGATTGCAATGTTAAATCATTCCCAGAAGGGGATTATCTTAAAATGTGTGACAACATCAAAAATATTTTCGAGGTTGTTAAGACACGTCAAGACGATGACAGTGACACTGATAGTGCAATCGATTTTACATATGAAGACGAAGAGGATGCTTTAGATTTACCGTATGTCATAGTTGAGAATACAGACCCTCTTAACATTGCACCCCCAGGTCGTTCTATTGTCGATCTCGATCTACAGCGTATACAGATACACCAAGAATATACTTCGATCACTGATCACTTACATCAAGCAACTCGCATGTTTAAACGACTGAAACTGAGACGTAATATCACGGCACGTGTTAAATATGAGGCGGTCAGGCAATTCTGTGATGTTAGAATGTTACATGTTTCTGAGTACACATTGCATGCAGTAAAAACACATTATCCTCAGTATACATTTCCAGATGAGCGGGCGTTTTTTTATGATTTCCTACTTCAACACAATGAAAGTGTACGCGATCAAATGTATGATTTGTCAAATCAAATCAATATCCTAAAGGTAAAACAAGAAGAATGTGTTCAACGATATCATGAGTGTCAATAGGTTGATTTACACCACCACTCGTTTCCACCGGAATATTCAAACGCTATATGAATGAGGGCTCCTCCGATAAATAGTTTTACAGGTGTAGATATTTTGAATAGATGATTTAATAACATGAATAGGAACAAATTCATCACACCGATCACAATAGCTTCTAATAAGATATTCCTCAATGGACGCAACTGCATTTTAGTATATCAGTAGAAAAAAATATTGACATATAAAAAATATGAATATATCCATGAAACTGAACCGATCCCATCTTTTTGTTTCGATAGGATCGATGTTGTTTGTTATGGTCGTTTTATCATTACTCGGTTACCTGAAGTTTAGTGAGGGGTACGAATCGCCGGAAGCTCTCGAAAATGAACTTACTCAACTGATGAATGAGATGGTCGGCTCGCCAATTGTACAGGACGTTGTTTCGCCTCCAATTGACGAGACATCATCCAAACCCGAACCTGAACCCGAAGACCAGCCTGGTCAGATGAATGTAATAATGCCAGGTGCTGCGACCATGTAAAATTTTATTCGTGTATAATAAAAGAATGTCTGATACACAATATTCAAAAAAACTTGAGAAGGCTCAACCTAAAGTGGTAAAGGCTTTAAAAGAGGCTATAGTATTGGTGAAAGATATCATTGCTAAAAAACGTAAGTTTTACGAAAATAACAAGGGTGATCCTGCGTCTATTGATTATGTTGGAATGGAGGCATTGAGTGTGGAAATGGAAAATGCATTGAAGAAGGCCACAATTGCTATAAACTTGCATGCACAGACTAAAATATTAGGTCATCTAGACACTTCCATATCTAAAGCTGAAAAGGCGCGAGAACTAGGAGAGCGTTTGAAATCTTCTTCAACTTCCGAGGCACAGGAGAAAGTGATAGAAGAAATAGAACAGGTATTATCAGAATAAGAACTAATTTCTAAAATCAACTCTCTATTATACATTCGTACCCCGAATGTATAATAGGATATAAAATATAACATATAAGTAGATGTCAACGCCGAGGATCATAACGGTGATTGTACTGGTTATATTCGGTATAGTGTTGTTTTTTCACTCTAGACCTTCGTCAGGTAATAAACAAATCATTCCTCAAGCTTTTCGAAAAAATTCAGATATAAACGTGTATCGTGATTCGGTAAAAAAAATGTTTGAGGATCGGGGGTATGAACCCGTTTTTCAGGCCAGAGTTCAGAAGTATGTAGACGATAAAATCGCTATAGATAATAAAATTATCAAACTTGCTGATCAAAATAAACGCTTACGTGTATTGGAGGTTGAAATGAAAAATAAACTTGTTCAACTGAAAACTGATGCAGACCTAAAAAATGCTCTCGGATCACAGCTTATCTCGAATAATAATCTTTCTAATGAACAATTGAAACAGTTAGAAAATTCGGAGAAAGATATACAGATACAAATAGATGAAACTAGTAAAGTACTCGAACAAGTCACGTCTACAATTAAAAACGTAGATGCTAATCTGGCAACTGCACAACTTATCAACAATAAAGAATATGTGGAGAAATCGCAAATAATTTCAGATGAAATAACCGAGAGAAGAAATCAGGTGTATTTGAAAATTCAAGAGGCGAAAAGGTTAGCTGAGCAGGCGAAGAAAGATAAAGAAGAGCGAGCAGCTGCGTTTCGCGCTAAGATGGCAAAGTACAAAGACGAAAAAGTGGTCATCGAGCCGACCGCAGAAGAGAAGTACGCACGCGCACTGGAAATAGCATTGAAAAAGAAAGCAATCAGACTGCAAGCTGAAGCGGAAATGAAACAGGTACTCGATGCACAGCGTAAACTGAACGAGGAACTTTCTGAAAGCGAACGACTGGCGATGGAAAATGCTGCGAATGATAGACAGGCGGTGCTAGATGAAAATAACAGACTAATTGAAGAAGCTAAGAGTGAGGTTGAAAATGCCAGGGCACTAAGAGAGGAGGCGCAAGCTAAAATTGATGAAGAATTAGAAGCATTTATATCGGAAGAAGAAAAACTGAAAAAAGCTGACGAGGAACGAATGGCTGATATAGAAGATAAAAATAGTAAAAAACTTCTTGAATACCAAACTGAATTCGAAGAAGCTGAAAAAGAACAATCAGAATGGAATGATACCACGTCCAATATGTTACAAAACGTTTTAAATTTGGAAGACACTAGCGCATCTGATAATAATGCATTACAGGCGGAATACCTAGCCGATTTGAAACGTGATGAGGATGGATCATACGCTAGTGAGGTCAGTGCGACTGCCTTATTAGCTGAGGCGAATTGGCTAGTTACACAGACCGAAGAAATTGCACAAGCTAAAGCTGATATGGATACAGGAAAAGGGGGGAATCTTAATTTGGCTTCAAATTCTTCAAATTCTTTAAATGCAGCAATGCTGGAAGCTAGGAATATTCAAGATCAACAGGACTTAGCCATCGGAAAATCACATCTAATGATGTTTAATTCAGGTTATCCATTAACAGGGTCGATGTCCAAACAGGAGTATGATGTTAAAAGAAATACATTCATTACGTCTAAACTTCCAACGCTAGCATATATTAATCCGCATAACGGACTTGATACGGCGTCGGAAATCACTTCTGAAATTACAGGCCCACGAGAGCGTGGTAGGTGGTTAATTTCAGGGAATGTGGTACCATCTACAGAAGAAAAACTTCAGAACGACATGTACGCAGCATTAGACTTCTGTTCACCGTCTACCCCACTCAACGATTGTAAACCGGCGAAAGACGTCATGGCTAAAATTAAGGCGTTAGGGATTGAACGTGATGCTCAGATCAGATCCGCTGCCGATACCGGTCAGTTATTAGAGGAAGATCCACTTGAAAATGCTGGATCACACGGTTTTAACGATTTCGGTTACGTTCGTCACAAACCAATAACTTCGAATTTTCAGACCTTGATCGATGAATGTAAATTCAGATGCAATAAATTTTTTAATTGTGGGGGGTTTGCACTTGACGAAAATATGCAATTTTGTAGATTGGTAAATAAAGACACGCTCAATTTAACCGAGAGGAAAATGGATGAAGAATCTGGTGAAACTGTCATAGAACCAATTACTGATACGACGGGTACATATAGTGGATTATATCACATGTATTACAAGGTTCCAGAGACAAAATTTGAAAAAAGTGAACGTATTGCCCGTGTTAGTCGACGATTCAGAATTATTCAATTGCTCCCAGAGTATGCGAAAATTCCGGACCCTGATATAATTACGGGGGAAGATCGGGCTCCTCAAGATATTACCCTGCGTCGAGAAGCTCAATTTACCAAACTACTAAGTGATGAAGAATTATTCAAACACTGTGTAAAAATGGTTAACGCTAAGGGGCGTCCAGTACCCAGAGATTCCCAGACAGCCGTATCTCCATTGGAACAAAAAGATTGTGATAACTTTATTAAGAGACTTCAAAATAACCGAACTGGGATTCGTTCTGGAATTGTATACACGCACAGAAAGAATACGAGTGTCCCAGCCTCTCTTTCTAAATGGATGATAGATGTTGACGTGAATACAGGTCTACCCACAACTGATATGAACAAGTCACGTGTAAACGGTCGACCAGAAGATTGTATGAAAGTATGTGATAAATTTTCAGCATGTAAGAGTATCGTGATACGAAGGTCTGCATCAACAAGGGAGCGTCAGGACAAGGTGTGTCACTTAAAAACTGAGCAGGCGGAAGGTATGACGACTCCGTCAACAACTCATAACATGCTTTTCAAGACGAGAGGTGGACCTCAACGAGAAATTACACCAGAAGAGATAAAAGCTGCGACATGGTTCAATGGTTATTATGGTGTGGTCGGGAGTGGGGTTTACACACCACCACCACCCAGGGTCGAAGAAGACGATTTCATCGCGTGGGAAAAACGCGGTCAGGGTCCTAAATATATAAAGACGTGGTTGTCGGAAAAGGATGATCTCATTAAATATTTTGAACCTGTGAGTAATGAAAGATTGACGTGGGTGGAAAGTGTGGTATCGAAACAAATGGACAATGATTTCACCGCGTGGGAAAAACGCAGTCAGGGTCCTATAAATAGAAGTACGTGGATGTCAGAAAAAGACGCCATCATCAGGGGTTATGGCCGACGCGTGAGTGATGAAAGATTGACGTGGGTGGAAAGTTTGGTATCGAAACAAATGGACAAATTTTTCACCGCGTGGGAAAAACGCGGTCAGGAACCTAATGTGGATCTAAACACATGGGGGGGGGAATTAGACGCCATCATCAGGGATCATGGCGGACCCGTGAGTGATGAAAGACGAGCGTGGATCACAGGTGTTTATGACAAATTTTTTTTCAAGAGACAACAAGACGCTAAGGAAGCAGCTAAAAAGGCTGCGGAAGCTAAGGAAGCAGCAGCTAAAAAAGCTAAGGAAGATGCTGCGAGAGAAGCTTTTTATGCAGAGCTGATAAAAAAGGCTACGGAAGCTAAGGAAGCAGCAGCTAAAAAGGCTGCGGAAGCAGCAGCTAAAAAGGCTGCGGAAGCAGCAGCTAAAAAGGCTGCGGAAGCAGCAGCGGCTAAGGAACTTGTAGATGAGGCATGGCGAGCATCTGCTTTAAAATCCTTAAAAGAATTCGAAGATGCTGAAGCTAAGGTCAAAGCAGATGCCGCTGCCAAGGCCGTCGAAATAGAACGTGAGCGACAACAACAGATACATTTAGATAAAATGAAACGATACGAGGAAGCCAAAGCGGCAGAAAGGGGTGGGACCTCACGTTCCTGGGGGTGGTAATGTAACCAAACCTGTAAAATACTTAAGTCGATCACTTCAGTGTAGAAAATTATGGGCAATGAAATTTTGTACAGTGAAGAGTTACATGTCGAAAGCTGATGATATTGTCATAGTTAGTAATAGTCACATGTGTGCAGAAAGACAGCTTATCAAGCATTTGTATAGAGAGTGTATAAAAGAGGGTAAAAAACCACACCATTTTACTAATTGGATACGAAGAAAGTATGGATATATGGTTATTTATAGGGGTGGTGTGCATGGTGAGATGATTTCGCTGCCATGTGTATTGTGTCGAAAAATGATTGAAAAATACGATATATCATGGACGGCGTATGACGGGAGTAAATGGGTTAGTAGTTCGAATGATGCATGTATGCCTGTTTCGAAACCCACTAATAAACAGAGACGAGTTTATGGATTTATAGATAGATAGAAGTTGGAATATGTCAGACGACGAAATCAACCCAAATCATTACCAATTCACGATATAACATATACTTATCACGGCCTGGGAT
>Ga0222719_10000269_pt1 | contig 52548 bp, 62 predicted proteins | sample C33_34DmetaG_FD_165039 | JGI IMG/M metagenome (GOLD analysis project Ga0222719, IMG submission 165039) | Estuarine water microbial communities from San Francisco Bay, California, United States - C33_34D | ecosystem: Environmental > Aquatic > Marine > Unclassified | place: USA: California...
ATCGTCAGCCAAAAAGTTAGTGCATCAGTGCACAGAGCTTGGCGGCGTAAATGATGGAAGCACCGTAATGGTCCATCAAATAGCTACGGACGGGCGAGGGATCGTTATGAACTCCGCGAGTAGCAAATAGCTAGATGACGAGGCAGGAGGGCAATCGCGACGATAAATTCTGCGGTTGTTTTCAGAGGCCGATTCTAGTGGCAACTAGGTGTGGATGCAACAGGAGTTATTAAATTAACCAGAGTTCATTACTGCTGACGAGTATGAGGGTTCGATTCCCTCACTAGTTACAAATGTGCAGCGAATAAATAACAAAGACGCGCACCGGTCTAACGACAGTGGTGCACCGCGCTTAGGAAATGACTGCACACACGGGGGTGATTTGGTGTTGACGTAGTAGAAAGCCTGCAAAGGAACTACTTCGGAAGACAGTTCGAGTCTGTCCACCTCCACTAATTTTAAACTATATAATTATGCCAAATATGAGTTATTGCCGTTTCGAAAATACGGTAAGTGATATGCGAGACTGCATTAGTGCCATTGAAGATGGTGACACTAGCGATTTAAGCCCTAGTGAAATAAGAGCGCTTGATGAGTTTTTAGGTCTAGCACATGAAATTACTAATCTCGAGTATGAAATTGAAGAAATACTAGGAGATTATGAAAATTAAAGAAAAAGATTTAATAACTCTAGGTTTCGAGCGAACTGACGTGTCTGAGAAAGAATCTGGTGCTAATTCGTTTTATTATTATACATTAGATTTTGGTGAAAATAAAGTTGTAAGTCTTATTAGTTCAAGCGATGACGAAGTGGTAGATGATAATTGGCTTTTATCAATATTTGAAGACGAGTGTTTAGTAGTAAAAAAGCTAGAAGATTTAATTAGTTTTATAAATATAATGAAAAAATTTAATAAAAAAAAGAAATAAATTATGAAAATTAAAGTAAAACAAATGACAAGCCCAAGGGCAGGTGTATTAATGTGTATTCATCCACCTGTAGCTAACCAATTTATTATCTATACAAGTGAAGGAAAATATTTCCAAAGCTACGATAGTATTATTGTTGCTATTGAAGACGGTAAAATAACGTTAGATGAAAACACTTGGAATTACTCACGCACAACTAGTAAATACAGAAATATATTTTTAGACGAAACGACTGCAGAAACTAGAGCTAAAATAGAATCAGGTGAGTATGAACTAGAAGATCTTAATTAATTCAAAAGAAAAATAAATTATGAGTGATTACCAAGGATGGACTAATTACGCCACATGGCGTGTAAATTTAGAAATACTAAGCGACATAGAGTTTGAGAACAAAACGTCGGCAGATGACCTAAGAGAAATAGTAGAAGATATAGTATTTAGCCAATATGAGCTTAGCAACGGATCTCATTTAATTGAAGACTATGCAAGAGCTTTTATAAGTGAAGTTAATTTTTATGAAATAGCTCGGAGTATTAATGAAGAACTAGAATTACAATCATAATACGATAACTATTGGATAATATTAATGTAACAAATAAACAATTATAACTATGAAAATCAAAGGATTAACAGAACAAGACTGTGCTTTTGTATACTACGTCTTACGAGACTGGTCACAAAACCATGAAAATTATGACGAACAAGATGTAGATGATGTCTACCAAATTGCTAAAAAATTTAAAACTTACTAAATATGAAATACCTTTATCAAGAACTAGATGAGTTGTTAAGTACTATTAAATACTCAGACGAAAGGGGTTTAGATGATCTATATGATAATCTATACTTCGAAGACATTTTAGAAACATGTAAAGAAATTGCAAAATATATAGAAGAATAAACATATGAGATCAAACTTACTATCTCGGCTAAAGCCCGAGTTTAAAAAAGGCTTGGAAGACAACAAGGTTAGATATCCTGATATGACTAACGATATTGAGTTCTTACTTACTCAATTATTTTACTACGACGACTTAACTGTTCGTCAAGTGTTAAACATATTTGTGTTCTCTGACATGGAATATCTTGACAGAAAATCATTCGACTGGCGCTATGGTGAAGACGTATTCGAAGTTGAAAACAACGTAGCATAATGGTTATGTGTGAATGGACGCTTGCAGATATTAAGAATAGAGCAAGCAATAAGGCTTTTGCAAAGGTTACAACGCTAACCTTAGATGTTGAAACTTACAAGGAAGACTTAAGAACAGGTAATATCGGAGGTGTTACTTATGAAGAGTTTGAACAAGTAGTAAAAGGCTACGAAAAAGAGCTACAAGTATGGAATTACATTACAGAATTAATAGAAAAACAATAATAATATGAGTAAAAAACTAATTACACCAGAACTAATTAACGAAAGACTAGAAGCTAAAGGCTTCGGTGACATTCAAGCTAACAATGAAAACGCAGCTAGAAAATCAGTACTAAAACATTTCAGTGTAGAACTAACAGACAACTATGCCGGTAGTGCCGACTTCTATATATACGAAGAATCAACAGCTGATGGCTACTCAGTGTTTGTAGCTACTCACGACCTAAGTGTAGTAAATGTAAGCGAGAATATATACTATTACGACACTGATCTAAGTGGTGCTCTTATAGATTTTATGAAATATTTCGCTAACGGCGATGAAGATTATCCTGAGGTTGTATATGTAGATGATCTTCACCAGCAATTTATTTATGATGCTATCGAGGAGTTATTTGTGTATTTAGCTGAAAGATTCGAAGAAGAAGTTATCGATGAACTAAAAAACGAAGGGTACGTGTATGATGATCCTAAAACAGAAGCAGAATTTATAAACGAAGTAAATAATATATTAAACTAATTATGACAGAAACAAAACAAAAATTACCAGAGTGGTTCAAAGGTATGCTATACACAGAAGGATTAATAGTAGAAAATCCATTTAGTGGAGAAGAATACGAGCTAAATAATGTAGAACTAAGTATGTATGACTTCTTAATGGGTTGTGCTTTGCTGTTTGAAAGAGCATCTAACAGAGTTAACGACGATATGATAAGAGACTACGAAAAAGGTATTAAATGGTTCAGGCAGAATAACCCTGAAGCTTATATGGCTTTGCTAGATTAATTACAAACTAAATACGATTGTCTTCGGATAATATGTATGTAATAACATTTGTCTCATGGTGTAATTGGCAACACGTTGGTTTTTGGTACCAAAGAGTCTAGGTTCGATCCCTGGTGAGACAACAATTATTAACAATTAAATTAAATAACTTATGAATAGATTAATTTTACCAATGCAAAGCGTAGAAGTTAATTCAACAGCTATAAGCAAAGCTGATTATGAATATGACAACTACAAATTAACGTTAACTTATAAAAACGGTAGTTCTTATAGTTATACTAAAGTTCCAAACTTCGTGTTTGAAGGCTTAAGATTATCTCAATCTAAAGGCAAGTTTATTAACAAGTATGTGTTATCAACTTATAACTATAGAAGAGTTTCGTAGATGACAGATGAAGAAATGAGCAAGTTGGCTGACATTATTGTCGACAAGATAATACAAAGACAAAAAGCTTATGACGAAGAGTTTAAAGCCGATATTCAAGCGATGGTAGGTGAAAATACCGACCTTGAGTTCGGCGTTATAACTCAAGATGAGCTTATAATTCAAGAAATAGATAGTCTTCAAGAAAGATTAGCACAACTAGAAGAAAAAGAAGACTACGAATCAGCAAGGATCGTAGCAAATAAAATTAAACACTTAAAAAATAAATACAATTTATGATAAAACCAATGCTCGCATACAAAGTAGACAAAAAACCTGTCGACTGGTCCGAGAAAGTATTCATACAACCTAAGCTTGACGGTATTCGTTGTATATTCACTAAAGATGGTGCATACTCTCGTACAGGTAAAGAATTTAAAAACCTAGCTCATATCAAGTATGATCTAACAGACTTTTTTAGAAAAAATCCAAACACTGTACTAGACGGTGAGTTGTATAATCATGCTCTAAAAGACGATTTTGAGAAAATCGTATCATTGGTCAGAAAAACTAAACCGACTGAAGACGATCGCCGAGATGCACAACATTTAGTACAATATCACGTGTATGATACTATAGCTGAAGGTCCTGATTACGAGTCTCGTTTTAACTGGCTAAGAACTAATTTACCTATCGCAGCTTCAATGACACTTATTAAAAATACAGTTGTTGATAGCTATGATGAAGCTAAAATGTTACACAACGTACACTTAGCTCAAGGCTACGAAGGCTCTATGCTCCGTCTTAATAAACCGTATGAACAAAAACGTTCTTACAACTTACAGAAGTTTAAAGACTTCAGTGACACCGAAGCTACTATTATCGGTTATGAAGCTGGCAAAGGCAAGTTTACAGGTCTTATTGGCAAGTTCTTTATGCAAGATGATGACGGTAATGAGTTTGGTTGTCCTATCGGTAAAGGTTATAACTTTGCTGATCGTAAAGCTATATTAGACAATGTACACGACTATATCGGTCAACGCGCTACATTTACTTATTTTCAACGAACACAAGCAGGTTCATATAGACATCCGCTTTTTAAAACACTTAGAAATTATGAATAGAGATAAACATATATGGGAAGGCTGGACAGTTGGTGACTTTATTGACGATATAGAAGTTACATTTAACTATCGATCAAAGTATTCTAACTTTTGGAAATCTAAAGAAGATCTTAAAAAATGGGTTGCGTCAGAACAGCCTTATTACAAGAAACACATACCAGAAGTGTATAATTATTTCTTAAAAAAATCAGGATTATGAGTAAACTTATATGGAAACTATACAATGAAAATATGATAAGTGAAGAGGTTGTACATCAACTTCTTGACTGTCATTATAACAGAGTTAACAATAAAAAATACTAATGAATATATTTTATTTACACGAAAACCCATACTTAGCTGCTACATACTTTTATGATAAGCATAAGGTTAAGATGATACTAGAGTGTGCTCAAATGCTTTGTACAGCTCATCACGTATATGGAAATGGTGACAATGTACCTTATAAGAAAGCACATTTAAATCATCCGTCTACAATATGGGCTAGATCAAGTAAGTCAAATTATTATTGGCTATACGATCACATGCTGAGTATCGGTAAACAATATACTAAGCGATATGGTAAGTATCATTTAAGTATTGAGAAATGTAGAGAAGCTTTAGCGTTTGCGCCTGTAGGTATGCCTGACACTGGTTTTACAGAACCACCACAATGTATGCCTGATGAGTATAAAGTTGAAGGCGATAGTGTATCAGCGTATTGGAATTATTATGAAGCTGAAAAAGTTTCAGTAAGAAACAAAGGTGAAGCAATAATAACAAGACCAAATGGGTAGAACTAGAGAATTATTTGAACAAATGAGGTTGGAATCAGAAAATGATTATAATAATAATCATATTTTTTACCAACAATTAATACCAACTGAGGACTATGACAACAGCCCTCGAATATAAATAGTAATAAGCTTATGTCACACGAAAGAAACCTTGATTATCTTATCAAGAGACGTATTATATACCGTAGATCACCGATCACAGACAAACCAACAGAATCGTTTGACTGGGGTGATTACTATGAAAATGGTACATATGAATGCTATGAATTATTTCGTAGCAAAGCTAAGATAACAACATACAAATCTCTTAAGTGGCATATGCTTGTTCTATGGTATTTAAACCCTCAACTAGATCAAGATGAGTTTCAAGCTTTATTTAAGTATATATGTAACAAGCGCACTGGTTTTATAACATTCAATGTTAATGAATCGTTGCTATACACAATGGTATATGAAGTGAGTATGATGGATTTAGATAAACCACCAAGAAACAAACAGCGTAAGATTATCTTCAAAGAGTTTTGTAAACTTACAACTGAAGAAAAATTAAGTGTTGTAGGCAAAATGGTAGGTCGATCTAAGTCAATACACGAAGATGATATTTATCAGTGCATGTTAGATATACACGATATGGGTAAAAAAATAACAATAAGCAAAATAGCAGGTTTATTAGATTGCTCAGCTAGAACAATACATAGAAATATGGGTATGGATCTTAAGAAAGAAAAAGAATTATTAAATCAAGAATTATGAAAAAAGACTTTAATGAGTGGATGGCGAGTATAGGTAATATATACTACGCCGATAACAGGCTAATGTCACAAGCTTTTGAAAAAATAGAAGAATATGAAGAAATATAACGTACAAAATTACGTAAGATATAAAGAGGATCTTAAAAAGTCTATGCCTTCTGATAAGTTTTACGATTATTATACTCGTGACGAAATGATAATAAAGTTCATGCCACTAGTAGAAAATTTAGCACGTAAATTCTCAACATCGCAGCAAGCGTCAGGCGTTTTAAGCATAAACGATCTTATACAAGAAGGTAATAAAGGTTTGATACTTGCTGTAGATAGATTAGAATGGGACGAAAAACTTATTGATTCACCTGATATTGAAAAAACATTAAAAAGCTTTTTTAGTAAAAGAATTAAAGGTGCAATACGCAGAGCTATAGATATAAACAGAGGTAACATAAAAATACCTGAGCATAAGCTTAATGAAATACGTAAATCACCAAAAGACGAAAAAATGGTTGCTATGTTTTTCAACTCTATATTCTCTAGCTATGATGAATATGAAGATGATAAAGAAAACCCTATTTATCAAGTAGAAGATAAATCAATTTCTTATAATTTAAATTTATTAAATATATATTTATTAAGTTTAATGAAGCAACATTTAAGCAGTATGCAATATGATGTATTACGCATGTCTTATGGATTAGACTGTGATAAAATGTCTGCTAATGAAATAGCTAGCAAAATAGGTATACAAGTAGCCACAGCAAATGTTAGAGTTTCTCAGATAAAAAAAGATGCAATAAACATACTTATAGATAATGTAGACGCTTCGCAAGTGATTGATTATCTGTAAGATAGGTGATTAAATGTTGAATTTTATGTGTAATTATATTAATATACCAAATAACAAAACCATATGACCATAAACGAAAAACTGGCTACGATCCAGACAAAGTTTAAATCTAAAAAATCTAGATTTAATTCATTCGGCAAATATTACTTCAGATCAGCCGAAGACATTCTCGAAGCAACAAAACCCTTTCTGTTAGAGTTAGGAGTAACAGTAACTATAGACGAGCAATTAGTTGAAACAGGTGGTGTACCTATCATTTGTTCTACGGCTACAATTAGTGATGGCGAAAATGCTGTACACGCCTCTGCTTTAGTTGGTGTAGACTTAAACCAAAAAGGTATGCAAGTACCTCAGCAGTTTGGATCAGCTTCGAGCTATGGTAAGAAGTATGCATTAGGTAATTTATTCCTAATAGACGATACGCAAGATTCAGATGCGTCAAACAATCACGGTAAAGGTAACGCAGCCAAACCTAAGTTAGAAGGAGCTGCACTAACAAAAGCAAAAGCTTTTATTAAATCAGGCGGAAGCTTGGATGCTATTAAAAAGAAATATGACATTCCAGCTGATGTACTAAAAACGTTATAATGAAAAGAAAAGATGAGTTAAACAAGTTGAGAGAAGATGAACATTACTATGGTAAGTTTGGAAAACAGTTTCTAAGTAATTCAGATATCTCGACCTTATTAACAAATCCTTTGGCGCTAGGGAAACCAATGAAACCAATCCCTGCATTCCTAGTTGGAGGCTATTTTCACACAGCTATTCTTGAACCACATAAGCTCAAGAATTTTAAGATAATAGAAACTACGACTAGGAATACCAAAGCGTACAAAGAGATCTCAGACGGAGAGCTTTGCTTATTACAACACGAAGTAGATCAAACAGAGTTATTAGTAGAAAAAATTATGTCTAATGAAATCTGTAGAAATTTAATACGTGGTGAAAACGTAGAGTATGAAGTACCTGGGATTGCTGAAATATTTGGTAATAAATGGAAAGGTAAGGCAGATATTATTAATCACGATGAAAAGTTAATCATTGACTTAAAAACAACTGCAGATATTTCTAAATTTCAATATTCAGCATCAAAGTACAATTATAACAGTCAAGCTTATATATATCAAAAGCTGTTTGGTTATGAAATGATTTTTATAGTTATAGATAAAACCACACATCAAATAGGTATATATGACTGTTCTGATAAATTCCTATCTTATGGAGAGGAAAAAGTTCAGCAAGCAAGTGAAGCTTACGATTTATTTTTTAAAAATCCGGACTTTAAACCGGAAAACTATTTTATTAACAAAACCCTATAATTATGGCAAGTATTATTAAAGCAAGCATTAACTTAAATGAAATTCCTAAGGATAAAATTTATGTTGGCAAAAAAGGTAAATATTTACCTATTACAATTACCCTAAATGATGAAGTAGATAACTACGGAAACCAGGGACCAGTTGTAGTTGAGCAGTCTAAAGAAGAGCGTGAAGCTAAAGCTCCTAAAGTTTATTTAGGTAATGTCAAAGTAGTATGGACTAACGGAGACAATGTTGCAGCGGCGCCTCGTGAGGGTCAGCCTCAACAAGCAGCAGCGGCAGTACCAGAGCCTGCAGATGATCTACCATTTTAATTCCGACCGCCGCCATTTTAAAGTCAAAACACTTTACTGGTGTGAGATGTGTGGGAAAAGTGTATCGGAAGAAGAATATGACTTCTGCGATATATGCCCCGACTGTAGAGACGGAGATTAACAATTAAATTAAATTAAATGCAGACAACAGAGATCAATGGATTTTTGATTGATGAGTTCAATCAACATAAGCTTGAAGAGGGAAAAAAGCAAGGCATATGTCCTCTTTGTTCTCACGATAGAAAACCCAAAAATCAAAAGGCAAAATGTGCGTCTTATGATTGGGAACGGGGTCTCGGTACTTGTCACAACTGTAATACATCATTTCAACTACATACGTATCAACGTAAAGGTGCTAGTGAAAAGGTATATGTAAGACCTGCAGAGGTTGCGCATAAACCTCCAGCTAGCAAAGTAGTTGAGTGGTTTAAAACTAGGGGAATATCTCAGAAAACTCTCACTGATCTTAAGATTGGTGAGGGTCCTGAGTATATGCCTCAGACCGGTAAAACCGAGAACGTTATAAAGTTTAATTACTTCATGGGCGATCAACTTATTAATGTTAAGTATCGTGATGGACGAAAAAACTTTAAATTATATAAGGGCGCTGAAAAAGTGTTCTATAATATAAACAGTATAATAGGTTATGAGTATTGTGTTATTGTTGAAGGCGAAATGGATGTGCTTGCGCTACACGAAGCTGGAATAACAAATGCAATATCAGTTCCAAACGGAGCTACGTTAAATAGCAATAACCTTGATTACTTAGATGCTTGTATAGATTATTTCGAAGACAAAGAAAAAATCATATTAGCTGTAGACACAGACGAAGCAGGTCAAGCATTACAAACAGAGCTAGTTAGAAGATTAGGTTCTGAGGTATGTTACTTAGCTTCATTTGAAGATTGTAAAGACGCTAACGAATACTTAGTAAAATATGGAAAAGAAAAATTATCGCAGCGTATTTCAGGAGCAAGACCAGTACCGCTTGAGAATGTTACAACATTCAGGGATATTGAAGATGAAGTTACCGACTTTGTTAAGAATGGCTTTAAACCAGGATTTCAAGTTGGCTTGGAAAATTTTGATGATATCTTCTCAACTTACACTGGTCAATTCATTACTGTTACTGGTATTCCTAGTTCCGGTAAAAGTGATTTCGTCGATCAAATGGTTGTCGGATATAATAATAACTACGGATGGAAAACAGCATTTGCGTCGCCAGAAAATGTACCGACTTATTTACACGCTCATAAGTTAATGCGTAAGCATTGGCAAGGTATGCCGACTAGAGATGATATTGGTGGAGATAAATGGAATCAAATAGCAGATCATTGTAATAGCAATTACTTTCACATTGATATGGAACGTTATACGTTAGATTCTGTATTACGTAAAGGCGCTGAGCTGGTTAAACGCAAAGGTATTAAATGCTTGGTTATTGATCCATTTAATAAAGTAAGAGATATCGATTGTAAAACTGAAGATGTAAATCGTTACACTATGGAATACTTAAGCAAGATTGAAATCTTTGCTAAGAAGTATGATGTATTAGTGTTTATTGTAGCTCACCCAACTAAAATGTATAAAGACAAAGATGGTAAAATTGAAGAACCAAATATGTATAACATTAAAGGCGGTGGTGAATGGTATGATGCTAGTTATCACGGGTTGTTAGTTCATAGAGATTATGAGGCAAAAACAGTCAAAGCTAAAGTACTTAAAGTAAAGTTTCAAAACCTCGGTGAAAACGGAGCTGAAGCTCATTTTAAATGGGAGCCTAAGTCTGGTTGTTTTATACCTCACGAGCAAGTTAACTTAGCTGGTGAAAAAATGCCATGGGAGTAAATGGCAAAAAGTAAAGGTGTAAACATGGGTGAGTATTTAGCTACCCCTGGAGAATGGGAAGCGTATAGATGGTGTATAAGAAATGCTATACACATTGCACCCAAAGCTTTGACTGAAGCTAGATGGACAATTACAATAACAAATAAAGGAATAACTAATCAAGACCCTGAAAGCTATACAAAAGTAGTTATTTGGGAGACAGTCTTTAAATATTACAAATATTATTATGACAAATATAATTAATGCAGAATTTGAAACAGCGAGTGATGCTTATAATTGGCTTTTTCCTAAAATAATTTGGGATGGGGTCGACTTCGGTGATACTAAAGCGTTGTTTAATGTAGGTTTTACAATACTGAATCCTACAGACAAAATTATTCATAACAAAAACCGCAAGTGGAATATTGAATATGCAGAAGCTGAATGGCAATGGTATTTATCAGGTGACCCTAGTGTTGAAAAGCTTGGTGAAATATATGGTAAAGTGCCTCAAATATGGAAACGTATGGCTGATAGCTTAGGCAACGTAAGATCTAACTACGGTTGGCAATGGCAGCGTAATCATCAAATAGACAAAGTTGTAGCAATGCTAAAAGACAATCCACAAACTAGACAAGCAGCAATAAGTATATATGACGGTAAAGAAATTGATACATACAGAAACGATACACCTTGTACATATGCTGTTCAGTTTACGGTACTAAATAATAAGCTTAATATGTCTGTTTATATGCGTTCTAATGATCTCTGGTACGGCTTTTGCAACGATCAGTATCAATTTGCATCATTGCAAGAATTAATCGCAGAGAGGACAGGATATGAAGTTGGTACTTATTACCACCACGCACATAACTTACATCTGTATAACAATAAAATAACTTAATATGTATTATTTATATCACATACCTGGTAAAAAGATTGGCGTAACACGTAATCTTAATACTAGAGTAACCCTTATGCAAGGCTATAAGGAGGGTGAGTATGAAGTTCTTGAACAGTCAAGCGATATAGATTATATATCAGACCGTGAAATAGAACTTCAAAAGTCTTATGGCTACAAAGTTGATAGACAATCCTATAAAAATTTAATTAATAAAAACAATCAAATGCAAATAAACGCTACAGAGCAGACCTCAACATTCCCATGTCCATTAGACAAACTGAAAGGTAGATTAATGGACAATTTAAATTTAGTATGGCAAACATCACACGGTGAATTTGAAATTACAAAAGAAAATATACCTTGGATATTAGCTAACGCTAGGGCCTCGATGTATAACGATAATCGAAGCTATATTTATAACAAGGCTTTTTATGAAGCCTTTTTTAATCCGAAACATACACCTAAACCTTACCCTTTACCCTCACGCTTTGATCTTATAAGAACTTGGGCTAGCGATAGAGGTATTTATGGTCAAGGCAATTCACATACACAATATGTTAAGCTCATGGAAGAAGCTGGTGAGCTAGCTAAAGCTTTATTAAAAAGAGATAATTTAGAAATAATAGATGCTATTGGAGATATGGTTGTAGTACTAACTAACCTAGCGGCAATGGAAGGTTTACAAATTGAAGGTTGTATTGATTCGGCCTACAAAGAAATAGCTAACCGTAAGGGTAAAATGGAAAATGGTACATTTGTAAAAGAAACACTATAATGAAGATAGACACTAAAGATGAAATAGTATTAGCAGTACTAAAGAAAATGGATCAACGTAGTATTATTGGTCAACAAAAATACGGAGCCACAATGATGCAAGAAATAGTTGGTGAGGAAAAAGATCTAAATCGTTTCTTAATTGATGTGCAAGAAGAGCTTATGGATGCTTTGCTATACATTGAAGCTGCTAAACGATGCTTGTCAGATGAAATTGAACAAGCTATGATTAATAGAAATAATATCATTGGTCAAAATGGTAACGATGGTCTGCATTATGACGAAGATCATGCTTTAGATACTGTTTTAAATGATATGGTTAAAGACATTGAAGTAAATGAAGAGACTACCCTATAAAAAACGAAGTAGAAAAAAAGGTCCAGTGCAGTCGAAGAAGGTGTCATATGATGGCATCAACTTCGCCTCAGGGCTAGAACGCTATATGTATATGGCTTTACAAAAAGCTAAAATAAGGTTTAAATATGAAGGAGAGACTTTTGTTTTACTTAATGGTTTTCATTTTGATAATGAAGTTTATGAAAGACAATCTAATGGAAAAGGTGAGTATAAAAATAGAGGTTGTAAAAGAATACTTCCTATTAAATACACTCCGGATTTTATTGGTGATGATTTTATAATTGAAACTAAAGGTAGAGCTAACGAAAGTTTTCCAATGCGTTGGAAGTTGTTTAAGCAATTAATTGTAAGACAATTTCCAGGTATAACATTGTACAAACCACAAAATCAAAAAGAATGCGACGAGACAATAAGCATAATCCTTTCGAAGCGAAGAGGATAGCTAGACAAAAGTATGCTGAGCGCCAAATTGATAAGTTTGTCAAATGGAGTTGGGAAATACGAGGTAAAGTTAAATATAATGAATTAATAGAATTACAAGAACAGTATGGAATTAGATGTAGCGAAAATTGAAAAATATGTAAGAGATAAATACCCTAGAACTTTTAAAGACAAACCTTTAACTATAATAGAAGAACAAGACTTTTATTTAATAAAAAGAAACAACGACGAATCCCCATTAATATTAAGCAAAAACATATAATATGAGTAAAGAAAATGAAAACAAACCATTGTGGTCAATTGAATTAGGATTTTATCCTGGAATAGTTATAGGAGCTAGAACATATCCCGAACCAGAACAAACAACTCACGTGCTATACATACCTTTTATAGATTTAGCGTTAACAATTTACAAATAATGGATCAAGACGTAGAAACACAATTCCATACAATAGACCTGTTTATACGATCTGTTTTAGATGATATGGATAAAGTATCAAAATCAACAAAAAAGATCGATATAATGGCTTATATTGATTCCTGGAAGACTGAATTAAAGACTGTACAACACATAATAAATATATAATGGGATTATTTGACAAAAGAATAGCTTACAAACCTTTTGAGTACCCTGACTACTACACAGAAGGCTGGTTGAAACAAGCTCAAGCATTTTGGTTACATACTGAAATTTCAATGCAAAGTGATATAAAAGATTGGAATGAAAAACTTAATGAAAAAGAAAAGCATTTAGTTGGTAATATCTTATTAGGCTTTGCACAAACAGAATGTGCTGTGTCAGACTACTGGACACAAAAAGTAGTAGGTTGGTTTCCTAAACACGAAATACAACAAATGGCCATGATGTTTGGATCACAAGAAACAATACACGCTGTTGCTTACAGTTATTTAAATGAAACATTAAAGTTAGAAGATTATGAAGCATTTTTACATGAGCCTGCTACGGCTGAGCGTTTTGATAATCTTGTTGCTTACGATGGTGATAATCCAATCGGCATTGCTAAATCACTTGCTGTATTCTCTGCGTTCGCTGAAGGAGTTAGTTTGTATTCTGCTTTTGCAGTGCTGTATTCTTTTCAGTTACGCAATTTGCTTAAAGGTATTGGACAGCAAATGAAATGGTCCGTAAGAGATGAATCATTACATAGCAAAATGGGTTGTAAACTATTTCGCGATATGTGTAGTGAAAATGATCAATTACTACATTTATGTCGAGAAGATATAATAAATGCTGCGGAAACAATGATTAAATTAGAAACTAAATATATTGACAAAATGTTTGAGATGGGTGATATCGAGGGTATATCAGCTAATGATTTGAAACATTTTATAAAAAAGAGAACAAATGAAAAACTTGTGGAACTCGGTTATGTTGACTTGGGATCGTATTTTGCGTATGACACCAAAGCAGCAGCTAATCTTGATTGGTTCTATCATCTTACCGGCGGGGTCACTCATACTGATTTTTTCGCGACTAGGCCGACTGATTACTCGAAAGCTGGGGAAGGCGAAGACTTTGAAGACATTTGGTAATGTCATAACTGAAGACGAATTATACGAACAATTATACAAATGAAAGAACAAACTTTAATAGAAATGAAAAACAAAATTGAAACGCTTGGACAAGCTGCTCAATTCTTAATGCAAGAAACTAAAAACTTAAAAGACCTAGCAGTAGGTACATTAGAAACAATTAAACAAATGCCTGATTATGAGCAAGCTATCGAAAAGCTTAAAGAAAAAATGGTTGAAAAAACTGGTGAAGCAAAGAAAGCTGACACCGGTGGAAAGATTATCGAATAGATTAGGGTATATGGGGACGGCGTTTATGATGATGTCTCCCCATTTATTACCGGATCAAATTGGAATGGTTACATATATTATAGCAGGTGCTATATCAATACCTCAAGTGTTTGTAGCAAAACAATGGAACTTAGTAGCAGTTAATTTAAACGTAGCAATAGCCTACACAATATTATATTTATCATAAATGTGGAATGAAAATTGGAAAAAAGGAGAAGATTACCCTACGTGGGGTGATACGGACGTATACAAAAAGACAATATCCGGGGGATATTTATTTGACGGAGAGTCACCTAAAGAAGCATACATGCGCGTCAGTAAAACGGTTGCTCGTAGATTATATAAGCCGGAAATGGCAGAAACTTTCTTCGAGTATATTTGGAACGGATGGCTTTGCCTCGCGAGTCCAGTATTATCTAATACCGGCACTGATAGGGGTTTGCCTATTAGCTGCTTTGGTATCGATGTTGCTGATAGTATACAAGACATAGGACAGAAGAACTTAGAGATGATGCTACTCGCTAAGCACGGCGGTGGAGTTGGTATCGGTATTAATCAAATTAGACCCGCTGGCGCTAAAATTACAGGTAATGGAACATCAGACGGAGTCGTACCTTTTTGCAAAATCTATGATAGCACAATTCTTGCGACTAATCAAGGATCAGTCAGAAGAGGAGCAGCATCGGTTAACATCAATATTGAACACAATGATTTCGAAGAATGGCTTGAGATTAGAGAGCCTAAAGGAGATGTCAACAGACAATCGCTTAATTTACATCAGTGTGCAATTGTGGGTGATAAGTTTATGCGACGCCTTGAACAAGGAGATGCGGATGCTAGAGCTAGATGGAGTAAATTACTTAGAAAGCGAAAAGCAACTGGAGAACCGTATATTATGTTTAAAGGAAATGTTAACAAAGCAAATCCAAAAGCATATAAAGAAAACGGGTTAAAAGTACATATGACAAACATATGTTCAGAGATAACGTTACACACAGATGAAAACCACAGCTTTGTTTGTTGTTTATCATCATTAAACTTAGCAAAATATGAAGAATGGAAAAACACTAACCTTATTTACGACGCCATATGGTTTCTTGACGGTGTTATGGAAGAATTTATTCAAAGGGCGAAAGGATTACGCGGATTCGAGAATTCTATACGATCTGCACAGAAAGGGAGAGCATTGGGACTGGGAGTCCTCGGCTGGCACACTTACTTACAAGAGAAGGGTATTCCTTTCGAAGGTTTATTATCTCAGTTTGAAACTAGGAGGATATTTTCGCAAATTAAAATTGAAAGCGAAAGAGCTTCCATGGCGCTTGCTGAAACTTATGGTGAGCCTTTGTGGTGTGTTGGCACTGGTTATCGCAACACTCATTTGCGCGCCGTTGCTCCTACTGTCTCTAACAGTAAGCTCTCTGGAAACGTAAGTGCAGGTATTGAACCTTGGGCTGCCAATGTGTTTACTGAACAATCTGCTAAAGGTACTTTTATACGTAAAAATCCTACGCTAGTTAAATTGTTAAGAAAACTTAAAATAAATAATAATGAAATTTGGAACAAGATTCTCGCGGATGGTGGTAGTGTTCAAGATATACCTGAGCTTGATGGGGTTACTGTTGGGTCACACGAAATCCCTGCGAAAGAAGTATTTAAGACGTTTAAGGAGATTAATCAATTAGAGTTAGTTAATCAAGCTGGACTGAGACAGCAGTATATAGATCAATCTGTTAGTTTGAATTTAGCTTTTCCTAGTGAAGCGACGCCTAAATGGCTTAATAAAGTACATCATGAAGCTTGGAAAAAAGGAGTGAAGACTTTATATTATACGAGAACAGAGAGTGTTCTACGTGGAGATATTGCACAGCAAGCGATGAGTGAAGATTGTCTTGCGTGTGATGGTTAGTTGTTTAGTTAGTTAGAAAGAGGGCGCTGGAAACGGCGCTCTTGTTTTATTTTAATATTTTAAAATTAAACTTTTATGAATTACGAAAAATTATTTAACAAATGTGTTGATATTTTATTATATTTAACTGATGTTACTGGTTTAAGTTATCAAGAGGTTAATGTTTGGGTATTTGTAATTATAGAACCTGCTATATTTATAATAATGTTATTTTATATATTATATATTAATAATAAACTCTACCGTAAATCTCAGCAGGTTTAACACCAGCTAGGTATTGGCCCACCGTTGTTATAGCATCAAGTTTTTCACTTTGGCCTTTGTATGGGTTTAAATCCCAAACATCATAGTAAGCTATATATTTTCCTTTTTCGTCTTCCCCTTTGCTAAGAGAGTAGTTACCTAAAACATCACCATACATCTCTCCTACCATTTCATCTTCGTAACCTTTATTAGCTTCAAGCATTGCTTTTATATTTTTTTCAGTGTGGGGAGAGCTATAATAAGTTACGTTTTTGTCTTTAGCTTTAGTAGGTTTATATTTAGAGACTGGTATAGTGCCGTGTTCTTGCTTACCTGTCATCATCATGCTTAGTAAATCTCGTCTTTCTGCATCATGAAGCATATTTTCTTCAGATTCTGGATCTAAATATAGTTCCTTTAGCCAATCTTCTTCTTTTTCAAAAGACGCTATAGAACCTTCTTCTGGCTCTTGTAATACACTTTTAACTCTTTCAAGTACTCCATCAGCACCTTCGTAGCCATAAGGATTTATATTTCTTGTAAATTTTTCTCTTAAAGGTTTTGTGGCTTGCGTTATTCCAAACTTTAAAGCTTTAATTCCAAAATTCGCAAGTCCTGTAGGTATTGTATTAATAGCTAAGAACTTAGGTGAAGCTCCGCTACCTTTTTTTGAATTACTTTTTACAACTCCTAAATCTACCTCAGGTAACATCTCTGTTTTAATAGGAGGCTGTGAGTTTGTTAAGCCGTCTTGACTCAACCTTTTTTTCATGTTAAATCCCATACCTATATTTTATTTTTTACATTTTTTCCTTTTTTATATTTTTTCTTTGTAGGAGCATCTTCAGAACCTATTTTGTAACCGTTGTTACCCTTAACACCTAAGCCTTGAGGTCCTATTCCTTTTGTTTTCATAATTTATATATTTTAGTGTTGATGAATCTTGTGATTAATTATCAATACACCCTTCTAATTCCTTTACTTTTAATTTTAGTTCATCAATATCGCTTACAGCTTTTGCCTGATACTTTTCTAAATATAGTAACCGCATGTTTTGCTCCGCATCATCTGGTAAAGATCCTAATTCACCGCGCGGCCATTTAACTCTAAACTCAGAATTCATATTAAGCTCAGACTCCATGCGCATTACATTAATGCGAAGCTGTTGTATTTCAGCTATTAATGTAAAATAGACTCCAGCTATGGAAAGCAATCCTGCACAAATAGCTATAATTGTTTTTACATTAATGTTAAAATTTGTGTTTTCGCTTAATTCTTTCATATTATTGTCTTCCAAAAAAGCATATTATATTTTCATATTCTTTAGACACATCAAAACTTGGGCATGCTTTACTTGAAAATTCATTATGTCCATGCAATGTAGCATCTGGGTAATCCTTCATTAAGTTCATTATTATTTCATATAAAGAACTTCTTTGCTCTTCTGTTCTAGTGTCAAGCGGTTTAAAAGTGTCTTTGTCTATACCACCAACATAGGCTATGCCTATTGAATCTTTATTATAACCTTTCACGTGAGCTCCTGGTATTTCAACAGGTCTGCCCTCAGAAATTTTACCGTCAATGTGCACGATATAGTGATAACCAATATCTGACCACCCACGAGCTTTATGCCAAGATCTAATCTCCTCAACACTTGTTGGTCTGCATTCTGGCGTTGCAGTACAGTGTATTATTATTTTATTTATCGTCCTCATTAACTTTCGACCATTTAGCTATAGTATAACCTATAGTTACTAATAGTAATATTATTTTCAACCAATCTTCTATTTGAGTAAATGTTGTTACGCCTAATGTGCCACCGTTAATTGCGTAAAGTTTTATGTGTTCTAAGTTCATTATTTTTTATTTTTTGGTACACAGTTAGGTACTTTTTTACCTCCTTTTTTCTTCATGCCAATCATTTTGTACCCTGACCAGCAAGGTCCTTTCTTCTTAGCTATACTAATGGGACCGCCAGATCCATCAGCATTCATTGTAACTTCTTGGTTAACAGGAAATTTATAGCTTCTAGATTCGTTTACTCTTTTAGTTATTGGTTTCATCGTAATATTATTTTTCTAGTCCTTGTTGTTCGTGTTCGTTTATTTGTTTTTTTGCTTTTCTTTTTATCTTCTAAACCTAGGTTCCATTCATTCCAACCTGCTAGCAAAGCAATTCTTTGCCACTCTTCTACATTCTCTCCTAAAGCAGCGTCTATATTATTTATTTTCTTAATTAACCTATCTAATGGTACGTTAGTAGCTGCGGATATAACTTGACCGCCAGCTAAATAAGCTGGGTTGTCTAAACTAAAACCTTTTTCTTTCATTTCATCTTTATTCCATTGATAAGCTCTAGACGCGTTCTGTATTTGTGATACTTTAGCAGATAAAGGTGGTGATACTCTTAAAAGATCAGACACTAAAACTCTTTCTACGTTTGGTCGTTTTTTATCAAGCTCGGTATTTAACTTTATAGCTGTATTCTTTAAAACACTAGCTATAGCGCCTACGTAACCAGAGCCTCTCATAACAGAATCTGCCATACCATTTAAGGTTCTGTAAGAATCTTGTTTTTGTTTTTCAGACATTTCATTATCTTCATCAAAAGCTATAGCAAATAAAGCATTTTGAAGGGCGTTAAATATTAAGTTTTGAACAGCTCCGTAATACAGTATTTTAGATATGTTTTCTTTTTTACTACCTCTACCGTCTTTAAGATCCATATAAGCTTTCTTCATTATACGGTTGTACTGCATAGGCGTATTTGCAAAAGCTAAAACAACTCTACCTAAATCACTAGCTTGCTGAGCTGATATTCTGTCAGGTCTAGATGACTGTTGGTTTTCTTCAGATATTTCTCTCCAGTCTTTAAGAGCTTGCTTCTCTGCGGCAACCTCGTTCATACCTTCTTTTACATATTTTTTAATTCTATTTCTATAATACGTAGAACCTCCAGACGCTATAGCAAAACTATCAGCAACTTGCGTTGGTGTAAAACCAAATTCAAGAAGTTTATTGACAACTCCTCTAACACCACCTTTTTTAGCCATATCAGCAATATCAGCTTCGTTTATATTCATACGTAAACCGCTTCTTCTTTCTTTCAAAAAGTCAGAGTTCATTAACGTAGAAAAATCCTTCCAATACTGTTTTTGATTAGCAAAAGCTTTTGCAGCTGCAAATATATTATTGTCTTTAAAGTTCAAGTAGTTAAAAGAAGATATCGTTTGTAGAACTGCTGATCTTGTATTAAAGAACATAGTTACACCAATACTACCAGTTAACCAATCAACTAGTTTACCTGAAAACTTATCAGCATTGTTACCTCTGTTTCTACCAGTTTCCATACGTTTTAATATACCTTCCATAGAAGATCTATAATTCTTACCAAACGCAGCTTCTAATTTATTTAAGTTTTGCTCAGAAAATATTTCACTAACGTTTTGCTTCCAAGGCTCTAAATACTTAGCTCTTTTAGTAGTGTTTAAAGTTTGTAGTAAATCTGTAGTGATTGTTCCAGTAACCCAACCTTCGCCTGGTTTTGCGTATTGATCACCTTTTAATATATTTACTAACTGCTCTGAAAAAGAACTTAGTTCTGGAGATTTTTCTACAAACTCATTAAGTGATTTTAAATCCGCCTTACTTAAGCCAGGAACTTCCATGCCTTGCTTACTCCATATATTAACTCTAACAGCTTGCTCTTGAGTGAAAGGTTCTCCAGGTAATTTTTTTCTTAAATTCTTAGGTACAGAGCTTATTTGTTTTTTTAACGCGTTAAAATCGTTTAACATAGCTACCCTGTCTCTAGATATATTATTCATGGCTCTAGCGTAAGGATCTAGCATTGTTTCTTTGTAAAACTTCATTTGAGCTTCACCTTTTTTACCTTTAGCTAAAGTTGTGTATAGCAAACCTGTAAAATCATTAGCAGAATAAGGAACAAAAAAGTTTAATTTACCTTTTCCTTTTCCAGCAACCTCACCTTTAACTCTAGCGTATTTCTTTTGAGCTCCAATACCTGTTTTAAACTCTAAGTATTCGTTAAATGTCTTGCTTAAATCTATGTCTTTAGAAGCTTTGGCTTGTTGTACTTTAGATTTTACATCTATTTGACTTAATATATCTTTTACAGCTTTAACGTTTTTAATAGCATCATCTGCGAAGTAAAAATCATTGTAACCTTCACCTGCTTTATCTAAAACCCATTTAGCTTTAGCTTTAGCAGCTCCATCGCCTAACCCAGTTATGTTTTCAAGCGGTATATCTATACCAGCTTCTTTCATGAATTTCTGTATTTCAATAGCAGATTCAGGTGGTCTAGCTGTTAATATAAATACGTCTTCAGTTCCTCTAGCTGCTGCTATTTTTTCAGCTACACTAAATAAAGGTCCTTTTTTACCGTCAATAACTTTGCTAAACTCCTTAAAATCAAATTTAGCTCCTTGACTCTCTAAAAGATCAGCTTGCTTAGCAAACTCAGAAGCATTTATTTTACCAACTTTATTTCTTGTTATACCTGAGTAAACCTTCTGTAAAAATCTTTCAGGTAACGCTTCACCAAAGCCGATGTCTGTAGTTTCTATTTCGTATAGTCTATCTCCAAACTCTTCTCTATATCTATTAGCACTTTCTTGAACTTGCTCCCAGGTTTTTCTAACAACAAAGTCAGGTAGTGATCTTTCAACTCTAGCTTGATTTCTGGATATAGCGGTTTCAAGAGGTGTGTTTGCTACAACCATATGAACTTCAAAACCTGCGTCTTCAAGTTGCTTAACTTTCTTCATGGTAGCATTGTAAGAAGCGCCAGTACCATCAATTACCATACCATCTCCGTTCTTAGCATACTTATCAAACTTAGCAACAGCTGCTTTTCTAGCTGCCGCACCAAGTTTAGATCTCGTAGATCTTTGTTCTTTAGTGTACTCACCTTCTCTAGCTGGTAATCCAGCTTCTTCTTTCATAGCTTCAAGAGCTATATCTTGATTTACTACTTTAAAACCTCTTCTACCTAACTGTAAACCTTTACCTATGTTTGTTTTACCAGCTCCAGGCCCACCAACCATGAATATAGCTTTATATTTGTTAACCCCTTGCGAGAAGCCGCCTTCTACGTTTGGGGTAGTGTAATTTACTTTACTATTAGATCTAGCTAATGTATCATCAAAATCAAATACTCTAATTTTTTTAACAGGAGCTTTTACGTCGTTACCTGCTTTTAAAGCTTTGTCTAAAGACTTTAAATTTTCTATGCTTTCTTGAACACTTTTAGGTTTTTCAAAAAACTCCTTTGAAGCTTTTGTAGATGTATTTTGCTCTAAAGCAGATTGGGCATCTTTATAAGCTTGCTCAAAACCAGCCCCTTTTTTAACTGTTGTGTATGATCCATCAGCTTGTTTCTCATAAAGAGTAAGCTCTGTTATATCTCTACCGTAATGGCTAAAGTTGTAATATCTTTTCCAAGGGTTTATAAGAGCTTCTAAAGGTAAGGAGCTTTGGTATTTTTCATTTATAATATTATCCATTTCCTTAGGGATAATACTAGCGCTATAATCGTTTAATTTAGCTCTAAGTTCAGCCTTTGTTATTTTACCCTCTAGATACTGAACAGAGTAAACCTTCATAACGTTTGCAGGAGGATTATGCTCATACCTGTAGTTATCAGGGTTAAAATCTTTACCTTTTACAGCAATACTATTTAAGTTGGCTGCAGCTCTTAGCAAGCCTTCCATTGAAGATGTACTGCTAGATAGAAACATGCCAGTAGAATTATTGTCTCCGTTTTTCTTAAACTGCTCTAAAATATCTACATATAAATCTCTATTAGCATTAGCGTACTCTAAAGAACCGTCTAATGTTTCTTTAGATATTTTACCTTCTTTTTCAACTTCTTTTATAGCAGAGGAAGTTGCCGTTGAGCTCTGCTTAGCTCTTTTTACATCTATTCTTTTTCCGTCAAACTCTATATGTGAGAATTCCATTTTTTCACCTTCTTTAGTGTTTTTTGGTTTTCTAACAACTCTTATAGCGTCAGGGTTTGACATGTTGGGTTTTATAACTAAATTTATAAAATCTTCAGCTTTACCAAACGCACTTTGTCTAGTAGTACCTGTTTTACCGTTAGATAACTCTAGTACTATCCCAGCGTCTGTTTCAGCCCACTTAAATAAACCACTACCAAGTTTAGCGTTAGCAGAGTAAGCTTTAACTAGAAACGCAGCTGTTTCAGCAAGCTCTGCATCTGTTTTGTCTTTAAACATCTCACCAATAGCCTTTTCATGTGCTCTTGTAAAAGCATTTATTTGTTCCGGGTTATCGAAGTCAATACCGTTTCTACCTACACCTAACATTTCTTTAGTTTGCTCTTGAGCTCTTTGCTCTGAGACCTGCTCGAACAAATATCTTTGAAGTGGCTTTGGTTCAGTGCCTTTGGACAAAGCTCTACTAGCTCTATCATACTCACCAACATTGTACTCTATAGATTTTATTAAATCATTTTTAGCTTTTAAAGGTGTGCCATCTTTCTTAGTTAAAAAAGTTTTATCAAAAGATTCGTTAAAAGCTTTTTCAACTTTCATGCCAGAAGCAATAGCGTTGTAGAAGTCGGCTTCACCTTCTTCATACATCTTTATATCCTTTGGGTTACTTATTAAGCTAGGTTTAAATTTATTTAATTTTCTTTTAGCCTCTTTAATAACTTCACTAGCCATACGCTTAGACGTGCCAGCTGCAATATCAGCTATTATTTGATCTGTGCCTTTAGCTGTCTTGACACCAGATTCTTCAATCTTAGATCTTATAACTTTGTTTGTAACGTTATCTACGTAAAGCTTTGTTAAACCCTGTAAGAGTGTCCCAAACTTAGTTCTATTAGCTGCTTTCATAGGTATACTAAGCTCACCAGCTGGTGTAATACCTATATCTTGCTGTAATTTTCTTAATGTCTCTATAGATGGTTTTCTAAACTCAGGCTTTAGTCTCCAAACTTGAGTTTGCGATGTTTTACCTAAGCTTCTGCCTTTAGGTGAAGATATGCCAGGTATTTTAGTATCAACCTTGTCATACATTATTTTAAGCATTTTATTGCTTAAACCTGTAGCATAACCTTTAGCGTCAGGCGAAACATCTATAATCTTTTCTTGGCCTTCTAAAGTTTTAAGCGTAGCTTCTGGACCAGCAACGTTATATTCTGGCACTGTCTCCATAAACCTTTTAAACTCTTGAACGTTTCTAAAAAGTCCTTGCATTCTAGAAACTTCAGCTGCGCCGCTACCCCTACCGTAGTTCAAAGTAGATTTACCTGTAGCTCTTTCGTAAGGCACATCTAACAATGCTTCAGCTACTTTAGGTGAATACTCGTTAGCCGCTGTTTTGTATGTCAATGTAGATAAAGTTTCTGGCTTTAAATCTACAGACTCTTCTATTAATTCACGTTTAACTCTTACAGGTGTAAAATCTCTAACATCTATAAGATCTTTTGTTTCTGCCTCTTCTTTAGCTCTTCTTTCAGCTAGAGCTTCAGGAGATGATTGGTCTACTATTTCTCTAGCGAACTCAGTGTCAGCGCTTGTGGTTTCTCGTTTTCTACTATATTCTTCTACTATTTTAGGACCAACTCTAAGACCTAAAGGTTTTTGCATGTAAGTACTAAGCTCCACCTTTTCACCAGTTCTTGGGTTTACAGGTTTATAGTTTCTAATAACACTTTCAAGCTGATCTAATATTCTACCTTCTATCTCAGGATTACCTTTAATAGCGCTAACAGGTACACCTTTTTTAGCCGCCCATGTACTTACAGCTTCTATACCTATTCTAACATACTGATCTTTAAAGTCAGTAAGCTCTTTAGGCGACATACTTTCTTTATTGTTTTGGTATTTTTCAGCTAGTTTACTAGCAGAAGCTTCAAGATCTTTAGATGCCTTTATTTCATTAACTCTATCCTGTGTTATTTCATTGCCAAACGTATCAACTAGTTTGTTTCCGTCAATACTAATATCACTAAACTTTTCGAAACTTTTTTTAATACCACGTGCAGATCCTCCCTCTGAAACTCTACCCATGCTATACATAAATTCTAACAACTGCGAAGCTCTAGTTGAGTTAGATGCACTTAAGTCTAGGCTTGAGCTTAAATCTAAACCTGCTTTTTTTCCTGTATTAACTAAAGTTCTTTTTAAGCTAGGAAGTAATCCTTTGTTTAAAAGCAAGTCAGCATATTTAGGGTTTTGTAGAAACTCTATAGCATTCATAACATACTCTTCAGCTTTAACATCCTTGCCGTAGGCAAAATCTATAACTTCTTCAAAAGTTAAATCTTTCTTGCCCTTGTAATCAAACCTTTTACCTTGTAAAGCTTTATTGAAATCATTTTTTATAACATCTTTAAACTGCTTAGCAAGCTCAGGATTGGCTTTGAAAGCCATATCCATAAAAGCGTGTCCTACTTCGTGAGCAAAAACACCAGGCTTGTACTTTAATATGTCTACTGTAAACTTTTTGCTGATAGGATCATATAGTGCTTTTGCTCCTCCTGTTTTTTCACCACCCTCTACAATTTCTAACGAAACTTTATCTCCTAATATACCGGATTTTCGCATCTCATTAAACTGTCTATTGACTTGTCTTTGAGCCGCAGCAATATTAGCAGTACCTTGGTTTATAACCTTTTTAGCAGCTTCAATTTCGTATTTAGTAGATTTATCGCTATTAAGCACTGCTCTAGCAGCGTTCATATTATCTCTTACTGATGCTATATCTAGCTTATTAAAAGCTCTATCAGCAACAGCCATTTCGCTTTTCAGTAAATTTACTAAGTTTTGTTTCTTTAAAACTTCACTATCTGTTAATAGTTTTTCTTTACTAAAAGGACTTGCTTCTTTAAGAGATCTAGAAGTACTTTCTAAAGAACGTTTTTTTAGAAAATCGTTGTCAAGTTCATTTTGTGTTTTCTCAAGCAAGCTTCTTTTTTCTGCTATACTTTTGAAATCTAACTTTTTTATACCTAAACCTCCTATTAAAGAAAATACAGCCATATTAACAGCTACTCTAGACCCTACTTCTCCTAAATCTCCATACTCTTCTTCCATGCTTGAGCGGAAAGCTTTACTACCTATTACATCTTTATATACAGCTTCAGTAAACAAAGCTGCTTCAGATCCAACCGCACCACCTGGTCCAGCTAAAACTACTTTTTCTAAAAAAGGGTTAAACCTAGCTAAGTCTCCTTGAAATCTAAAAGGTATTGCTTTTCTCATTAAAGCACCTCCCGCAAAAAACCCAACACCACCACCTGTTTGAGATTCTCCTTCTGTTACAGCTTTAAATTTAGCTTCTTCCAATAAAGCTCCTAAAGCAAATCGCAATGGTTTATTACTAGTATTTGCTATTAATCTAGTTATTCCTGCAGCTCCAGCTACCTTATTGGCTAAAGCAAATTTAACCAGCTCTGGCATAAATGCTCCAACTCCTTCTGCAACATTCATTCCAAAACTTCGTTCAAAATTTTTCTTTTGATCTTCGGTCATAGTTATGCCTGCTTCGGAAAAAACACCTTCTAATGCGTCTAACTCTTTTCTAGCTGTAGTACCTATTCTTTCAGTAGCTTCCTCACCAATTGTGGCTTCCGTAGCGGCTTCAAAAAACCTAGAAGTTTTTGATTTCTTTATACTACCAGGATCTATGTTTAATAAATAAGCAGTTTTAAAAGCTTCTCTTTCAAGGTTTAATTTTTTTCTATCTTTGCTAATAGACTTAAGAGTTTTACCTAACAGAGGAACAATCCCTCCTTCTGGGTTGTATATAGATGACTGCAATAACTCTTCTTGATCTTGAAAATTCATTAGATCAGAGTACTTAACGTTTTTAAACACGCCATCCTCTGGTTCGTACCCGTAATTACCCAAAGCAATAGCAAACATTCCGTCTGTAGGTTTTAAGTCAATAGTGCTATTTCTATTTTTTTGGTAATCTTCATATTCTAATACATGACCAAAATAAGCCTGCTCTAAACTTTCTAAGTCTAAGTCTTTATAATAGCCTTCTAATTCGTTCAACTCGCCTTCAAGATTAGTCATTTCATCTTGCTCACCCGCAGAATTTTTAGCTTCTACTTCAGGCTTAGTTAACCTCTGCCCTGTTTTATTATCAAACATGAAGGTAAGATCTTCGTTGTAAGTATTAAGAGCTTCATCGGCTAACGGTGATAGTTCTTTTAACTTTACTTGAGCGGCTAGTTTTTCATCATAAGTTCCGTCTCCTTGCAGTATTTTTTGTTGCTCTCGCGTTTGTTTTATTATATTAGCTAAATTTTTAGCTTCTTTAGATATTTCACTTATGTGAAGCTTAGCTCCTGTGTTTAATTTAAAATCGTAACCACCGTCTTCTAACGCGTCTTCTACTAAAGCTCTAGCTGCATTCTGCTCTTGCTCAGCTTCTTGTTTTGATAGTTTTTTAATTTTAGCTTTAACTATATTATCTATGTCATAGTCTGATGGAAATTCTCCATTAGGAAATCTTCTGTAGTGAGCTTCTTTTATCTCAGACCTAATGTTGTCAAAAAAAGAAGGGTCTTCAGACAGCTCGCTTATAGAGCCTCCCTCTATATCTAACTGATATGGAGTATTAGAGTTCAACACAGCGTTAGCTGTTGATTCTAGGTTTTTTACTTTTTTTATATATTCCTTAGGTGTAGCCTTTGGGAGCTGCGTATTTCTTGTTCTAGTGCTTTCTACAGTTGTTTCATTAGTTGATTCTTCTAAACTTCTAGTGTAAGGCAAGGCATCTTTGTCATCTTCTATATCGACATTGTTTATTCCAAACTCAGCAAAAAACTCTTTATCATTTAACTTTTCTAAATCCAAAGAACCATTTTCCTGCTCTAAGTCCGTACTCTCGGATGCTATCTCCGGCTGCGGTGTTACAGTCGCATCCTCTTCCGCAACACCTTTTGGCTTTTTTACTTCTTTGAGACCATATTTACTAACATATTCATCAAAGCTCATGTTAAGGTTTGAAGCAGCTAGTTTTACATCTTCTAACGAGTATTCATTTCCTTCGTATTCAAACATAATTTAATTTTATTTATTTAAACCAGGTAAACCTTTTTTTGTTAAAACTGGTTTTTTACCTCTTTTCTTTCTAATAGCATCTATAACATACGGTATTTGCTCAAAAACTAAATCAGTATTAGAGTCTGCGCCAAATCTACTTATTTCTAAGGTTTCAGCCAACCTTGCAACATCTTCAGCTCTATTTAGATCATATTTCATTTCGCCACCATCTCCGTTTTCTATTGTTATTACTCTATCATTTTTAGTTACACCGTCCAAACCTATATATTGTCTTATAGTAGCCATAGGGTTAGCGTTATCACCAATTAAACCTTCTACAACAGAATTAGCTCTATTATTTATTCTTTGTTCTTTCTCTAATCTAGTTATCTCTGTTTGAGTAAGCTCATCAGTGTTAGACTTAAACTGTTCGTCTATTTGTTTTTTCTTTCTATATATATCTAATTGTCCTTGCTCTTTTGATTGTAAATCTTGTTGCTCTTTTTGCTCTATCTGGTTTAGATATTGAGAAGCAACATCACTACGACCTTGTGCTAACCTAGCAGCTACTTGGTCTATTATGTCTTTTGCATCTAGATCTATATCAGAGAATAAATCAGAAGGCACACCTGGTATAATATTATCTCCTTTTACTATCATTTCAGCTACTTGTGGACTTAAAGATGTTTTTAAGTCGTCTTTATACCGCATTGTTTCTTCAGGAGTGTAAGGAACTTTTCTTTTATAAGCTTGTTCTATGTCGTTTTTATATAAATTACCGAAAGTCAAACCAGCTTCTTTAAGTACAAGAACAGGCGGTTCTTTTACACCACCATATACAACCTCTCCATTGGGCCCAACTTCTAAATCACCAGTAAACCAAGATTCAGCTTTGTCGCTTTCACCGTTTAAAGTGTTTAAAATAGAATATTTACCAGCTTTAGTATTATCAGCCCAATCAAGTTTACCTGTTTTTTGAACTTTTATATTGTTAGTTAAATTAACAAATCTATTGTTTATGGAGTTCAACTTGTCAGATAGCTCCATATATAACTCATAATTATCAGAAGCTGAAACCCTAGCTAATTGACTAGCCATGTCAGCGTATTCTTTTTTCCAAGCAAATGCTTTTGTTGCTATTTCTTTTTGCTCTTGAGGATTTAAATTAGCTATATCTATGTCTTCTAAACCATCTAAAAGCTTTACCATTTTAGCATCTTGAACAGCCTTTTTTTCTTGATCAGCCTTTAATTTAGCTTTACGCTGCTCTATTATAGGCCCGTATGTTGATTCAAAACCTCTTGAAAAAGCTCCAAAGTAATCCACTGCCGGTCCTGCAGCTACAGCTGCGCCTCTTATTAATGCTTCGTTTACTGCCATTTTATTGTTATTATTTTATTAAGGCCCAGTGCTTCCACCGCCTCCAAACATGTTTGAGCCAGCTACAGCACCACCAATAGCGCCAATGCCTCCGATTATAGATTGTGTAGCAGCCGCTCTAGCTTGCTTAGCAGCGCCAAGTCTTTGTTGAGCCATTCCTAGTAGTGTACCTGTTTTTTCGTATTCTAAACCTCTAGCTTGAGTTGCTCCTTGAGCTTCTAACTCTTGCAGTCTTTGACCTTGTTGTGCTTGAAGTAATTGATTTTGTTGCTCTTGTTGACCTATGCTAGCTGACGCTTGTTGTGCTGCTTGCATTTGTTGTCCAGCTAATGATTGAGCTAACGCAGCAATACCAGATCCACCAGCGGCACCTTGTAGACCAGTCATGGTAGTAGCTAATGCTTGTTGTTGCATTTGTTTTTGAAACTGAGCTTGCTGCTGGTTAACTGTCAAGTCCTCCATGGTATTTTCCATACCAGCATAAAGATTAGAAGTGTCAAGCTGCTCGTACTGAGCTTTTCTCATGTTCATCTCTTGTTGAGCTGCTTTTTCTTCTCGCTTTCTTTTGCGGCTACCTATAATACCACCGGCTATACCAGCGACACCTTTTATTGCACCACCTACGAGCGCAGCTGTTGCTATTCCTGCCATAATTTTTCTTTTTTATTATATTCTTCCATTGTTATAGAGTACAAAGATTTTTCTATTTCTTTCATGTCCTGTGTATTTGTTGGATTTTTATGCACGTTTATAAACAATGTATCTTCTAGTGATAGTATTAATCTTTTAGCGCCTTTCATAGACTTTTGATAACAAGGCGCTATGTGTTCTATTTGCTCCCCATCAGTTGTAACTAATATTCTTCCTTTTAATAGAAACCAAAAATGCTCAGTATGATGTATTGCGCTTATAACAACGCACTCTTTGGGCATGTACATTTTACGCATATATAGTTGATCAGAAAATTCGTTTTCTATTCTAAATATTTCGTTATTAACTAAGTTCTCTCCATCGCCAAAAACATTTTCTAAATGATTGTTTTTTATCATGACATTTTGAAGATCTTCGAGTCTTTTAGTGTAATTACTTACTTTATTGTTATTAGATTTAATTTTAACTTTAGACATATAATTATTATTACATGTTATTTACTACTTTCAAACACTTCGCTACCTACAGAGAATAATTCCGCATACGCTGTAGTGTTGTTTCTAAACTGAGCTTCGGCATAATAACCTTTTAATTGACCAACGTGCGCTCTTGTATCTTTTTTAAAAAATATAAAGTCAACACCTGGTTCAGGTAGGCTAGCGCCAGTCACTATATCTATTGTTAAAATTAAATCTGTTATATCAGTTAGCGTTCCAAGTTTAATTTCATTACCTGTGTCTATATCTAAAAACCAGACTTCGTCTCCAACCTGTAGCGTTACTGGGAAAGGGTTGTTAAATGTTAGTGTTAAATTGGGCATAATTATATATTTTAAGTACAGTTAGCGTCAGGACAACACAGTCTAAGCACACTCCAAGCTGTTCCTGTTGATCCAGTTACCCTTAGCGTAGCAAAATCTTTATTGTTATAGTCAGTAGCACTATATTGCCACCAAAGTATTTGTTGGTATGTATTACTTCCAACTGTCATGCTGTTAACGGTACGTCCGGTTGCATTTTGGAATTCAGATTGTCTAGTATATGTCCAAGGATTTGTTATATTTGTTCCAATAAACTGATCTACACCAGCGGCTTCCGTGGGTGAAGGTAGTTTGTTTCCTGTATTATACGTTCCAAATATACTATCAAAAGGACCATCGTTAGAAGTTCCAGAACCTGGAATAACGTGACTTGTTGTTGCTACCTTATCACCGGTAGTTGCGGTTCCGTGGTATATTTCAAACTTATCTGGAACACCTTGTGCATCAACTAAAAACGCTACTAAACCACCAGCTGGATCAAGTGGTATATCATAATCAACTATATCATAACCTCCAGAAGAAGATGTTGCAGCGCAACTTATCGACGGTATTACATATAAAAATTGATCTATATCTATAGTAAAGTTAGTGGTTAAATCACCTATACTGTAAACATCTACAAAGCCTTTTATTGTAGCTGTGCTAGTTCCGGTTACTTCAACGCTCGTAAGCTCAAACTCTATATTAGTACCGTTGTTTTTGACAAATAAAATATCTATATCATTGGCAACGCTTATATTTGGACTAACAGATATTTGAGTTTTAGAATCAACGCTTGTAACCTCGTAGTTAAAAGGAGCTAAACTAACAGCTTGCTCTTTAATAGAGCTTGCATCATAAGCATTAAACCTGTCACCAGCGTCTATACCATCTGTACTACTTAAAGTTATGGTGCTTCCAGTGCTAGCTGACGTTGTAGAAGCTATAGTTGTTTGCATCTCTGGTATCAAAGGATACACCTCTCTATCTTCTTCTAAGTATGGGTGTGATAAACCTATTTTACTTCCAGAAGGAGCTGTGATATTCCACTCTACAGGAACTTTAACAGGTGTAGTGTAGTTGTTAAGCGCGTCCCCCTGGTATTCGACTTGTGTAAATCCAGTCATTCCTTGAGAACTTAATCCATTAAACCTAACTCTAGGAAGTACATTGTATTGATTAAAATCTAATACGGTGTTACTAATATCAACATCAGCTCCGGATATAGCAAGAGAATACTTAACAACATTTACAGATGAATTTTGTATATTAGGAAAAACAACTTCAACATCAACATAACCAGCAGAAGGTATAGAAGCATTAGTTGCTAAATTCCATGTATTTGGGCCTGTTTCGGAATTATCGTCTGTTAAAACAACGCTAAAAACCGCTCCTTCGTCTCCCCATACTCTCCAAATTTGCGTTCTACCAACGCTTTCAATATTCATATCTGTTTTGTAGCAACCTGTACCAGAAACGTACCAACACCATCTTTTTACTTTTGGATTTGTAGGAGTGAAAATCTCAAAAGCTTTAATTGAGCGAATAGCAATTTTATCACCAGAAATACTTTGATTTGGATATATGTAATTAACATCATAAGTTATACTTGTTAATCTGTTTTCAGAATCATAGGTTGGTGTTTGAGCTATGTTATAGTTACTTTGTATGCCTTGAACAACTTGCATCCCAGCACCAATGTTTAAATAATGATTAGCAGCCGCGGTATATGTTTTACTAAATAATAACTCACTTTCCCCAAAAGCACCTGAATTTGAGTAAGGGGTATTCGCTTCTGTGCCATCGCCAGTAACATTAGTACTAACATTAGCTGTAAACGTACCTGCTATAGTTATCTCCTTAACTTTACCTTCACCTACAACGCATAAAGGTATTGTATAATTACTCGAGGGCATAACAAATCCTGTGTCAAAAGTTACAGTACAAAGTACGTTTAAACCTGCTTGAGTGAATGAAACGTCCAAGACGGCATTGTCAGAAAAGCTAGGATCTTCTGAAAAATCCGCGGCGTTTGCTGTATATCCGCTATTTGGCACAATTGTTATTTGTGCAGTTGGGTATAATACAGAAACATTGCTTCCTTCTGGTATTGTATACTGAATATTTGTAAATGTATAATTATTAAAGCTTGGCATATTATTATATTAAGGTATTGTTGGCGTGACGGAATTGTATTGTACTATTTCAGAAATAATTCCATCTACTATTTTTATAAATTTATATTCATCTGGTATTGGAGTAGGGTCAGTAGGATCTAGAGCTAAATTTGGATCAACAGTAGAAGAGCCTACCCATAAATACAATGCGTCCCATAGAATAAACTCGCAAGGATCAGATCCGTATGTTACCCAGATTTTAGTACCTACATTAACACCTTCGGCAATATTGTATCTATATTCAGCATTAATATTGCCTAAAGGTCCCGCGTTTGGATAATCGATAAAGCTTTGTTCTATTGCACCTCTCGCCCATTCCATATCGGTAAAACCGCTCCAATTAATCCCTCCTAATTCTAGGCTAGCATCCCAATCTCTAAACCAATAAAAATAAATTGGTGTTTCCGGCAGACATTCATCTTCGCAGAGAGGGTTTGGGATTTGATTCATTTGAGTGATTTCTGTAACAACACCTGATGAGTTTGTTTTAATTAATTTATACCCATCCGGCAGCAAAGATACATTGGTCCATCTATTAGCTGCATTATATTCTATGGAATATTCAAACGCATACCCGGGTCCTGGTCCTGTTACTAAATAACGGTCTGAGGCAACGTTCAAGTTAATAGGATCTATATAAAGAACTGTGTTAACTTCAATTTCCCCTGGTCCGTGCCAATAAATCTCAAAGCTGCTCCATCCTCCATTTGGGCCATTTATATTAGGATCATCATGTTGTTCCCAAAATGAATTCATAAAACCCCTTAAGCTACATAAAAAGTTATTTGTACTAGTATGTCCTTGTGTAACATTAAAAGAAGGTATTTGAGGATCAGAGTTATTTGCATTTAAGTATGTATCAAACCATCTAAACATATCTGGCGTTGTTGGCGGGCATACTGCAAGAGAGTTATATGGAACAACAGAGCTAATAATACCATCCGATCCCCATATAACTATAAAGTACGTGTTAGGTACTGAGACTGAATTATTAGGGTCTAAATAGAAGCTGTCTGGAGCAATTCCAATTGGCGGAGGCTTTATCCATAAATAAGTACCTGCTTCGGTTATAGGCTGCAAAGTATCTTTATCGTACATCTGAGTCCCTACGGATATTCCATCTGAAAACACATACTTAAATTGATGATAGTTTATTGAAGTTACCTGGCTGTAATTTCCATTTACATAATTGTAAAAATCATCTATAATACATTTAGCGTCCTGAGCGGTTAGTGCTTCTAATATTGAAGAGCTTAAACCTTTAGTGTTCCACTGATACCATCCTTCAAAATCAGTGTCTGGAGTTGGAGAACCAGAGCTGCTACAAGTTTCGTCAATAGTAACAGTTAATAAATAATTCTGAGGATCACACTCTACTATAACTGGTGGTCCAATACCTTCACCTATAAATTCGCAATTGTTAAACTGCTCTAATCCTTTTATATAGTTAAAATACTTACCTTCTTTCTTTTCAAACTCTTTAATCTCACCTCCTTCAAGATTTGTTTTGATATAATTTACATACCAACCTGGTTGCTTTTGTTCTACAAAATTTGGAATTATTTTATTAAAATTAACTTCAGCTATAGAATATGGTTTACCTAATTGCTCTAGCTTGTATTGTAATCTTCTACTTTGCGTTCCAGTGTAGTTTAACGTACTAAACCCTTTTACAGATTGAGGCATTTCATTAAAGATAACATTGAAGGCGCTATCATATTGTATACCATAAAAATTATTAGCTTTATCGAGAAGCCCGTGCTCCCAAATTCTACCGTGTTTAAAGGTAAAGTATCTATTGTTTAAACTAAGACCACTTTCTTGTATAAACGATTTTCTAGATGTCCAACCATCTACAGACTCTTTAAACGAAACAGTGGTTTGTGTTATTGGATCTGTTGTGTCTATGTTGCAGTCGGGGTTTAATTGATAATCTTGACTCTCGCTAAAAGTGTTTTTCCAAGATTGGCTAAGGTTGTTTAAAGTTACATTGTATATATCTTTGTCATCGTCATAACTACCTATAATTTTAGTAGAAACACCTAGGTTATCAGCAAAGAAATCTGACATACCTTTTTCTGCTATGTTAGTTATACCGTCTCTAGACAATCTTATAACAGCACCTCTATTTTTATCTGTAAAGTAAGATCTAAATGCGTATTGAGCAAATGATTCTGGATTTTTAGATATACCAAATTCACCAGCGTAAGGAACAGCTTGACCTAAAACAGCAGTATTACCAGTTAGGTTAACGTTGCCATCAGCATTATACAAGGCATCTTTGTTAGCTAACACTCTAAAACACTTATCTTCACAAAGTGTTATTAAATCAGTGTCTCTAGCATGTAGCTTTTGTATCGTACCGTGTATTGGGTTTAAATCTTTTGTTATGGGTAAGGCTTGTATAAACTGATTTAATCTATTTATACCTGATGTAGAGTTGTATACTTGAGAGAATATATAACCACTACCCCTTCTTTCCTCTGCATAGGGATCGTCTAATACTGTAGAAACTTTAGGGCCTTTATCTATATAAACAGCGTTGTAATCATCTCTAATTCTATTAGACTCAACACCTTGACCATATGAATAACAGTTAAACCACTCTATTTGCTGGTTTGTATTATTATAGTCTGATATAGGTATAGCGTTAGAGGCTTCATAGTAAAGATCTAAATCTACAGCTTCTTTAGGTTCTGTTTCAAATATAGCTGGATTAGGTGAAGTTAATAGTTTATTGTTGTCGGTACTAACGTTTTCAACTACTTGTATAGAAGGAAGTTTACTACTCAACACACTCTGCTGATTCCACTCTGGCATCCAAGGATCGTTTATAAACCTATCTAGAAATATCATAAATATAACTATACCGTTTTCAGAGTTTGTTCTCCAATTGTTACAATTTGACTTTTTGTATCTACCTCCTCTTGGAACTAGATAAGAAATTGTTTCCATCACGGTATATACCTCGCTCTGATCACCTTGCTTAGATTGGAACCTTATTTTAGCGCCTTCTGCTAAAGTACCACCGGTGATTCTTCTTGATCCAAATTGGCTTGGCGGTGCATAACCAACCATGCTGTTTATATACGTTTGGCTTGTATCGGGTCTTACGCCTGTGTAAACAAAGCCTACAACTCTTCTTCCCTTTGTAGGTGGCGCGTATCCTTCGCCATTCCACGATCTAGTGATATTTTGAGAGCTAAAATTAGTTCCAAAAGCTGGTGTAGTGCCTGCGTAATTCATGCTACTCCAGCCAAATATGCTATGCTGCTTGTTTCTTGAACTACATCCATCGTCACTACATCCATCACAACCCGCATCGCCGTAATTAAAAGTTTTATGGTAATTGCTCCAGCCCCAACTCCATGTTGTAGTAAAATCTATTTCATCTCTAACAGCATATCTAGGTGCTAAAGCTTTAAACGACTCTATTATATTTGTGTCAAACGCAAAGTTTCTATTTATTTTAGCAAAAAACCTACCCTCAAATTCTGGTAAATTTTTCTTTTCCGGCTCATATATTTTTATGGTAACTGTTGTACCAGAATTGGTTAAAGGCACTTCTGGACCCAAAGGTTCTTTTAACACAATTTCATACTCGTCATTATTACTACCTTTAGTTTTAAAAGACTCTATTTCATAATAATCACTAGTTGTACCAGCTGTTGTTATTCTTAACTTTCTATTACCGGTAAAACCTTTATGAAACTCTGGATTAGAAGTGTTTGTAGGCCCATCAAACTGAAGCGTTATTCTACCAGGTTCAATTTCATTTGTTAATTCTACATCGTTTCCGGCTTTAAAAATATCAAAAGTTGATATAAATTCTGGAGCAGATGAAGATATTGATAATATTTTATATCTATTCAACTCTTTTATAGCAACGTCATTATCGTGTTGTTTTTTTAGAATTAAATAAGTTTGTTCATCTACTTTATTTCTTTCTGAAGAAGGAAAAGACAGCCATATATTACCATCTTCTGCATGATAAAATCTATCTAACGCTAGATTGTAATATTCATTAGAAGTTTCTTTTATAAAGAATTTATAATGAGTAGCCCAGTCTGGTGGTATATTAAGTGGACTTACTTGTAGCTTGTTAACAGTAGAAGAAGCTGATATATCTAACTGAAAACTAGCTTTTTGACTTGTAAAAACAGGTGTTTCTCTTCCGTATGTATCTTTATAAACAACTCCAACCTGATAAGTTCTTATTGATTTTATAGAAGGTGCTGGTTTTCCTATTTCGTATATAGGCTCGTGCGAAAAACTATTAGAGCTAAGTAGTAAATCTACAGATGTAGATATACTAGAATCCGCGTTAATATACCCAACCGTGTTATAGTTTTGTAAATAATTACCATACACTATTCTATTGCCTATAACTTCTTGAGATTTAGCTTTTTTAGGCACGTTATCCCAAGGTCTTAAAAGTTGATTATTATCTACAGTAGCACCTATTAATTCGCTTTTTATTTGATACGTGCTAGGTAAAGAAACATTTAAATAATCCTCTTTTTTCAAAGTATCAACAACGTAGACAGATGTAGAATTACTTTCCTTATATAATATATCAATTTCTGAAACCTCTTCGTCTGTCCAAATTAAATTTTCTATTATAAGTTTTTTAATTCTATTAACCATACCTAGGTTGTATGCATCTGAAGAAACGTATTCAAATTCACCACCTAGAAATGCAACTTTAGAAAAAGGCGAAAAACAAGAATATTCATTGTCTATATATTTCCATCTATAAGCAAATCTAGGAAATTTATATTCAAATATACTATCTTTTTCTAGCAAAACACACTCCCAAACTATTGGCTCTACTTCTTCCTCAGAATTTACAGTTTTTTGTATATCTAAAGATATAGCCTGTATCTGAGCCGTTATAGTTAGGTTGTTTATTTGTTTTATTTGTATTTGTATAGAATACTCTTCGTCTTGACCAAAAGGATTTTCATAATTACCTGTCATTATGACTACGTCATCTACTTGCCAAGCTGTAGCAATTTCACTTATTTCAAAGGTTATATGACCGTCCCAACCATAAGTTGCATCATAGTTAGGGTTATTTGTAGGGTTATTAAAACTGGTATTTAAATAAGCACCACTTTCTCTTTGATCTAAATACTCTCCGTAAGTTGGATATGATATAAAAACATTTGGTTCGGTTACTGGGTTTGGTATATATGTAAAGTTTTCTAAATCAGTATTATTAAAAATTGTAGATACTGGTGTTATTCCAGTACCAGGAACATCATTTCCAAACTTAGAAACAGCTGCATTTATAGTAGGAGCATTTGTTGGTGATAACTTCGCTACGGTTACATCTTTTTCAGCAAAATCTGGTCTACCAGTTAAACTAGTCTGATAAGTGTTTTGCTCTGGCAACCACTTAGGAATTTTAGTGTGTGTTGTAAAATCAACAGAACCTGTTTTAAATTTTTCAATATTAATCTTCTTTGGTTCAGTCTGATCGTCTGTCCAAAATAAAAACTTATCAAGTATATTAATACCTGTAATTAAATAGTCTTGTGAAAAATTGAGTATACCAGCTTTATCAACTAATACTGGTTTTACTAGATCTGTAGTTTGATCATACTCCGCGATAGCGCTTGTGTTGTCAGAGGCTATAAACCAATAAATTCTTTCGGTTTGGTCATGTCTGTAAGACCCAATAACAACGGGGTTTTGAAGGGCATCTATATAGTCAGAACTCCAGTTTTCAGAACAACCTTCACAGCCACGCTGCTCTCGGTTTCCTTTTACATTTTGTAAAGTACCTACATTAGATCCATCTGAGTTTGCTAAATCTAAGTTTAGCGCGTCGCGGTATTCACCATTTGGTATTAACCGCTCGTCAAGATCTTTATTCATTCTCCCTGATTGGAAGGTATGGATAAATTCTGGCATATATTAATGTTTTATTTGCTTAGATTTGTTACGCATAACCTGCGTAATCTCTTCTATTTTTATATTTGACAATCTTAATTTAGCATTGCGTCTAGCGGCTTGTTTTTCACGCTTAAACCTTGCTATAATATATTCTGGTGTATTTGCTCTAGTTGATAAAATAGCGTGAGCTATATACTTATATAAAGCTTCTTCAGCAAACTTGTGTACTGTCATTTCTTCGTCAGTGCCTAAGCCATCACTTATATACTTTAAAGTAACGATACGGTTAACCATATCAGAGCTAAAGTGTATTAAGCCTTTTATTTGGTCTATAAAAAACACACCATTTGATTGAGAATTTTCAGGGTTAAGACCGTAACGTCTACCTAAAAAATGCTCTGTCATTAAATCACCACTATTTGTATTTCTATTATTTTCTTTATTAACCGGGTTAGATTTAAATTTTTCCCAAGTTTCAGAGTCTTGAGCATATAATATCTCACCGTTTTCATCAAAAGTATACTCGTAATTGCTATCTTGTAATATAGGTAGCGGATCACTAGTTTTTCTAGCTGGATATATAACATGTTCTAAACCTTGGTCATCTGTCCAGGTCAACTTAACATAGTTTACATAGTCTTGTGGCAACACCATATACAACTGAGGGCTTATTTCTATTTCTTGTGATTTAAAAGAAGGTAGAAGATCAAAATTAAACTCTTGTATACCGCGCTGGGCGTGGAAAGCAACGTCAGTTCTTTTTATTTTACTTATAACTTTACCTTCACCTACGTAAGATATAATAAAGTTATTTATAATATCTTTTAATGAGACAAATTGGTAGTTACCATAATCTTCGTCTAAACTATTCCAGATACCATCTGGTCCTTCGTAATATTGCTCGTTAGTATAGTTTATTAGTCCCATTTATTAAGATTTTTCTTGTTGTATAGTTTCAATTTCTTCTTGATTAGCTACATTGTATAAATTGTAGTCTTTAATCAATAAACCAGCCATTTCTAATATCTTTATAACAAGCTCTGTTTCTTCAGATGGATTTAATTCAAAATTAACTGAATTAGCAGCGTCATACAATGGCTCACCAAAAACTATTTGATATGCCCATTGTGGAGTGGTTGGCTTTTTAATATAATTACACTTTACGTCAGAAGTTAATTCAGAATCACCATAAACATTGATTCCAGACGTGTTTTGAGTGTATATAGGACGTGTATTCTTTGGTTTTGTAAGTGGAGATGAGTTGATATATAAAATTTCATTTTTAGCAACTCTCTCAGCTTCTATTTGCTCTGTGGTAGACGTGCCAAAACCGTCGGTTGTAGTATTACTATATATAACTGTGCCAAGTCTATATAGATCAGTTGGTAATTCAAACTTAGTATTGTCGTGGGTTAAATTACCTGATGTTACTTCAAATGGACTTATTTTTTCGTTTAAAATATCTAACATGTCTGAGTACTCTGTGTCATTGCCAGGTAATCTTCCAAATTGATTAATATCATAAAAGTATTGCTCAAATAAATCTAATTGAGCTTGATTAGCAAATAAATTAAACTCTTGAGGTGTTACATAACCTCTTTGCTCTTTATTTAATATAGCTAAAACTTTTTGATATACTGTATCTATGCTTATTGCCATTTGTTATTTTTATTTATAATAGTTAGGCCACCATTACAGTGGCCTAGCTACTATAATGTGACTTATAATTTTTTAATTATATGTTTGTAAACTTCCATACCTTCATCTGTTTTAAAGAAGGCTGCAAGCGCAGAATAAGGGTGTTCATCAAAAGGAACAGTCATTAACTTTCTACCAGTTTCACCATATGAAAAAGTTCTCTGATCTGAAGATAATTTTAATATCCCTAAGTCTGTAGCCTTTATACCTACGTTTCTAAGCTCAACGTTATCATCGTTAGCAAGTTCTAAAAATAATATAGGATTTTTCTTAGCAAAAACTAATCCATCTCTTTTAAGCTCGCTAGAAGTTAACCTATCAACTTTACTACCATATTCAACCCTCAATATTGCTTCTAAACTGCTTATATCCATTTGTTTAGCCGCTAGCAAAGCTTCAATTTCGTATTCCATGTAAGCAAGTTCGTTTACAGATTCTTGCACTGGATTGTACTCTTCGTACACTTTGTTTAAGGCTGGGTGGTATAATGATAATAGTTTTTGAAGGTTTTGTTGCTCTTTTGGAACAGCTAATACACCATCTCTAAAAATTATTCTACCCAATATATATTGACCTTTTTGATCGTCAACAAAAGGTGAGTTTTGATTAGTAGCGTATCTAAGTTCTTTTTGCTCCCCTGTTTTTTCATCAAACCAAAGAAGAGGAGATCTTCTAGAGTTTTTTGAAGGCAGAGTAAACACTAAAGGTGATTTACCTTGTTTTAATTGATATAATCTATTTTTTATTTCCCAACTAGGTTTAGCTGGGGCTTGTGGTTTTTTTATAACCACCGGCTGAGGTGCAACCTCAACAGCTTCTTCTGCTTTAGCTTTTTTAGCCATGATATAATAAAATTAAATAGTTAATAAAGGTAAGAAATACCCCTGAAGTTGCATCAGGGGTAAAACTTACTTGTGTTGTTATCCACTAGGTAAAGTTGCTTTTTTGAATAAAACAAAGTTGTTAGCACCTTGAACACATAAACATCTTTCAGATAAGAAGTTTACGTTCATTTCATCAGCTTCACTTGTATAGTTTCCACCAACAGATCCAGTCACCCAAGACTTCAAACGACGATCGTCAGCTTCTGAAGCTCGGTAACGAACGTGTAAGAAAGGTCTTTGGATATTTTGACCTAGAATTTGATCGTAAACAGTTGAAGTTCCAGCTGGGACTAAAGCACCTAAAGTAAGTCCAGTTACTCCAGCAGTTGTAGAATCGTTCAAGTATTTCCAATCAGTTTTATAAAAGTCATAAGATCCTCTACGGAAACCAGAGAAACCTAAGTTAAGCGCCATATCTTCTGAATTTTCAAATACTCCATAAGAAGTACCTCCAGCTCCATAAGAATTTTGAGCAGCTAACATTAAGTCGATATCTAGAGAAGTAGCACGATTCAAGAAAAGCATGTTTTCTTCAATAGCACCTTGCTTGTCTAGTTCAGCTAAAATGTCATCAAACTCTAAAATTCCTTCTGAACCAGCAGTAGTATCAGCAAAGTCAGGATCATTGTAGACAAGACCTCTATCCTCAATAGCAGCAAAAAGACCTTCAGACCCAGTGTAACCAGCGGCTCCAGCAGCACCACCACCAGAGGTAGTATCAGTAACAGCTTCAATCATTGACATTTCTAAATAATCTTCAAAACGAATACGTGCTTCGTGCTCAGATTTTAAATACCAAAGATATCCTCCAGTTCCAGCTTCAGTAGTAACTTCAACCCATCCAATTTGTGCAACATCAGACCCATTAACGTTGTATTTATCTCTTAAGATAATAGGTTTGTTGCTAAACTGAGTGAATTTAGCATCTACAGTTTTGCTAGGCCCAGGATTAGTTGAAGTTCCACTTCCTTTTGTGTACTCAGAGCCGTAAACAAAAACTTTTACAACACCTGGATCACCATCATTACTAGCGGTATAAATACTTGTTAAATCAGCTACTCCATAAGGCGCTACAGTAATAGTTGCAGCAGCACCATCACCACCAGTCGTAACTCTAGCTTTAACAGTTGTAACTCCAGTAGATATAACAATAGTGTTACCAGCGTTAATTAAAGCAGCTTTTTGAGCACCTGTTTGAGATCCAGCAACTGCAGGAGCGTCATCTCCAAAAGTCAACAAGTTACTACCAGTTGCAGCTACTTGACAATCTTCAAAAGCAATATGAAGACGTCCTTGTTCAGACCAAACCACTTGATCAGAAGCCATAGGCATTTCAGCGCCTACCATTCTTAAAAATCCAGATACAGTACGGTTACCATATCGCTCTACCTCTTTTTCATACACTTCAGGTAGAAATTGTTGTGTAAAATTCATGTCATCTAGAGACAAATAGTTGTCACCAAATAGACCTTTAATAGGGCGCGGAGTTACGTGATTTAACTCAGCACCAGTTCCAGCAAATGCCATAATTTTAAATTTTTAGTTGTTATTTTCTAATTTTCATTTTTAATTTAGAAGTATCAACACCGTTAACAGACCTTACTGTCCAACCGTTAGAAGTTGTAGTTTTTTCATGGCCCCGTCTAGGTTCCATATCTACATTCTTGGCTCTAGCAACACTAGATTTTATAGCATCGGCTTTACCTTGCTCATAAAAATGTTGCGCTATAGCGTCAGAATTCATAGCGGTGAACAAAGACTTGTGATAACCTTTAGCATCAGACATTTCATTTTTATCGTTTAAGAACTTCTTAACAAAATTATTAATGTCGCTTTGTGTGTTTTTCACGTTGTCTACGTCTTTAACGTTAAAACGATACCTCTTGTCCCCAACTGAATATTCAAAACCTTTGAAATCATTGTTGAACAAATCGTTTGTTTTCTTTAAAAACGTATTTTTTTGTTGCTCTGCAACTTTAGTTGACTCTTCGTTTTCTTTATTGTAGCGGTTGAAAAATTCAACTGCTTTTTGCTGATCAGGTGTAAGCCTAGAACCAGCTTTTATTTCGTCATAGTATTTAGACTTCAAGCTTTCCATGTGGTTTTGAGCTTTAGCAAGCTCCTCCTTATAAGCTATTTTTCTTTTTCTAATATCTCTTTCGTCATCTAGCTCTTCATCATAGCTAAAATCTTCCATCAATATATCGACGTCTTCTTTGTCTAAATGTGGTTTTGTGGTTTCGTAATATTCCCTTAATAATTGTTCGTTATTTAACTTAGAATAATCTTGGTTTAATTTTACATAATCCTCAAGAGTTCCACCAGTGTCATTCATAAAGTCTACAACTTTTTGAATATTTTCTGGTAAATTAACTCCAGTTTGCTCCTGCTCTTCAATAGCATCAGCAATATCTTCCGTTAATTGCTCTGTTTGCTCTTGTACTTCTTCTTCGGTAATTTCTTCAACTACCGGCGCTTCACTCCGTACATCTTCAACACGCTGCTCGGGGTTTTCTTCAACCAATTCTTGCAATTCCAGGTTGGACTCTTCTCTGCTTTCTGCGCTTTCGTCTTCGCTGCGTAACACGCTTTCATCTGTGCTTTGTTCTTGAACGGCATCTTGGTTTGTTTTGTTTAGTTTACTTAAATCAACCTTTATTACACCATCTTCTTGCATAACAGGCTTTGGCGCTTCTTGCTGCACCTCTTCAACTAAAGAATCTTTAATTTCTTCGTTTTCCATGATAAAATATTATATAATTACTATTAGTTATTATCACCTGGGTTGTAGTGAACCTAAATCAAATCCACCGCTTAATATGTCATTCCCAGATGATTCAAAGTTTTTTGGCGGTAGATCATTTTTTCTTTGAGCTATAAGTTCGCTTTGTTGCGTAGCTTGTATTTTAGTTCTTTCGTCTTTTCTATCTTCTTTCATTTTATCTTTTCCAGACAAAACTTCACTTTGTTGCTTTTGAAGCTGCATATTAATTTGAAACTCGTAAGCCATTAATTGTTTCTTCAACTCAGCTTCTCTCATTAGTTTATCTGCTTCAAAGTTAGCTTTAGCTTGCTCTAGTTGTATTTTGCTTTGAGTTAAAGCATTTTGTTTTTGAACTTCTAATTGAGCAGCGACTTGCTGTGATTGTTGATTAGCTTGTGCTTGAGCTTGAATATTCTGTTGCTGAATCAACTGATCACGCTCCATTTTCTTTTTACGTCTAAGTTTTAGTAGCGCGTTAGCTAACTTTATATTTTTAACATCTCTAACATCTATAGCATCTTCTAAGTCTATAGACTTTTGAGTTATAGCCATTTGTATGTTGTTTTCTAATATAGCTTTTTCTTCTTCGTCTGGCTGCAGCTCTATAAATATACCAAAGTCGTATAAATGTAACTCACTTAACTCATCTAACGTCGCTACATTATGAACACCTATTTGCTGTATAAACGCGTCTTTTGTTGGTGAATATTCTAATATATCTGATATTCTAAGTGATAAGTTCTCTGCTAAGTCAGATGTTATAAACAAACCACCGGTCAGTATGTGCCTTGTAGCTGTGTTTGAATTAGCAGCTGCAAGTTTTTGCACTCCAACTAAAGCGTCTTTTGAAGGTGTACTACCATCTCTAGCTTCATTAAGACCCGTTACGTCACGAATCATTTGTAGATAATAGTTGTAAGTATTTATAAGTTGAGGTATTTTATTACCACCAGAGCCACTTGCTATTTCTTGAATAGGTATTTTACCTGGGTTTAAGTCACCTTCCTGTGTAAATGATCTACCAATTACAGAACCTGTTTGAAAAAACATGTTTAGCGCTTCTTGCGGATTGTAATTAGTTCCATTGCCAAGGTCAACTTCGGCTAAACCATCAGCGTCTAAATAAACACCATCTGGCACCATGCGTGACAACACCTGTTGTAGCTTCAAATGTGTTAGTTGAATCATATCAGCAAAACCGGTTATACGGCTAACTAATGATTCAATTTGTCCTTTATACATACGAGGCGCGCAAATACTATAATTCATTTTAACTTTAGTAAAATCACTTTTTGGTCGTAGCATATTTTTAGCCATTTCCCACTTAAGTAATTTATCTGTACCTAAAACTAAAACACCTTCATATAAAACTTCTAAAGATCTACCAACTTTTTGTATACCATACTGCTCAAGTATTTCTTGAGGTGGGTTAAATTGATCATCTTTAATTAATATTTTTTCAGCACCAGTAGCAGATTCTTTGACCTTATATACTTCATTCATATATGTTTTATAATTGAAGTATAATATTTGAACAGTGTTAGAATCTGTTTCGTCGTAATTAGTTATTGTTCTGTCGTAAAAACCATTGTTTTGGAATGATGTCTTACTAATATCTTCTAATTGATCATCTGTTAGCTCTGGAAATTGCTTTTTAAGCTCGTTAATATGAACTGATTTTATTTCACCAACATAATATATATCATCAAAATATGGTGATTCTGTATAAGAATATACCATGTATGCTGGATCTACATAGTCAACAACAACGCCCTCTGATTGTGTAAATCTATTTTTAACAGCTCCAATACCTATAGTGGTTAAATCGTAATTAACTCTTTTTCTAGTTAAATCATATTTATTACCCTCTAACAAAACATTTATAGCTTGCTCTTGCGCTATTTCAATATTTTGCTTGTACGTAAGCTGCATATGAAGCTCAAGTTCTTCTTTTGTTTCTGGTAAAGTAGCTGGATTATTTTCAAATAAATTAATACCTAAATTTTCTTGTACGTATTCGTTTATTTGTTTTGTTTGCATATCACGAATAATAGATTCCATATATGCAGTTCTTTTACCTACACCGTAAGGGTCTTGTGAATACGCGCTTATATCAAAAGCCCTTTCAGATATACCATTGACAACAATATCAACAAACTTAGGTATAATAGGTACTGGTTTCCAGTCTAAATTTAAATAAGATAAATCACCATTTATAGATAATTCGTCTTTATATTTTTGTATACTTTGTTCTCCGCGAGCGTATAGTCTTAATCTGTGAAAAGTGTTTTGATTACTTTTATACCTATTAACACCGTTGGTAGATTTAAACCATTCATCTTGAATAGCTCTACCAACTTTTAAACCATACTCGAAAGAGGCTTTTTCTTGATCACTAGCAACTTGACTAGGAAAAAAACTTTTTACAACTGACTCAGCCATATTTATTTCATTATTTTTGATATATTCCCGCTGTTAGTATATCTAGCGATTTTTATATTTATTGGTTCTTTTTCTATTTTAGCTACAGGTCTATATAAATGTCTATTGCAAGCCATTATAGCTAAACCAGAACTTATAGCAGCATCAAACTTTGTTCTTTTGTTTATATCGAACTTAGCCCAATCGTTTAATGTTTTATTAAAATACATATCTCCATATTGAGCATCTGATTTTAATCCAACGTATCTATCTATGTAAGACTCTATAGCCGCAGCGTGAGCTTGCTTTATGTCTTCACTAGAGTTAGGTATACCACCTATTTCTTTTTCAGCTACAGATAATTTGTTCCAAAGCTTATCAGGTCTGTTCATTGAATAACCTCTATAACCTCTTCTTTTTAAATAATATAAAAGTCTTGGTTTGTTATTTTCTGCGAGCAAAGGCATACCGTAAAAAACTAAAGCCATCAACACGTCTTCAAAAAACATTTCAGCAGTTTGCGGTCTAGCTATATATTCTAGAAAAAATGAGCTTGGCGGCGCATCTTCCATGCTAAACTTAGTTAAACCGTGTAAAGCACCTTTAGATCCTTTACCATCTACTGTTCCAGATATATCGTAACTATCACAACCAAAAGCACCTATATGTTCATTACCTGGGTGCTTAATACCATTTTTTATTATTTGTTTATTTTGTAAATCATAACTAGGAACCCAAGTGATATTGAAATTACCGTTTGGATTTGGTACAAATTTTACTCTAGTATCTTTTACACCATTCTCCCATTGAAATGTTCCAGTAGTAATAACGCTTGTGTTTCTTAAATCTTCGTTATAATCTATTTGCTCGTATATTTTAACTAAATTAAATATACTATTTTTTGTTTCGTCTCTAAACGCGTGTTCTTCAGTTCTTGGAAACTGTCTGTAAAATTCGTTTAAAGCATCTTGATCACTTCTGAGACCATCAGCTTCGTTTTCCCAATGTTCTATAACACCTACATCAATTAAATCACCATGTGGTCCTTCAACTGGTTCTTGCGGAGTATTGAAAACAGGGTGTCCATAAGAATCAATGAATCCCTCGTAGTTCCACTCCATAGGTATGAACAAAGAATATAGTCCTGAGCTAGTCTGTCCATTCCGGTTTCGCTTAGTAACACCGGAGTTGTAATATAGTTTTTTAAAATTTTCTCCACCTTTATCTAAAGAGTTTGACGTTGAACCCATCATACACTTACCTATGATCCTTGAACCTAATCTCAAACAAGTTTTAGTAACTCTCCAGTTATTTAATATATTATCAGGTCTCTCCCATTTACCACTTTCATCGTGCACTAATAATTTTAGTTTTTCCCCATCGTAGGAATTGTCACCAGTATTTTTCCAATCAATTGTGGTGTCGAGCCCTTCAAGTATTTCATCATTTGGTTTGTTCTGAATAGATTTACGAGTAAGTCTTGACGCTGGAATCCTATAAGCCAATTCTGTTTTTGGTCTATCCATACCGTCTTGGATTGGTTTGAAAAAGAACGGATAGTTGACCGATATTGGTACGACTTTATCTGTAAACATTTTTTTAGCGTCAGCTCCCGACTTAGACAATATTCCGAACCTAGAGTCGCTGGATATGGTCGCCATATTAACGGTTTCTCCACTTGCCATAAAAGAGAATCCAGATCTTCTGTTCTTGAGATAGCACATTCCATAGCATCGTGGGTCAGCTTTGCAAGCTTCCCAGAATATAAAGAATAATCTGTTTGCTTCTCTAAACTCTGGCTTGCCAACGTCAATCTTGGACCACTGCAGGTACATAAAGTGAGTGCCAGTAATGTAAGTAGCCACGCCTCTATTATAGAACCAATGACCTTCTTCTCGTTTTTTAAACTCATTATCTATGTAATTTTCCCATTTAGCTTTAAATTCTTCTGGATAATCTCTCCATTCGAATACACTATTAATGTTTTTAAGCTCTTTAGGATACTCTTTAGCTTCCCACCTGTCAATACCTTTAGTTAGATTTTTCGGTGTCTTAGGGAGAGCTATTTTAAGACCTTGTATTTCGTATATTTCACCTATTTGACCTGTCTTGCTAATAACTACAATGTCATTTTCTTTGTTGTAGCCATAATTCCATTTTTTAGATTTATTAAGTCTATTTAATGTGTTTATTTTTACAGGTTCAATTATCTTGTATAAACTCTGCTCGTACATTATCTAGACCTCCTTTCTGCAAAACCACTAAAAGTTTTTTTATTTTCTTCTTTTGGTTTATTTTCTAAAACAGCTTCCTCTTCTTGTATTCTTGTCAATATCTCAAAAGCGTCAAATATAGCTAGTTTTTTAGTTGCAGCAGCGTTTTTAAGTCTATCAGCTGAAACATCATCTTCTGTATTAGTAATGATTTTTTCCTCAGCTACTTTTATTAATTCCTCAACTGCTTTGTGACCAGCTTGGATTATACTCTTTTTCGTTTCCTTGATATTCATATTTAATTGTAATAAGTCTGTTTGGAACTCTATATAGTCTTTCATTTTCTATAAAAAACTCGTATTCAGCCCCAGGTTTAAAAGAAACTAACGTACCTTTTTCTATATAACCGTCGCTATGTTTTACAACACCTTTACCAACAACTTCTTTGTTTAATTTAAACATGTCTTCATCTTGCAAAGGTTTGATAAAAGAAAAACCGCTTATAGCTTTCCATTCATTATCTCTTTTATAAGCATAAACTTGATCTTGTTGTACAAAAAATAAGTCTTCTTTAAAATAGCTTTTACTATTTTTTTCTTTACCTCTTACATCATAAAATCTTCTAAATACATTATGATGTACTATGACTTCATCACCTGCTTTGACTTCGCTACAAATAGCTAATGGTGTAGCTATTACAACCCCGTGTCTACTTACATATTGATGGTTTTGCATTTCTGTATTTAGTATCAATTCAGAGTCAGCAATTTTAACCTTATTGTTGTTTCTTTCGTCAAACGGTTTAACTATAAAATTAAAAATACTGTTCATTAATATTCTAAATCATATTCAACTGCAATAGCCATGTTTTTGTTAAAATCTTTCCACGGCAGTATCTCATCATTCTTTTTAATATAGATAGAGTACTTTGTATCTTCTTCTATTATATTTTCTATAATATGACCACCATACACTTCCTGTCCAACAGAGTAGTGCATGGCATCATTCTTATAGTCTCTCCCAATACTAATTTTCCGTACTAGGCTCATTATCTAACTTCTTGTAAGATCCGTCGTTTATATCTATAGTTATGTCTCCATAGATACCTCTTAACTCTTCTTGATACTTTTGCAATTCTACTTGAAGTGTGCTAGCACCGTGAAGCACTTGGTGTTTTTCAATTTCTAACTCACCTATTTTTAACTGGTGTTGGTTAAAATTTTTAACTAAATCTTGCAATTTAACTAACTCTTCTTCTTTAATTGCTTCTACTTTTTTCATTTTAATTATATTTAATTGTTATTTATAGTTTTATTATTACGTATAAAGTTAATTATTTACCTAACTCCAAGGCAAACCTGTGTTTGTTGGTAGGTCTTCTATTTGGTCTTTTTTAATAGTCGCCTGCGCATCTACGTAAGTTTCAGCATCTGTTACAGCGGTTGCTCCTAAGTCTGCTTGCACTAAACCTATAACTTGAGATTCGGTTAGTTGATCATAAGGCGTTAGTGGAGCTGGCCCTACTACACCAGATAAAGTATTAGTAAATACTTTTCTAGCATAACCAACACCGTCCTGCCCTTGCGCTGCAGATATTACCACTAGCTTATCCTCGCCAGCGTTGTTTTCATATTCCATTGATAAAATTGTCCAAGTCGCCATATTTATTTTTAATTATAAGTTCTTATTTCTAATGAGGCTTTTGTAAGCTTGCCATCGCTATTATGTGTAAGTATTCTTAAATTGTCAGCGTCAATAACCTCCCATGCAACATCATGATTGTTTTCAGCTGATCCACCATTTACAAATACGATTGTTTTTAATAGTTTAAATTTACCCGGTGCGTTTAAATTATATTCCCCGCTTGCTACCCTTGTAAAAGCACTATATGGTGATACAATACCTAACGAGTTTTCTAAAACTAGATTAGGTTGTGGGTTTGCAGCTCCTGATTGACTAAGCAAGCAAACAAAACTTAAGTAGTCTGGCTTGTATGGATTCTCTGTTTCTATTATTTGACCATTTGCATCAACGGATAAATTGTAGGCTGCTGTTCCAGTTACAGTGCCTGAACCATATGTAGGTATTTTAATATTACCAGCGCCGTTTATACTTAAAGAGTTTGATCTACCACCTCCAGATCCATTACCTATTTGGAATTTATTAAAAGAATCTGTATTGTCATTATATGTGCCTAAATAAACACCGTATTGAGAAGACCCTTCAAGATAAGCTCCTATTAATTTTTGCTGCCCTTGCGTGCCAGCGTTATTATTGTTTCCAACTACAAAAGATTGAAAACCTCCTGCTGGTACGCCATTAGTAATCCCAAAAACAGCGCATGTGTTTGCAGATATGGTGTTGTTAATCCCGTAAGCAATAGACTCTGATCCTGTTACAGTGCTATTTTTACCACCTATAAAACTATTATCACCTGAAACAACATTGTTATCACCAGTAGCTATAGACTGAAATCCACTTGCCGTTGTGCCATTTCCTATTGCAAAAGAGTTTGGTCTAGAGGCTACGCACTCAAAACCAAACTTAGCTGAGTTAGTGCCGCTTGCTGATCCTTCGTAACCAAATTTAACAGCATTATTCGCCGTAGCTGTACCACCAAATCCAGAAACAAAAGTGTTTTTAGCCTGTGCATCGCCTTTTTCACCAATAGCTACTGATGATGGCCCAGATGCGATTGAATCTTGCCCAGATGCAATACTATAAGGACCAGAAGCAACTGACTTGTTTCCAAACGCTGCTGAAGCTAACCCTCCTGCTTCAGTTAATAAACCAAAGGCAGAAGATCCTCCTCCTGATGCTAATGTTATAAAGTTAGCAGCGAATGATCCATTTCCAAAAGCTGTAGTAGCCGCCCCTACTGATAACGCGTTTTCTCCGTTTGAATATGCATTACCACCCATATTAAATGATGGGCCGATGTTTAATATATCGCCAGAAGGTAATACAACACCACCGCCGCCGTCTTGAGTTATAGAAAACTTTTGACTGCCGCCAGAGTTTAAATCTAATAGCTTAGTGTTAATAGCTGGCGTATACGCTGTAGTAGTTATAGCGTTTAAATCAAATACAGTACCACCATCTACTTTAGTTTGTGTTATTTGAGAATCGCCTAATTCACCGTTTGGGCCATCAGTCCAAATAGGTAAAGTGTTTGTTGTACCAGTTCCGCTCACAGTTCCGCTGCTAATATCAATCCACTCAATCTGCCCACCGTCCGATGATAGTACTTGACCTGCTGTTCCAGGACTACCATCTCCATCAAATAATTGCTCACTAATAGTTACTGTACCATTAAACTCGGCATCACCATCCGCAACAAAAATACCTTGAACTGTGACGTTATTACTACATTCCACTTCATCGATGAATGTAGCCACACCGTCGACTGTTAAAGTTGAATTTATAGTTACAGGGTTATTAGCTACTAAATCGCCTTGCACTGTTAAATTATCGTCGAATGTAGCCACACCGTTGACCGCTAAACTACCGTCTACGCTAAAATCTGATGTTACATCTAACCTGCCGGTCACGGTCACGCCTTGACCTGTAGCTGCTTGAGTTATTATAGAGTCATCAATTTTTTGCCCGTCTGGTGTAAACAGAGGTATTGTGTTTAAAGTACCGCCTCCGGTTATAATATTCTTAAGAGATATTAAGCCGTCTCCAAGCGCACCTATTGAATAGTTTTTAGTTATACTATTGTCGTCAGCATCAGTACCTATT
>Ga0222719_10000270_pt1 | contig 52433 bp, 18 predicted proteins | sample C33_34DmetaG_FD_165039 | JGI IMG/M metagenome (GOLD analysis project Ga0222719, IMG submission 165039) | Estuarine water microbial communities from San Francisco Bay, California, United States - C33_34D | ecosystem: Environmental > Aquatic > Marine > Unclassified | place: USA: California...
ACCAGTCCAGTAGTTAGTATCTCCTGTTATACGAGGTCTTGCGCGATAGTATTCAGCACTGTTACGTGTATGACCAGGAAGCGCCATGAAGGCCATTGTTTCATTATTTACACCGCGGAATCTTGTGCTATTATCTGAAGCTCCATTAAAATAGTAAGCTGTATTATTGCTATCATAGAAAATTGGAGCACGGAATGATTCTGGTGAGTACACATAACCATAGTTGAATTGGTGATATGAACCATTATAGTAGAAGTTCCAACTACGAGTATTATCATGCATACCCCAGTTGTTTCCATTGGTTGACATTAATGTCCAACGAGATCCGATGCCGTAACCACGCCATCCATTTCTACCACCACCGTATGTTGCTACGTTACCGTATGGATTTCCTTCACCTTCTGGTGGCCATAATCCATGTCCGTATGACTGGAAGTATAAACCAGTAGCTCCTTGTGGTCTGAACCAGTTATTTGCAAGAACATAGTGAAGTTGAGTAGTACTTGCTGGGTTAACATAATAACCTGTATCATTTGAGTCATAGAAAATTGGTGAACGCACATCCGAAGAATGATACAGGTAATCGGTATTTAAAATACCATAAGTAGAGCCTCGGTATAACCATCTCATTATCTCTGTATTATCAGAAGATACGAGGTCAGAATCTACCCAAGTTCTTCCTTGAAGTCTAATATAATCTGAAGAACCAGTACCATCATTCTCAACACCAATAACCATTGCTGCCTGTTCGCCAGAGTTATCATAATCTGGGTCGAATGTAATATAACCAAAGTCAGAAGGAGCATTAACACCTGATCTGAAGTAAATTGTAATTGGGTCATCATTACCGGAATGGAATTCCGCAGCAACATTATTCAGGTATTCATCAACTTTACCACCAGTTACATAACCAGAAGAACCTCCACTATCAGTTTGTCTAGCATAGAAATAAACTTTACCATAGTTTTCAGTTGCGTTAAATCTGTTTGTGCTTGCAAAGTCTCCATAATAGAATGTATTATTTCTATCATAGTATCTGTTTGCATACATATCGCTATTTGTATAAACAGGACCATTTACATCAAGTACATAGTTAGGAGCAGAAGTATCACCTTCTCCAAAACCTACACGTAAGGCTCTTGCAACAACAAGACGACCATTTGTTGTAAGTGACATCGCACCAGCATTTGTTCCGTGTGAAGTATCACCCCACCAGAAGCCTCTATCATCATCATTGTTGAACTGGAATGTCATTGCCCAGTCACCAAGACCACCAAATGTGATTCCTGATTGCATACCTATAGTATAAGATGAACTATCATATACACGAATCTTATCACGATTCGAAGTTGAAGGACCATCAATACGGTCAAAGTCCATTGTGGAAATATTTGAATTTCCATTTGGATTTATATAGAAACCAGTATTATCCCTATCGTACATGATAGGTGTTTGAATTTGACTCCTAAATAATGTGTCGCCATTGCCTCGCATGATGACATTCCAATCACCACTAAAGCCACCATCTTTAAAGACAATATCTTCACCGCCTGATGTTGCTATTTGTAAATGTTCATCATTTGTTTCAGTAGCTCTTATATAACCTCTTAGAGACCCAGAACTTGTGTAGAAATATATCGGTGCGCCACCGAGCATTGCTTGTTCATTATTAATTTGTAATCTGTAGAGGTTTGATGTAGATGCAAAATTACCGTAATAACCAGTATTATCACTATCATAGAAAATTGGTGATCGCATGTCAGCAGAAGCGTAAGCAGTACCACCAACTTGTAATCTATATGAACTTGCTTCACCACCACTTAGTGATAAATTACCATCATGTCGTAATTGGAATCTCTCTGTGCCTGCAGATGTCCAATCTGTTGGGAATAAAGTTGAACCATTGAAGCGAATAACAAACGAGCCTGTTGCTCTATCGTCAGCACCAACTGCCCAAACTTGGTCTTGGCCACCACTTTGTGAAGCATCTGAGAACTCAATCATTGGGTCGCCGGCATAACCCCTCATACGAATACGAGCATAACCAGCACTTGCGGATTGCATATCCATCCAAGTGTCGTTATTATCACCAGCTATATCAATACGACCTCTAAGTCTGGCAGAAACACCAGTATTTGCGGGGTCTAAGTAAAAAGCTGTATTACCACGATCTCTGAAAACGTTTGCATCAACTGTATCTGCTACAATATCATCTGCAAGAATATCGTCTGCTACAATATCATCGACTAATAAATTTGATTCAACATTACGCCTCTTGAGCATAACACCGCCGATTTCTCTAAGAGCGCCACCGGTGTTATAGTTAACTAATAAAATTAATCTAACAAATCTACAAGCAGCACCATCAGAACCGTTGTAAGGTGTATGTGTTGCTGGGATTGTTGTATGACCACGATATGTTACCCAGTTAGAATGAGTTACATTATTACCGCCAGTGACAAAGTATGTAATACCGTCGTTTCCAGCAATAGGTCTCTTATCTTTATCGTAACGACGAACACCAAAATATAATAAACCACCTGAACCTGAAATATATCTTGCTGAAACCTCACCGTAAATATCTTCACCTGGTGCAACTGGAATATAATCAGAATCGAATGTTCTATATGCGGAAGTTCTTAATACATAACTGCCTGCAAACGGCCCATCACTATTTTTAACATATTCACTTGTTGTTGGAGTTAAATAATCTTCGGAACCTGATAGATTTTGAATTACTCGAGCTTCAAAATACTTGGTCATATCAAACAGAACAAGGTCTGCTCCACCTGAACCGTATGCTGGATTTAATGAGACATTTTCGTTACCACCATTTAGTGCAAAGTCTGGAGCACTAACTACGCCTGTAAAATGAGCACGACCATCATCAAGGTCAATAGAAGCTCTTAAATTTCCATTTCCAATAAAGACAATTTCATTTGGATTTGATGTACTGAAGTATGAACGATATGGATTTGTATCACCTGCCCAAAAAATACCCCAGTCAGTAGCAGTGTTCCAAATCCAATGTGAACGATCTTGAGTTTCTAATAGTTTGTTATTATTTCCATCACCTGAAGCAAAACCATCACGGTAAATTTTACCATTAATTTTAAGAGCTTGAGCTGTATTACCAGCTGCCGGATTTAAGAAATAAGCTGTATTTTGTGAATCATAGTAAATTGGAGCTCGCATTTGGTTATTTGCGAGGAAGTAACCACTAGCTGTTGTAGCTTCTTCAATACCATTATAATAAAGTTCTACTTCTGCATTTCGTCTTGCAAGAATTGCCCATTCATTATCAGTGTCATTAAAGATACCAGCATTTGACACACCGTCGGCCATAAAGACCCACCAGTTCTCAATCGCATATCCAGACCAACCACCTGTTGCGCCACCAGTTTTAACTGAACCATAATCGCCTGAGGCTTGGTCTAGGTAATAAGTTGTATTATGATTTAAGTAATATCTTAATGCCTGAATTGTATTGATTCTTGAAGAACCATTTGGATTGACATAATAAGCTGTGTCATTACTATCATAGAAAATTGGTGAACGAATCTGATTATTTGCTAAGAAGTATCCATTTTCTGTTCTTGCCTGCTCACCGCCATTATACATTAATCGCATCTGAGCATTTCTATCAGCATACCAAATCCATTCGTTATCTACATCATTGTAAACACCGACTGTGTTTGAATTATCATGCATGAATACCATGCGGTCATTAATTGAGAATCCTTCCCAACCATTTCTTGCTTGGCCAGTAATTGCAAATGAACCATAATCTCCATTTGGTGACCTTAATGTAACACCATCATTAAGAACAATGGTATCCATTCTTGAAGAACTATTTGGATCGACATAATAATTTGTATTATTACTATCATAGAAAATTGGAGCACGGAATGAGCCTGAAGCAACAACAAAGCTACCAGACCTTGGGCCTTTCATTGCCCATTGACCTGTTGCACTAGCATCATGGCCCCACAAACCCCATTCGCCGTTATTGATTTGGCCTAAACCTGTCCAAGTATTACCATCAGAACCAACAATACTTGTAGCACCACCACGATAGCCAAGTGACATACCATAAGCAGACATTGAACCTGTTGTACTATTATGTTCTGTAAAGAATATTCTTGCGGAACCTTCACCTGAAGTATCAGCATTACCTTCAATAGATAACCATCTGCCTCTTTGAGCTTCTGTATTATTTGCTGTTCCGTTGCCTGGTAAACCGAATGATAAATTACCACCAAAGAAACCAGCATTACTTCCAGCATTGCCTGTAGCATTTGGATCTAGGTAATATCTTGTATCATCTGAATCTATGAATCTTGAAGCTGTAATTGTTTGACCAGAAGTTAAAACAATTGGTCTATTAAATTGGAATATATTCGCGCCAGAAGAACCTGAAACTATATTAAAGTGAACTGAATGGTCTGTACCATCTGTCTCGTCTTGATAATATTCAATATAACCAATGCCGTCTGTAATATAATGCCTAAATCTTTCATTAGCATTGCGGCCAACATTAAGTTCACCTGTTGCTTCTCCACTGTATACATTTAATCTTCTGAATATTGAAGTTCCAGCAGGGTCAGCATAGAAAGCATTGTCGTTTGAATCATAGTATCTTGGAGCATAAACATTAATTGTAAAGTCTGCAGAATTATTATCAATATTTAATCTTTCATTTCCATTTGTGAAAACTTTAAATGTGTCTGCTGCAGGGAAACCGATATATGTATTTGTATCTCCACGATGGCGAATATAATCATCAATGTCAACTGTATTAAATTGTGAATCACCATCTGGATCTAGGTAATAACTTTGGTTTTGTTGAGCATAGACTCTATTGAACCATGCATCACCTGTAGAGTAAACTGTAGTATTATTTCTTACTCGTAAGTAAGAAGCATCTGTCATATACCATCCAGAACCCCAACCGAAGCCAAGTTCTTCGTCTCTTAAGAATGAAGCAGTGCCACGTCCAAAGATAATACCAGCATTTGCGTCATTAAGATATATTGAACCACCAACGTGTACTTTAGCAGCATCAATCGCTGCAACAAGTGGTGTATTGTCTCCACCGTCTGTATATGTTGGTGATGAACCAGTGTTGAGCATAATATTAGCATTATCATCAACAATCAATGCTTCAGAGAAACCTGAAGTCCAGAATCCCCAAGTTGTTCCTGATTTTAATACTTGATATAAATTACCTGTACTATCACCGCGGATAGAACCACCGTCTGTTCCATCATGATAGAAATGAATATATCTTTGACCGTTTCCTGTTGGGTTAGAAGAAGAATCAATAAGATTCAAATACATTAATGAATAACCACCAGAAACGTTACCACTAATTCCTACCGTAGTACTTTGTGTTCCTGCATATGAACCATGTGGCATTAATGAAATACCACCATTACCTGTATTATCGTCCCATCTTGCGGCGTCAGTTACATTACCGATTAATACTTTACCGTTTAATGTAGCAGCCGTGGATGTATCAGCAGGATTTAAATAATAACTTGTATTTTGTCTATCAACAAATCTATCTGCTTGAATATCACCTTGTACAATAACAGGCTGATAGAATGTTGTATTCGAATCTGTAATATTGACTCTTTCAGCACCACCTGTGACAAAAGTAATACTATCTGCTGCATCGAATCCCATATAGGTATTAGTATCACCACGATGACGAATATACGAATCAATGTCAATTTGAGACATTTGCGAAGTGGCAGCAAAATCACCATAATATGCTGTATTATTTGAGTCGTAGAAAATTGGTGAGCGCATCTGATTTGTAGCCAATACATAAGTATTGTTAATCAGTAATCGTTGTGCTCCACCAGTTTGAACTTCGACACTGTCATCAGTATTAAAGTGAATAAATGTATTTGTATCGCCGTCATGGATAATCTCACCAACAAGAGAAATATCATTAATTCTTGAAGTAGATGCAAAGTCCCCATAGTATGTTGCATTCTGTGAATCATAATATCTTGCAGCAAATAAATTAGGGAAAATACCATCAACGGTACCAGTAATATTTGTAGCATTAATTTCTAATCGTTCAGCACCAGCTGTATTAAAGACAATATTATCATTAGTATCAAAACCAAGGTACGTATTTGTATCGCCTCGGTGTCTTAAGTAATCATCAATGTCTACGGTATTAAATTGAGAATCACCTGCCGGGTCGGCATAATAATTATTATCATCTGAATCATAGAATCTTGGAGCGTATGCACCGTTCGTGGCAATAACATTATTACCGGTTACATCACCACCAGCTGTAATATTACCAGATGCTGATAAGTTGTCAACAAAAACTCCACTATTATTTGCTGTAAGTCTTGTTGAACCGCCTGTGTTTAATTTGATTGTGTCTGTTGTAAAATTAACTTTGGTATCAGTATCACCATTGTGTACAATGTCATCATTAACATATACATCAGGCGCATAGAAATCTACTGTTGCTGTTATTTCTGTATCAGCGATACCTAATCTTGAAAGACCACCTGTGTGGAAATCAATTTGGTCTGTACTGAAAGAAAGTTTTGTGTCCGTGTCGCCATTATGGAAAAGGTCATCATCAATACCCAAATCATTAAATACTGAACTACCAGCTGGATTTGCAAAATATGAATTGTTATCTGCATCTACAAATCGTTGACCAAAGACATCAGTACCAGCTGTAACTGTGGTTCCTGCAATAACATATGTTGCAGCAGACACATAACCTGAGTTTGCAGTGACATTATCGCCAGCAATAATATTATTTGTAGCAAATACATTTGCACCAGCAGAAACATCATTATCTACAATCCAATTACTATTTGTATCTGATTTTGCTGCATAGTTAAATGTAGCATCTAGGAATCCAATTTCACCTTGGTCGGAATATATGCGTCTATCTTGACCCGAACCATCTAATGTAATTTCTGCTCCACCGACATTATCACCAACAATTAAATTACCAAGGATTGTAATATTACCATTTGCTGTATCATCAACATCTGATCTTAAAAATTGGTCTCCCTCTAAACCATCGACTGTATCGGCGTCAAATCCATTACCTGGCCCTTCATCAGCTGTTGTAATAATACGACCTAGGTTAGTTCCAGCAGAATTTAATCTAAACCAATCATTTGTTTCGTCCCAAAGAACGCCAGAATTTGCAGATGAGCCTCTATTGACTTCCCAACCAGCATCTTGTGTTGGAGCACCAGAATGATTTGCATTTAATGTAATAATGTTATCAGATAAAAGAATTGTTTCTGTATCTACATAAGTTGTATTACCAGATACAGTTAAATCGCCACCAATAGAAACATTTTGGTTGACAGTCAGATCTTGTTGTATTATAATATTGCCAGCAGCAGTATCATCAACATCAGATCTTAAGAATTGACTTGCCTCTAATCCATCAACTGTATCAGCATCTAGGCCATTGCCAGGCCCTTCATCGGCTGTTGTGAGGATTCTATTACCATCAATATTTGTTGTGGAAAGGCCGTAAAATTTATTACCAGTAGAAGTAATATCTAAACGAGGTGAGCCGTTATATGCTATTCTTACACCTGCTGTACCATCGTAGAAAGTAATACCGTTGTTTTGTTGAGTGTTCTGTATTGTATAATCACCTTGACCGGAGTTGGTGATTTCTAATCCATCAGAATCTCCTTTGAATGAAGCAATGATAGAGTTTTGAAGATATCCGCCTGAATTTGTGACTTCTATGGAAGGAGTCGCAGCAGTAGTTTGAGTGATAGTAACATCACCAGATAATTTTGATGATCCTGTGACTTGAAGTTTTTCGCCGGTATCAGTTGTACTACCGATTACAGCATTTTGTGGCGTCAAGAGGCCATTCTTGACTATAAATTTCTTATCATTGGCCATTCGGTTCACTCTCCCCAGATTGGCTGATTAAATTAATCAATTGTTTATCCTATTTATCCTAGTCAATAATTAATGTCGCAACAATTTTATAAGTTGTTGAAGTATTTGTAGGTGTTGTACCTGTTACTGTAACTGTTCCACCTGCGTATGAAACTCCATAAGTTGCTAAACTACCATTTGTTGTAATTTCACCAAATTCGGTAGCACTTGCAGTTGTACCATCATGTACAACCAATAATTTTGTAATATGTCTATCCCCACCGGCAGTTGCTGTTATCACAATTTCTGCACTATTATATACGGTTCCATCAAAAGTAAATATGCTTTGTGCAAAGAAAGAAGCCGCGGTATATGATTCTGTAACATATGCTGCGTGGTCTTGTGAAATGACAGCTTGAACTTCAAGATTACCTGTCATTGTATCACCAGTTACATTTACATATCTAGCATCTGCAACTGGAATTGTGAGAATTGGCAGATTTTGAGTTGTAACGGCAGTAACATGACCAAATGTATCAAATTCCATAGATGCAATAACTTCAGCATTTGCGGCATCTAATGTTCCAGTATTTGCTACACTACTTGTATCAGCGTGACTAATTGTTACATTTGCAGATAAAGGACCACCACCTGTAAGTGCAGTACCAGCAAGAATTTGTCTAGTTTGTGGAACAAATATCGTATCAGATTCTGTTTCAGTATAATATCTTCCGTCTAAATCGACAGAACCTACAGTCTGAACATGACCAAATGTGTCAAAAGTAATATCTTGTAAAACAACACCATTAGCATTATCAACATCTGCAACAGAAGATGTGTCAGCATGTTGAATTGTAATTGATGTATTTGTAAATTGGTTATGTGTAAATAAACCTGAACCTGTAAGTCCATTGGTTGCTAATATTGTAACCGTTCCATCACCAACATTACCACCAGCTGTATTTGCAGCAAGATTTAAAATATCTTGAGCATGATAGCCATCTAATAAATCAGCATCTAAACCAGAATTTGCTCCATCGACTGTTAATAATCCTGCTAATATTTCTGTATTTGATAAATCACCTGTCGCACCGGCTTCTATACCATCAAGTTTTGCACCATCAACTGATATATCTCTACCATCAACTGTGCCTGTTACTGATACATTACCATTTACTATAATATCTGAGAAGGTATCTATAACTGTATTAAATACACTACCATCACCAGTTTCAATGGCAAAAGTATTATTTGCTGAATACCAATTTGTGGCATCGACTCCGGCAACAGCAGTATTACTTGCAGCTGTTATTCTTCCATCTTCATCTATTGTAAGGACTGGAATTTGAGATGATGTGCCATAAGTACCTGCGGTGACACCAGTATTTGCAAGCTCTGTTGCAATTTGAATTGTTCCATTTGATGATGAAGCTGTTCCTGTAACTTTACCAGATAATTCTACAGCTGTAGTTGTTTTAACATGGAAATTAGATCCATCACCTGTTGTAAGTAAAATTGTATTATTTGCTACGGTATAACTAAAATCATCAACACCAGCAACTGAAGTATTGCTAGCAGCTGTTAATCGTCCATCTTCATCAACTGTAAAGATTGGAATTTGTGTTGAACTACCATAAGTCCCTGGAGTAACAGTTGTATTTGCCAATTCCGTAGCAAGTGTCATTACTCCTGTATTTGAAGAAGCAAAACCTGTAACCTTACCAGTTAATGTGAGGTCTAAACCATCTTCTAATAAATCAAGTTTAGCACCATCTGCAGCAATATCACGACCATCAACTAAACCTGCGACTGTAATATTATTGGCACTTATATCATTAAAGGACTCTATAACTGTATTAAATATTGACCCATCACCAGTTTGAATGGCGAAAGTATTATTTGCAGTATACCAATTTGTGGCATCTACCCCAGCTACTGCTGTATTACTTGCTGATGTAATACGACCATCTTCATCAACTGTGAAGATAGGAATTTGAGATGATGTTCCGTATGTGCCAGGTGTTACGCCTGTATTTGCTAATTCTGTTGTTATGGAAAGAGCGCCAGTATTACTTGAACCCGTTCCTGTTGTTTTGCCTGTTAAAGTAAGAGATAAACCTGCAGCAGAAGCAGGAGTATTTGTAAAATTATTATAATCTAAATAATATGTTCCTTCCTGACCGTCTAATGTATCAGCGTCAAAACCGTTACCGGATCCTTCGTCACCTGTGGTTATAATACGCCCTGTAACGCCACCAGATGCGATTTCCCAATAGTCCTGGGTTTCGTTCCACTGTAACACTACATTATTAGAAGTGCCCCTCTCAACCTCTATACCGGCATCTAAAGCTGGAGCACCAGTCTGGCCATAATTAAGTGTAATAATATTATCTTCAACACTTAATGTTGCTGTTTCAATTTGAGTTGTATTACCTTGAACTGTAAGATCACCAGTAATTATAAGATTACCATCAAAGGTATCATCAACATCTGATCTTAAGAATTGTAGAGAATCTAATCCGTCTAATAAATCGGCATCAAGTCCTGAATTGGCACCATCGACTGTTTTGATTAAAGTAAGAAGGTCATTTGGGTCAGCACTAAACTCTATGATATTTTCAGTATTTGAAACTGAATCATATTGTTTAATGAAGATTTTACCGTCTTGTGTATTAATCGCTAATTCGCCCAGCTCTAATTGAGCTGTAGTGGGCACGCGACCGGCAACGGCACTTCTTCTAAGTTTAATCAATGTCGACATATGTATGTCCTTTCCTCACGCCTATATAGGCTCGTTAAAAAGTTCCTCCATCGAGGGTTGTCACTGTGACATCTCCACTCGTGACAGTAAAGTTATTTATGTTAAACGAGGCAACACCAATATTAGTGTTGTTCGCTAATTCACCAGCAATCAATATTTGATTGTTGCTGACAGTTGTATTCATTCCTTCGCCTGCAGCAAAGGTAATTGTTTCACCTAAGGCAACTACATCTGTGTTACCCGTTTCGGCTGATATAGAAATACCACCCGAGGTTATGTTTGAAATATTTGTATCTAAATAAGATTTTGTAACTGCATCTTGGGCGTTAATTGGGTCGCCCACATTTTTAATTCTAGCACCACTTGTATCTACCTGATTACTACCAAAGGCAGGATTTAATACAATATCTCCAATCTGTGTTGCAAGAGTAGCGTCACTGATATTAAAGTTATTATTAATATTAATATCGTCGTCGATCTCAATATCTGTAATACGAGAATCATTACTACTTGCTGGATTGATTTTATAATTTGTATTATTTTGGTCAACAAATCTGCGACCTATAATATCACCAGGGACAGTCCATGCGCCAGATGTTCTATTATAAGAAGCCCCAAAGTTAAATGTTGGAGCTAGGAAACCAATTTCTCCACCCACTGCATAGAGTGACATTGTGGAACCAGCGCCATCTTCAATTTGTAATCTACCAGAGCCTTTACCATAACCTACAATAATGCCATCAATGTGTGAAACATCATCTGGTTCAATATACATTTGAGTATTTGCAGAATCACCAAATCTTGGAGCAAATAAATTACCTGTAGCTGTATCTCCTGTTGTATTTAAGTATCTAGCGTCAATATTTGTAAAATCAAGTGATGTAGAAATTGTAACATTTGAGTTATGGACAACTGTATTTGAACCAATGATGTCACCGGTTAAGTTAATATCAAAATCATTTGTTCTGAAATTAATCTTATCGTTTAAATCATCACCTTCTACAAGAATACCTAACTCAATATTATTCCTCATCATTTCACCGATAAGGTCGTGGGTTGTTTCGGTAAAGTCAGGAATCGCGTTAGCTTGTAATTCTACTGGTATTTCTGTCGCGAATGTAATACGACCTTGAGCATCAACTCGGATACGAGGAGTAAATCCATCAGTACCATATAGGTCTGCAGTTACGCCAGTATCTTCAAGGCCGATTTCAAATTCGTTATTTGCTAGAGATGTATTTGCACCTAATTCTAAACCTGTACCAATATGAATTTTAGGAGAGTCTAGTAAATCAATGACACCACTATTTGCACCATCTTGAATATCTAAGTTAGAAGTGAAGCTATCATTAATAAATCTTAAATTTACTGCGTCAGACGGGTTGACAGGGTCTGCAACATCTGTTATAATAGTGTTACCAACACTAATGTTACCACCAATATCAAATGTCAGGTCAGTATTTGCGGCAGTGGTAATAACACCATTATTAGAAATGTAGAATCTTTCTACTCCGGCTGTTTGGAATCTTAATTTGTCATCATCAGCTCCAGGTGAGCTTTCAGCAGAAATAAATGTGTCTTGGTCAGCATCAATTGTTCCACCCAAACCTTTCCAAACAGAACCATCATAACCTTCAAATAAACTATCTTCTGTATTATATCTAATTGAACCTTGTTCAGAAGGTGTGTATCTTGTTGCCGTGTTTCCTGTAGGAAGAACCAAGCTATCATAGATTTTAAATTTACCATCAGCATTAATTTGAGCTCTTAAATCACCACCTGTGTAAAATTGTAATTGGTCGTTGTCTGCGTTAGGACTTGATTCGGCAATAATTTTTGTGTCTTGGTCAACGTCAATAACTGAACCAGCAAGACCAGACCAAATATTTCCATCATAACCTTCAAACCTAGAATCAGTCGTATTATAACGAATCATACCAGTGACAGCGGTTGGTCTATCGCCCGTGCCACCAATTGGTAAAGTTAACGCCCCTGTTTCTGCAATTGTAACAACACCTGTGTCACTCTTGAGTTGAGAAACAAAGATACGATTCCAATTTTTATTTAAAGTACCTAAATCATATGTGAGAGTAGCATCTGGTATTAAATCACTTGTAAATTCAGCAGTAACATTGATTGTATCTACATCAGCATCACCAATTCGGATATTTCCACCAAGAGTAAGATTACCGTGGATATCAGCATCACCTTCAACTGTGAAAGTATTTGCAGAGAATCTTAATCTTGAATCATCTACTAATTCGCCACTTGGTCCTACAATAACAACTCTATTTTGTGTAAGTCCTGTAAGATTTAAATTATCAACTTCTAAAGTACCATTAATATCAACAGCACCAGTTGACCAATCAATAGTAAATTTATTGAGGCCATCACCAAATTTGAAATCACCATCAGATTCTATTCTATATCTTTCTGTTCCACCTGTAAAGAATTTTAATTCGTCATTATCCGAACCAGGAGTATTTTCTGCTAGAATTTTTGTGTCTTGGTCAACATCAATAACTCCACCTAAACCTTTCCAAGCTGTTCCGTCATATCCTTCAAATTGAGTATCTGAAGTATTGAAACGAATCATACCTCTTGCAGGAGTAGGTCTTTCTAATGTTGTGCCATCTGGTAAAATAAATCCACCAGTACTATTGACATCTACTACATTTGATGATATAATAAGATTATTGGCTAAACCATTAATAGTAGAGAATGTTTGAGTATAATCTAAGTCTAATCTGGTTCCATCAGTAAGAGTAATACCTCTACCATCAAAGCCTTGGCCTTGGAATTGTTTCCAATTAATAGCATCAGAATCAACAGTAAAGGTTTCAGCATCAGCAACTGTGGCAACCCAACCAGTTTGGCCGTACGTTGTTCCGTCTGTGACAAAAACAAATGACCCAGGGATCTCTGACAGAGTAAGTCCATACTCTGAGGTTTCATCGTCATATCGAGATCTCTGGAAGATCCAATTGTCAGCAATTGCACCGACTTGAATCAGTTCGTAACGGCCATTCTCTTCTGGATTCGCCTGGTCTTTGACTAAGAGTCCATCGCCTAACTCCCAGTCTAAAACACCATCAACATTAAGAACAGTTGAAGGTGAAAGTGTTAATGTAGAAGCAAAAGAAGTATTACCACTTGCAAATACAGCACCATAAGCACTCAAATCTTGAGTAGTTGCTGCAAGAACAGTTTGTCGTTCTACTAATGCAATTTGGATATTATCTACATATCGTTTGTTTGCTACATCTTCTGGGTCAACCGGGTCACCGACTTGCCCCAATTCTGTTTCTAAATAATTTACTGTAACAACATCTTGTGGGAATAATGGATCTTTAACATTAGAAATTCTATGGTCAGTAAGATTTAAAGTATCCTCAGCTTCTGCTGGAACAATTCTTACATCATCTGTACTAAAGATACCGTCCTGTGTAAGTGTAAGTTCACCGACATTAAAATTAGTTAAACCTACAATTTCGTTTGTAGATTCACCAATAGTTAATGCTGTATTACCAAAAGTGATGTCTTTGGCTTGAATGACTGTGTTATTAGCAGTAAAGTTTAAAGAGGTTAAACTTGTGTTGTAAAACTGTGTAATATGACCAAATTGGTCAATGTCGACATTTCTTGTAAATCCTAAAACATGATTATTTGTGCTAATTTCTACTGAAGTATTAGCATGTGAAACGACTACATTTGAAAGTTCTGTATCGGCTTCTGGCGTAATAATGATACCAGGGCCAGCATCTATGTCCTGTACATATGCTCCAATAGTATCAATACCAAGAACGACTGAATCTGGGACGATTGTAGGTTTTCGTTCTGCTGGTGCGACAATCGGAGTAGTGGTATGTTGTTTCGGTACCGCCCTTATACTTTTAGAGGCGTTTACCTTAACCTTTATGCTCACGCAACCTCCGTAATAGTATCGACTACGATCGCTAAGCCTTCAACTATTTTGGACAATTCTCCTGTTGTCTTTTCCATTATTACATCATATTGGTATTTACCAGGCACTAACGCATCAGTTTGCTGGTCAGTTAAGACAAGTGTGATGTCATTATTTGCTTTTTCGATCGTAAATTCTGCTATAGAAGTACCGTCTGAATATAGCTTTTTAATGCCACTATAAAAATTATAGGTAGTAATCACCAACTCTTGGTCGTCTTGGTCGAACAAGTCTAGCGTTGTTCGGAAGTCCATTCCTTTGTCGATGTAAATGTTAGCTCTTGATGCCATGGCGATGAAACCTTTTTCTTTTATATATTGTTATTATTTATTCTATAACTGCCCTATAAAGTATAAAGGGCATTTACTCATGCCCCCAATACATTATTGCGATTTAGAGCATTTTCACTCTCACTCCATAATTTAATTTTTTAATTTGTTAATCTGTTCTTGTTGTTCTTTAATTGCTTCAATCAATGTACCAACCAAGTTTCCATAAGCTACAGATTTAATACCATTCTTCTCTGTAACAGCATGTGGAATAATTTCCTCTAATTCTTGAGCAATCACACCAGTTGCTAATTGGCCATTTTCTTTCCATTCAAAATCTACCCCTCGTAATGAAAGTACTTTATCAAGTGCATTTTCAATTGTTTCTACATTCTCTTTGAGTGATATATCAGAGGTAGAATTAAAGTTGGTAGCATCAACATCACCAGTAACTATAATGTCACCAGTAACTTTCATTTCATTTAATCCTGGGTTCCAAGTTAAATCAGCATTTGCGTCAGCTTGAAGAGTAGTTCCTCCTGTGTGGAATACAATCTGAAGATCAGCATTTGTACTTACACCTGTGACAGAAACACCACCACCGCCACCGGTTGAGTTGAATGTGACACTATCAGTTGTAGCATCTGTTGTAATGGTCATGTTAGAACCTGCAACAAATGTCAATGTATCAGCTGTATTATCGGCAGCAATAGTTGTTTGAGTAGCTACAGCAATCTTATCAAATACATTCTGAGAACCTCCACCACCGGTAGGCCATGTTGTAATTGTTGAACCACCTAATGTAGCAGAACCTTGGATTGTAATATTTTCTAATTGTAATTCGTCAATACTTGATGTATAGAAGAAGTTTGATTGACCACCTGGGTTTGGAGATGTTGTAGCATATAATGTTCTAGCAGTTGAACTATCCTGAATGAATGTGACGAACATTGGAGTTGATTCAACAGCAGAACCGTGAATTGTAGATGTCTGAATTGTTGTAGCAGCACCTGAACCAGCAGGGCCTTGAGTACCTTGAACACCTTGTAAACCAGTCGCACCAATAGTACCAGCATCACCTTGCTCACCTTGTGGGCCAGCAGGGCCTTGAGTACCTAAACCACCACCTGGGCCAGGTTCACCTGTTATTCCTTGAATACCCTGTGGACCACTTCCACCAGCACCAGCCTGACCTTGAGGTCCTTGGACACCCTGTGGACCAAGTCCACCTAAACCTTGCTCACCTTGTGGACCAGCAGGACCCTGTGGGCCTATTCCACCACCGTCTCCAGCTTCACCTTGAGGACCAGCAGGACCTTGAGGACCTAGAGCTCCTTGAACACCTTCTCCTCCTCCTGCTCCATCTAAACCTTGAGGTCCTTGAACACCTTGTGGACCGAAAGGACCTTGAGCACCTGTTCCTCCACCACCTTGAATACCTTGAACACCTTGAATACCTTGTGGACCGAAAGCACCTTGAGCACCTTCACCACCAATACCTAAAGCACCTTGTGTTCCTGTTGTTCCCTGAGGACCTTGGATACCTTGAATCCCTGTTCCACCACTTCCATCTGTTCCTTGAATACCTTGAGGGCCGGCAGGGCCTTGAACACCAACACCACCGTCTCCATCAGCACCTTGAATACCTTGTGTACCTTGTGGACCACCAGGACCTTGGATACCTTGAACACCAGTTCCTCCAGAACCTGCGATACCTTGGAAACCTTGAATACCCTGTAAACCTTGAATACCTTGTGCACCAGCAGGACCAGGTTGTCCAGCACCACCATCGGCACCTTGTAAGCCTTGAATACCTTGGAGACCATCACTACCTTGGATACCTTGTGTACCTTGGAAACCATCAGAACCGACACCACCAATACCTTGAGAACCAGTTAAACCCTGGATACCTTGAATACCTTGAGCACCTGTTCCTCCAGCACCTTGGAAACCAGTAGCACCTTGTGTACCATCTGCACCTTGGATACCTTGAATACCCTGAGCTCCATCAGCACCGGCAGCACCATCAGCACCTTGGACACCAGCTGAACCTTGAGGGCCAGCAGCACCCTGAGTACCTGCACCTGTGGTTCCTTGTATACCATCTGCACCTTGGATACCAGTAATACCTTGAACACCTTGTGGCCCAGCAGGACCAGGAGCACCAGAATCACCAGTTCTTGCAAATGTTACTGTAACATCTTCATTATTTGCAAATACCCCATTACCGCTTACAAATGCAACACTAATATTAAAATAGGTATTGATTTCTGTTAGAGCAGAAATAGTAAAGATTTGGAATATTTCTGGCTGTGATTTCTTTGTAACCTTAACATGACCTTTAATTGGACTTGTTGAATCATCAATTGTTCTTAAGAATGGCTGAATATCTACAAAGTTATCATCTCTGTCGTCAATATAAATCGCTGTAATTGATGAATATGTGGTATTATCAAATTTAATGTTACCAGGACCAGGGTCGTTATTAACTGTATTTGTAGAGAAGGTATAGTCAAATGTAACACCACCGAATGAACCTTCAGCACCTTGTAAACCTAATAAACCTTGAAGTCCTTGAGGTCCTTGAATACCTTGTAATCCAGCACCAGTTGTACCTTGTAAACCTGTTGTACCTTGAGGGCCTTGAATACCTGCAGGGCCTTTTGGAATAAATGTGACTAAGACTTGGTTACCGTGTATATCTGCAACATCTGTTTGCCAATTGGTTACATTACCATCAACAAAGTTAACATCAAAGAAACCGTAATTTTTACCTACACCGTCCCATGTCCAATCAGTGATTTCATAAATTAACCAATGATGTCCGCCAGGTCCTTGCAGTGCGTCATCAGCACCTTTTTGAATTTTTAAATAACCTTTAATTGCACCTGGTTGACCGTCAATAAAGTCTAAGAAATCATCAACTTCTGTATTATATTGGTCATTAGGAATATCATCAAGTGTAATTAATGTTGCACTTTGTGGGTTTGAATTATTAAACTTAATATTGTTTACGCCGGGATCAGTACCACCGATTGTGTTATTACTAAATAACCATTCAAATGTTAAACCACCATAGATACCTTGCTCACCTTGAATGCCTTGGATACCTTGTAGGCCTCTAACACCTTGAACACCTTGAGAACCAGTTTGGCCAGCCGGGATAAATGTAATATTAGCTGTATCACCATATACAGCTGCAGCACCACTTGCCCAACTTGTTCCTGGGCTTGAATCAGTTCCCTCTAGTTCAGATCTTTCAATGAAGTTAACATCAAAGTGACCCCAGTCATTACCTGTACCAGAAGCGTCCCATGTCCAATTTGTAAATTCATAAATTAACCATTGGTAGGTTCCATTAACATCTTTTGCACTTCGAATGAAAATTTGACCTTTTGGACTAGATGTAATACCATCTAGGTAATTAAATAAACTATCTGCTCTACGACCTGAATCAGTTAAATCATCAATGTATAATCTTGTTGCTTGTGTGACATCAGCATTGTTAATATACCAATGATTGAGTCCTGGGAATAAACCTTGTGTTGTGTTGGTATCAAAATCATATTCAAATGATAGGCCACCATCAAAGCCCATAGTTCCTTGAATGCCTTGAAGTCCTCTGGAACCTTGGATACCAGTGAGGCCTTGAATACCTTGTGCTCCAGTATCACCTTGAATACCAGAACCACCTTGTAAACCTTGAATCCCTCTAGTACCTTGAACACCTTGAGAACCTGTATCACCTTGGACGCCTTGGATACCGGTATTGCCCTGTACTCCTTGTATTCCTTGTAACCCTTGGTCACCATTACGAACAAAGGAAATACGCACGTCGGTCTGGTCAGTCATAACAGTGACACCACTAATCTGTGATACCTCTACTTCCCAATAACCGGATCTATCTGTTACTTCATTAACTTGGAATGATGCTTGGTCGTAAATATTAGCTGAATTTGTAAGTTTGAAATAACCTTTTATAGCACTTGTAACACCAGCAAACTCATTTAGAATGCCGTCCATTACTAGAACATTACCATTGTCCCTATCATCAATAAACATTTTACCAGCACCAGCTAATGATGCGTTGTCAAAGTTTAATATGCCTTGGCCTGGATCTGTATTTGCCGTTGAAGTACTGTATGTGTAATTATAAGAAAGGCCACCAAATTCGCCTCTGAAACCTTGGATACCCTGTTCGCCTTGAACTCCTTGGATACCTTGAACGCCTATAGGACCGATAGGACCTTGAATACCAGTATCGCCCTGGATACCTGTATCACCTTGAATACCTGTTGTTCCTTGTGGCCCTTGGATACCTTGTAAACCTTGAAGGCCTTGAATGCCTCGAGGACCTTGTGGACCTATTAAACCTTGAACACCTTGGTCACCAACAACACTAAATGCTACTAATACTGGGTGGAGTGTCCATGTACTTACGCCATCAAACTCAGAAAAATCTTCTCTAATCGCATTACCACCTAAGTAGGTAACATTTAATTCCCAATATCCAGTTTCATCTGTTAGATTATTAACTGAGAATAATACATAATCATCAGGTCTGCCACGCTTTGTAATTTTCATTACAGCTTTATCGGCACCTGCTTGACTGTCTATTACTGTAAATAGGCCATCTAGATTGACACTATATAATGCTTCATCGTCAATCCAAATTGTTGTAACTGTTGAAAAATTGTCTGTATTTGCAAATCCAGCATCATTGAAAATCATATTTCCAGTGCCAGGATCTACTTTAGTTGTTGTTTGTGTAACTCTATATTCGACTACATGTCCAGCATCATCACCATTAAAGCCCTGTATGCCTTGGATACCAGTATCACCTTGAATACCTGTTGTTCCTTGGACACCTTGGACACCTTGAATACCCTGGATACCTAAATCACCTTGGATACCAGTAATACCTTGAACACCTTGAGGACCTCTAAAGCCTTGGATACCTTGGATACCCAAATCACCTTGAACACCCTGAACACCTTGAGGACCAGCTTCTCCTTGGAAGCCGCGGAAACCTCTTTCCCCTTGGATACCTTCATTACCAAGTGGGCCTTGAATACCTTGAGGACCAATTACACCTTGTAAACCTTGAACACCTCGGAATGAACCAATGTTAACCCAGCTCGAACCATTATAAATCCAAAGCTCATCATCAGCTTCATCAATAACACCGTCACCAGTGTTTGGAGTAGGGAATGCTGTATTTAAAGTTGCTTGAGGATCGCCACCTGCGTCAACATCTGCAACTGAACCGATAATTGTAAATCCAGGGCCATAATCACCTTGGAGACCTTGAATACCTGTTGTACCTTGAACACCCTGAGAGCCTTGACCGACTTGAGTAACAGGATCAGATGCAAATACTAAGATTGCAAATGAACTTGATGTAGACGGAGTTGTTACATTACCATTGCTGTCATAGAATGAAGCTTCAAACCCATTAACTGTTTTACTTTGAATTGATACTAAACGAGCATCATCATTCAATTCACCATCAGTGATAACAGTATAATCAGTATCAGGTTGAGCAGTATCAAAGGTAAAGTCTAATGTGCCATTACCTGCGTTCCAATTAGAAGATGAAATTCCGGTACCTGTAATATTACCTGTTCCATCAACTCGGATAAATGCAAAAGGAAGAATAGCATTAACGGAACCACCAACACCGGCACCAGTTAATTCTGACCAATTTGTACCATCAGAAAAATATATTTTGTTATTGTCTGCATAAAGAACTGCACCCTCGTATACCGCAGCATCGAGGGTAATAGGAAATGGTTGTGGATCGCCAAAACCTATTAGCTGATTTTTTCCTGTTAGTGTTCCAAAGGACATTTAAATTATTCTCCGTTTCTCATTATAATATATTTATCGAGCTATTAAACAACGTCATCTTCTTCTGATTGACCTAATGTAAATGATAATGTTGCATGCACTGCTAAATCAGTGTCTGCTATAATTTCTAATGTATCACCACTCTTTAAAAACTGGCCATTCAAAGGAATTGCTGTTGTTTGATAAGACGAAATGGGCATGTTCTTCAATAAATTAAATTCTGAATTAACATCTTCACGATGTACTCTCACATCGATGTTAACAGTATTTGCTGATGTGTTACATAAAATCAATGGCGAAATAACTTCACCAACGCCCGGTTCAACTGTTGTCGAACCACCAAAAACTAGTTCAGGTACTTCGTATTGAGGTACTTCAATAAGAACTTGCCAGTTAGTGGATACGACCTTATTAATGGCAACTGGTTTTGCGTCAGGAGCCTGTGAGGTTACAATTGTTGTTATTGGCATTTTTCTTTTATCCTATTCTTTATAATGATGCTCTACTGTTAGAAGCACGTCTTGCAAGTTTACGCACAGATGATGTAAATGGTCGACCTTCAATTCTTCCTGTTCTACCATTAATTCTCAATCCTCTCGCAAAGTACTGGTTATTCAGTTCGTCTGCACCGGACCATCTAATTCTACCACCATCTTCATTCAATACCGAAGCAACCGCCGATATAGCAGCACCAAGGTTTCTGAAGTTCAATGGTAATGCATTTCTGTTTACACCTGCCGAAGCACCGTTAAACTGGTGAGCAATTGATTCAACCAATGAGCCGAATGTTAATGTTTCAGGTCTCAGAATGTTGTCTTTTAGACAATCATTAAATAGTCCTTCGATCATTAAACTATGAGTAGAATCTGGTGAGTAATTATTTACAATATAATCTCTCATTCGATCCCAAGCACCAGTAAATGCATTTAATAAATCAATATTGTTTCTTGATGTTGCAGGTGTTCCAGAATCTGGTTGCCATGCACTACCATCCCAATACCATATTTCTCCATCATAATGATTAATATTCATATCATCTGCAACAATATAAGCATGATTTGGTTTCTGCCCAGTAATCGCCTGTAAATTCAAGTAAGGTGATGGGCTTGGTGTTCTTTCAATACTTCCTTGGTATTTCAATCCTGATGTTTGTGGATTAAATACTGGGAATACATGCTTACCTTTTTCATCAAAGAATGAAGCAGTATATGTCATTATCGCATTTGAGCTTCCGTTTGTAGTATAACTTGGAGCCGCAACAGTTACATCTTCATACTTAAAGTCATTTTCTAACGCAGTAAGTAGATTTTTAGCATCTCTTCTTGTTAAATTAATATCAATGTATTTATAAGTGGCACCAACATATCTAACCACATCTTGTGCAAGTGTTGCTCTATTTTGTGCAATAATATCTTGGGCATCTGTAAATATTGGATTACTGTATGTGTAATCTGGTTCTGTTTTGACATCAAGATATTTTGTATCTCTATATAATTGTGTCTTATAGAACATGTTAGCAAGTTTTTCAACTTTTGCAGATTCCACATCTGTTCCAAGCTCTTGTGTTCCCACTGTCATGCCTGGATATTTACCGATAACAATATCTTTACAAATGCGACCTAATTGTCTGTATGATTTTGCTGTTGGAACTCTTTGATCTTCTGGGATTCTATAAATGTTATTCCAGAAGTAGAAATCAGCATTCCATCTTGAGGCAGTATTACCACCATAGTTCAAGTCGAAGCTAAATGCATCAAGTAGATACCCAACATCTCGTCTACATTTTGCTCTATTATAATCAAGAGCACCAAACTCTGTGTTAATGTAATCTGTAAGGTCTTGTGCAAGCTCTTCTGTATTATCTTCAATCTGTTGAGCAGCACCAAGAAGTTCTGAATCAACCCAAGCTGTATTTGCCTGTTCAGGTCCAGGTAGTCCCGCTAGAGAGTCGTTACGGATAACATCCTCAACATAACCTATTAATTCGGAAACCCTAGCACCCTCTACTGCAGTTGCAGGAGTACCTGAAGTATCTTGTGGTGTGTCTGAATATATTGTATTTGCAGCAGGGAGTTCCTGAACAATATTTGATAGAACTGTTCCTAAGTATGAATATACATCAGCTGTTTGTATTCTTGTATCTGCAGGAAGTACACTTACTCCATTTTCAAAGTAAATTTGAGAAGATATTAATGTAGCAGAATTTGTATCATACTGAACATCGTGTGATACTGCATCTATAAGATAACCAATATCTCGTCTGCACTTAAACTTAGGATAACTTAATCCGTTCCATACATTTGAAATGTAATTTAATACATTATCAGCTTGAGCAACTGCATTGTCTTCCATTAATTCTTTAGCAGTAGTATATTGAGTTGCATTCCATGTTTGTAATGGTTCAATTTTCTCTGGTAGATTTGCAATGGTTGGATTTAAATCATCAACCGCGTTAGCAACAATCATTGCCAATGCTTTAGCATTTCCAGCTGTTAATGGGTTAGCAGCAACATGTACTGTATCTTGAGTTTCACTATTACCTACCGTTGGTGTAACAGCTGTTCTTTGAACAATGTGCTCGATAGTATTTGCTAGGTGAGTGAATGCCTCTTTTGTAGCTTGTTGTTGATTTTTAGGTAATGTATTTACAGCATTTTCAAAATACATACCAGCAGCATTTACGGTACATACATTACCACCGTATTGAATATCGTGTGATACTGCATCAATAATGTAACCTGTATCTCTTCTGCACTTAGCTTCATTATATGGTAATACTTCAAAGAATGTTGAGAGATAACCTAATACATTATTAGCAACTGTTGTTTTAACACTTTCAAGTTCTGTTAGAGCATCTTGATAGACTTGGTCGTATGAAGAAGCTGTAGGTTCGATTAAATCAGGCATTCCATCAAGGTCATTTTCTGAAATTGCATCAGTAACAATATTAAATAGACTTTCAACTTCTGCACCTATTGCGGCACCTGCACTTCCAGCAGCAAAGTTCTGAGAAGCAGCATTACCGGCAGATTTTAAACCACCAATATCTGTGTCTTGTACAATCAATTCGGCACAAGCAGCAATATGAGCAAAGGCAGCGGCCGTTGGAGCTTTCTGAGCTTCAGGTAATACACTTAAAGCATTTTCAAAGTAAAGAGTTGCATTATTACGAGAAGCAGAATTACCACCATGCATAATATCAAATGTTACTGAATCAACAAGATAACCCACATCGCGTTCACACTTAGCTACATCATAAGATAGTGATGAGTAATTTACTGCCAACCAAGCTGTAATTTCAGCTTGTAAGAATGCTTTATTATTTTGTAGTTGTTCTCTTGCATTGATACCATTTGCACCATTTGTGCTTACGGAACCAAATGAAATTGTATTTGCACTAGCAGAACCGTTACCCATAATATCAATAATTTCGTTAAATGCATCTCTTGCTCTTTGTTGAGCAGTAGAATCTGTAACCGCGGCAAGTGCTATATCTCTTGTATATTCAACAGCCTTGACTGTTTCTGTTAATTGTTCATCAATAACTAGATTTGTACCAGCAGTACCTGAACGATATGCCAATCCATTAAATACTGCATTGAAGTTTGAATCTGTTAACTGGTCTCGTTTTACAGCATCAATAATAATACCTGTATCACGCTTACACTTATCACCATCAAATGTGAAGTATCTATCGTTGAGGTATGCAATGATTTCTTCTTGTAAGAACTCTCTGTTCTTTTGAAGTTGTAATCTTGCCATTGTTCTGTTTGGATCGAATCTTGGATCTGTTGCTGTTGGTACATTTTCATCTTCGTCATCATCAACAAGATTTGCGATTGTATTAATTAAATCGTGTACCGAAGTAGCTGTTGGAGCATCTGTTGGAGTTCCAGTAGTATCCTGAGTTGGAACAGTATTTGCATTTGAAACTGTTACTGCAGATTCTTGAACAACTAATTGTGCAACATCTGCAAGGTGAGCAAATGCAACCCTTGTAGGTTCTCTTTGTTCATAAGGAAGAATATTAATGCTTTCTCTTAAACCAGAAACTGAAGCAGTATCAGGTAAATTAGCAAATTGACCTTTTACTTCTAATGGAAGAACGTTGACACTTCTAAGTTCTTCGTATGAAGCACTGATTTCTGGGTCACGAGCAAAGTAATATGTTGCTGCCTCTATTGTTGAAGCATTACCACCGTATTCTATATCCTTAGATACAGCATCAACAATTAATCCAACATCACGCTTACATTTTGCTTTATTATATGGTAATCCGTTATACTCTTCTCTAATATGAGAGATTACACTTGATTGTAATGTTTCTGTTCTACCATCAATTTTAGCAACAGAAGTAGCAAAACCTGTTTCAATATTTGGTTCATCATATTCAGGTAACCAATCTAGATTTCTGTCTCTGATTACATTTACTGTAACTTCAACTAAATCTCTTACACTGTTACCGATATTAATACCAACATCTGTCTGTGAAAGGTCTTGAGTTGCGGCATTGCCAGTTGTTTTCACAACAGCCTGGTCTCTAACAATCTGATAACATACTTCTGCTATATGAGCCCAAGTCTTAGCTGTTGGAAGAATTTGATCTTCAGGTAATACTGCGATTGCATTATCATAATACATTCTTGCAAAGTTAACCGAAGCAGCATTTGAACCGTTTTGAATATCCCAAGATATTGCATCAACCAAGAAGCCTGTATCACGCTCACATTTAGCAACATCATAAGTTAAACCTGGGAATGTTGCCGCAATGTATGCAGTAACTTCTGCTTGTAAGAATGCTTTATTTAATTGTAATGCTGTTCTTGCAACTGTATGGTCAGCTGATGGAGCAGCTGCTGTTCCGAATGAAATTGCATCTGCGTTTCCTTCACCATTGGAAAGAATATCAATCATTTCATCAAACGCAGCATTACTTCTTGTTAGAGCTGTTCCTGTAAGTTCTGCACCAATTTCACCTTTTAGATAAACAAGAGCACCAACAGTTTCTGTTAATTGTTCTTGATAGACTAATTGTGCACCAGCACCACCTAATCTGTATGACAATCCAGCAAATACTGAATTATAATTTGAACCTGTAGCAACATCTCGTCTTACTGCATCTAAAATTAAACCTGTATCTCTTGAGCACTTGTCTCCATCAAAGATGAAATATTGTGTATCGAGATAGGCCATAACTTCTTCTTGTAAGAATGTTCTGTTTGCCTGTAATTGTTCTCTTGCCAATTGACCTTTTGAAAGATGAGTGACTCTGGCAACTGCATTTCTTGTTGCCCCTACAAATGTATGGACACCACCAGCACCAATTCCAACATTAACTGTAATGTCATCACCAGCAACAGTTGTCACTTCCATAGGTTGCTTATAATTAGCATCTCCAAATCTTGGATATGAATGTTCGGTTGCGTTACCATCCTGTGCACAAGTAAATGTGAAACTGTATGGTAAGAACTCTATGTAATCACCTTGTGCGATATTATGGCCTGGAATTGTAACAACACTTACACCTGTGCCTGGATCATATGTCGCAGTTGTTGGGTCATAGAATTCTTGAATGCGTGCAGGGTCCGTCCAAAGAATTGGGTCAGCATTAATGGCATTAACTTCTGCACTTACAAAGGTATGAGAACCTGTATATCCATTTGCGTCACCAACCTGCATTGTAATTGTATCAGTTGTTACAGCGTCAATTCTTACAGGTTTCTTATAGAAAGGATCTGACGGTCTTGGGTGAGTGATTTCATCACCATTACACTCGAATGTAATACTGAGAGGTTTAAATTGGATATAATCACCAACACGAAGATTATGTTGACCAATTGCTGCTATCATAATACCAGTGATTGGGTCATAACTAGCGCCGTATGGAGTATAACCAGCTCTATAAGTTGCAAGTTTTACTGAATTTGCATTTGCACTAATAAATGTATGAGCACCAGTATAACCATTTGCGTCACCAACATTCATTGTAATTGTTGTTGCTGAAACCTTATCAATGGATATTGCTGTTCTGTAATAAGGGTCTGTTGGTCTTGGGTGCGAAATTTGAACAGCAGGTGAACCACATTCAAATGTAATACTTTCATCTGCAATATAAATGCTTTCACCAACTTGTAAATCGTGAGCACCTATTGTTAATTCCATAATACCAGTTATTGGGTCATAAGTGGCATTTGTTGGAGTATATGTTTTTCCGTCGTTGTTTAGAATATCAATTAATTGATCGAATGACTCATCACTTGCATGTTTTGCACTCAGATCTTGAATGACATTATTTGCAAAGAGTTGTTTTAATTCTGTTATTGAACCAACAGTCTGTGGTAATTGTTGTTCGATTACAACATCACCGTGAGCACCACGATATGCTTCACCAGCCTGTATAGCATTGAAATTGGTTCCTGTAACCATATCTCTTTGAACTGCTGGAATGATATATTCTAGTTGGTCACGCTTACACTTATCTGAATCATAGATAAAATAAGTATCGTCAATATAACCAACAACTTGGTCTTGAATGAAACCTCTATTTGCCTGAAGTTGTTTTCTTGCATTACGCTTATCTGCAGCAATCGCACTACTATCGGACCAAGTAATCTCTGAACCAAGAGTTGCAATACCGTTGTCTTTTGCTCTGACAAAGTTATGAACGCCTGTGTAAGCACTTGTTGGTACGAATACTGTAATTGTTGTTGATGTTACTGATACAACTTCTATTGGGCTATTGAAAGCTCCATCTGTTTGTCTTGGATGCGAAATATTTGCAACATTACCATCAGTATCACAAGAGAATGTAATTGCATTTTCTGCAAATAGAATCTTACGACCTGGTGTTAAACTGTGTGTTCCAATTGTAATGACCATTTCACCAGTTACTGGATTATAAGTGGCATTTGTTGGAGTATATTTTGTTCCTGTATTTCCTAGGATACCAATTATTTCGTCAAAACCTGCATCTACACGACTTGTGCCGATGTAAGTATTTGCATCAATAATTTCATTTGTCTGATCTTTAAGTCTACGATACCCTTCGATTGTTTCGTTCTTTTGTTGGCCCACAACCTTAGCAGCAGTTGCCATATAATAAGCACGACCAGCTGTTACAGAGTTGTAGTTGGTATCAAATAACATGTCATTTTTAACTGCAGGAAGAATATATTCTTTAGTATCTCTGCGGCATGTTTCACTATTATATGCATAGAACTCATCATTATTTTCGATCCAATCAATGAGTTCGTCTTGGATAAATGATCTGTTATTTTGTAGTAATTCTCTTGCGGCGACTCGTTCAACACTTGTTTCAGAGAATATGATGTCGTTCATATTTTCTTCGCCGTATTGAGTTACATTATAAAATTCTTGCCATGAAGTATTTGCTCTTTCAATAATTTCTGAGTTAGCAGATGCAAAAATACCTTCAACACGATCTTGTAAATATTCATTTGCACCTATTGTTGCATCAAGTTGTTCGCCGATAACTTTTGAACTGATTGGTGAACGATATGTAATACCAGCAAGTCTACCCCAATAGTTAGTATCAAGAGCAACATCGTAACCTAAACCATCAAGAATAATGCCTGAATCTCTTTCACACTTATCTGCATTATAACCAGTATAATCCAAACCACCTTGAGCAGTATTAGCTGTTAGGTAGTCAACCATATCTTCAATAATAGCATCTTCACTGTCTGAAATTACATCAGCAAATGCAGTATTACCGATAATGGTAGCAGATGTATTTTTAGGTTGGAAGAATTGAGTTGTACCTTTTGCCCTCATTGAGATGTCACCGAACTGTGTACCTGAGTTGTTCAGTGTCATTTGTCCACCATTCAGTGCATAGAATGCACATCGCACGAAGATGGATAGAGAACCGATACCGTTAACACCAGCACCGTCTCTAGCAACATAACCTATTCCGTTTTGTGTACGAGGTGTGAAACCGAAACATAATACGTAGGTATAAAGTGAATCCGGATCTAAAACTCTTCTATCTGCGAGAACACAACCACCGCCTCGACCAACTTCTCTGTTCGGGAAGTCGTCAATGCCAATTGATTGAATGACACCAGTACCACCAGATTCTGATGTTACAATATCTCCTATAGCAAAACCTTCACCATTTTTAAGATTTCGGACTCTAATAATACCACTAGTTGCGATATCCCCAGGGTTGCCTTTCAGTGCATCAGCTGAATCGTCCCATGATAGGTAACCAACAGCACCTGAACTGAATTTAATCTCATCACCTTCTTCCCAGGCACCAGAGTAACCAGGCTCCATTGTGAATGTTTGACCTAAATCAGCAAGTGTTCCTTTACTGTTATAAGGATTAAGAGGTGGTTCAACATCTAATCTGTTGAAGTTTGATAACTGAGTACTATCTCTTAGGTATGGAGAACGCAGGAGTTTTGCACCTGGTCTGTATGCGATAGCAAATCCACCTTCTGGGAAATCGAAGTTATCAATTTTCCAATTTTGATATGAGAAACCTTGAACATAACAACCTGAACCAACAAGAACTGCGTTATTATTTTCATAGCCAGGTAATGCTTCAATTACAGTAGCATACTGACCAGATGTAGAGGTCAATGAACAATCATCTGGCAACATTAAATTACCTTTGGTATAATATGTTCCAGGACCTGCAGAAATATGAACCGCGTTATTAATTGCGTTTCTGTTAAAGTCACCACCAGCCTTTTCTAAACAAAGTTCAAATGCTCTTTCTAGAGTTTGTACTGGTTGTAATTGTGTACCAGGATTATTATCATCACCTGAACCAGCGTCTACGTGAACTTTAAGTGCTTGAGCTGTTTTCTTAGATACTTCATCAAATAATTGGCCAAAACTAATTTGTTCTGTTTCACCTGTTTTCTCATTTTTGATTGCAAAATAATTTTCATCTTCCATTGGAGGATCGAACTCTTTAGTAAGATCCATATCAAAGTCGACAAGTTTAGATTGGTCAATAACACCACCACTAAATGTTGATGTCTCTAATGTACCATTTTCAAATGATGAATTATTTGATGAAAGTCCATCAGCAGATGAACTACGGATTGTAATATCAGTAGCAACAACATTTTCCATTGTGCCTTGGAAACTGGTATTTGCAATTGTGCCATTTTGGAATAATGATTCATCAATGGTTGAATTTGTAAGTACTACATTGTTACCTGTTCCGTCATTAAATTCAGAATCTGTAATGACGATATTATTTGCTGTTCCATCATTAAATTCGGAATCTGTAATAACAGTGGTATTAGCAGTAGAGTTTGTAATAGCACCATTTGTAAATGTAGATGTTTGAATAACTGTATTTGCAATATCACTATCTTCCATTGAAGAATCAGTGATTGTAATTTGGTCAGCAGTAGATGTTGAAATTGTTCCGTTTGAGAAATCGGAATTTACTAATGTAATATTATCGCCAGTCGAATCCTGTAATGTACCATTTGCAAAAGAAGAATTTGTAATCGAACCATCATCAAAAACGGAACTTGTAATATTAACATTGTTTGCTGTTGAATCTGTAATGGTAGAATCATCAATGGTTGAATTTGTTAAGACAACATTGTTACCAGTACCTTCGTTGAACTCGGAATTTGTAATGACAATATTATTTGCAGTACCATCTGAGAAATCAGAATCGGTAATTGTCATTGTATTTGCTGTTACATTAAAGATTACGCCGTTTGAATAACTGGACTCGGTAATTGTAATGTTTCTAGCATCGGAATTTGTAATTACTGTATTGTCAATATTACCACGAATAAATGAAGTATCTTCAATGTCAGAATTGTCAATGGTAACATTATCTAGTCGTGAATCGGACATCACGACGCCGGAGATTGTACCACCGGTTATTGTGATACGACTAAATATCTCGTACTGAATAGCCTCAACTAATTCTTTACGAGTAATATTTTTGGTACCATCATCGCCTTGAACAAGGTTGACAATAACGAATAGGTCTTCCGACCTGGTATTAGCACCGGTAATGGAACCTAGTTCTGAAATTTTTGCCATTTAGCTTTTCCCTTTATTCCTTATGCTTGACCAATTAATACTTACCCTTTATTTATTTGGGTTTCTAGCTCATCTACCTTACCTTTCAAATCTTTTATTGCCTCAATTAATAGTGGGACAATATTTGCATAACGAACAGCTTTATAGGTTTCATTCTCTTGTTCAAAATCGTAAACAACTTCTGGTAATACTTTCTCAATCTCTTGAGCAATTACGCCAGGCATTGTTTCATCTGGTCTGTCTTTATAATTAAATGTATATCCATTAATCTGTGATATTTTCTCTAATGAGTTATTTAATCTAACAATATTTTCTTTAAGTCTTATATCTGATATTGTGCCTTTAGTTGTAACATTACCAGTTGCAATAATATTACCACCAACTTGTTGTAATCTTATTAAATTACTAGCATTATTTTTAATTGTTAAATCGCCGTCAACATCTAACGTACCTGAAAAATTACCTGCTGCACCATTGAAATCACCTTGTACATCAACATCACCTGTGAAGATATAATCTCCTGATGCTGTATCATTAGCATCACTTCTAATAAATTGTGTACTATTTAAATCGTCAAGTGTACCAGCATCTACTTCTAAAGCATCAATATCTTGTTTTCGTATTGCTGCTCTAGCACGGGCATCTGTAAAGTATAAATTAGTTGAACCTTCTGATACATCATCAGTACTTAAACCGCTGCCTCCACCGCCAATAGTAATACTTCCTACTGATAGTGTTCCAGTGACAACAGCATCAGGAACTGTAAGAGTACCAGCTGTTGATAAACTAAATTTAACTGGTGCAGCGCCTGTGTCAATAATGAAATTGCCAGGGTTGCTGTCTTGCATTCCAGCAAGCCATGTAAGTGAACCATCTGTAAAGTTTACTTGACCACCAGAACCGAAACTAAATGTTGCAGCAGTTTGTGCCGTACTTGTTACAATAATTGGATCTTGAAAATTAACTGCACTATTTGTTCTTGCAGAAATATCATTAGTTGTAAGTAATGTACTTGCAATTAAATTTGTACCTGTAAATGTACCCGCTAAAGTTGCATTTCCTGAAGTAGTATCACCAGAGCCACTTGACGCAGTAAGTATATTTTGAGATAGTTCAGTCACCAAAGAATTAGTTTTATCAAACCAATTTTGGAATGTCTGTGATGTGGTGATTTGTCCTATATTTTTGGCCATTACTTATTTTCCAATTCTTCTATTTTTGCCCAGATACTGACTATAGACTTTTTAATATCGTGTATATCTTTTTGTATTAAATCAACTTTACGGTAATAAGTCCTTTCTATCTTATATTTATTTAAAGCTTCTACATCTGTGTTTAGTATTGCTTTAGTTTTATTGTCTCTTGTAAAGTTTTTCATATCTCATATTCTCTATGTCAAGGCAATCCCACGATAATCTCTTAATGTAGGCGCATTGTGGATATTAGGTGATAACATTTCAATCTTAATTGCAAAACTTCTATAGGTTTGAAAACTACCACTATCATTATCATATGTAAATGCACCACTTGCGAGACCACCAACTTTATTAGCTGCAGGAATTCTATATTTAAATTCTCTATAGTCTCTAATATTTGTTGTAGATGAATAAACTCCAACTCCTTCAAATAATTCTAATTCAGTCCAATCAAGTAAATTAAATGGAGTATTATCATAAGCATTTTTTGCTTTGATGTAAACTTTAATGTCTGTTCCAGTTGGTCTGTAACCTGTAACAATTAATTCTAAATCTTCGGCATCTAAATCAGCTGCCAATTCAACTGTTTTACTGATATATTTTGATGTTGTAGCTGAACTATTTGTAAGATTATATCTATATGCAAGTAATTTTGAAGATTCAATATCAACAAATGGAGTGGAGGTAACATTACTACCATTTTCCATATTTACTTTAAGTTCAAATTTCTTTGCACCGGCAGGATCATTACTTCTACTATATACAACAACTCCATCTCTACCAAAATGATTGTTATCATTAAATTTCATAGGTAAATTGTATGTAATATTTACATTAGAAGGTGGAACAAATTCACCTGATAATTTAGTTGTAGATGTTGAATCATTAGCTTTGAGTATCATCGGTTGTACATAACTTAAATTGATGTTGTCGATCGAATCAATCGTTGCTGTTCTTCCACTGTCAAAACCAACAATTCCAGTACTAACCACAAACGCTCTAGTTGAAGTAGCACTACTTTGTTCCAAATGCATTTCTGTTGGATTATTTTTATCATAGTAAGATAATTTACCAACAATTACTGGTGTTGCATTAGCAGGGTTTGCAGAGAAGAATGCAGGCTTATCAAGTTCAAGCTGTGTTGTACTGACGATATTCGTAACTTCGAAGATATCTTCTTCTGTGCCTGGAGCTTGTTCAGTTATTCTAATGAAATCACCAACAGCATAAGTATCATCTAAAGCCGTTCCTGTAATTACATTTGAACCTTCAACAAGGCTGACAGTTGCACCAGTACCACCTAATAATGAGGCCTCTTGGTAAATCAATTCACCTACTTGGAATCTTCCACTGTATGAACTTACTGTGAAGAATTCATGATCGTTATTTGTAAGTGTGACTGTTCCATTAGCTGAACTAAAGTTATGGCGTCTAATTGTAAACTTGAGGTCTTCATCTTGGTAAGATTTCCAAGCACTATTATTTGTTGAAGTAAATAGAACACCATCACCCCAGTCTTGAACAATAGCAGAACCTTGAGTATCACCTGGTGTCAAGTCAACACCACCGACCTTAGATGTAAATACTAAGTAATTTGGATCTGAAGCATCAGGTTGAAGAACAATTGCATATTCTTTTTCAACATCAAGTCGAATTGGAGCATCAAATGCAAATGTTGTTGCAACTGAAGCATCATCAGATGAAGCGCTTGTCAGATCAGATGGAAGTTTATGAACAACTGAGAAAGGTACAATAGCATTATCAGGATAGCCATTTACAACTTCTCTTATTTGTAGTGAAATGCCGTTTGTTGAACTTACACGCTTGAAGAATACATCAACTTCTGATAGGTAGACAGAGTTTGAGCCTTGTCCCATACCTTTCTTAATAAAGAATGTTTGAGCAAGTGGATCACGGCCTCTTCTTCGTCTTGCGACATTTCTTGTTGTTGTAGTAGTAGTGACATCAATATCTGGAGCTCTTGTTGAAGTTGTAAGAGATGTTCTTTCAACGCTGAAATTATATGCACGATAAGTGACATGACCTTTTGATGTTGCTCCACTATCAATGCTATTATATAAATTCACATCAGCAATCTCTAATACTCTATCTCCAACAAAGAATGTTTCGTTTGGTAAAGCAAATACTGCTCTCAATACACCATTTGCATCAGTTGTGATCGCTGCACCTTTATTACCGGATCTTTTTACTGCACGTACAGAATTAGCAGTTGTATTGCCTGGTATAATATGAGAATCAACATTTACTCCGTCAAAGAAGAAATAATGTCTGGTTGATGGTCTTAAGCCGGACATGTAAATGGCGATGTCGCGTCCAGCCATGAATGGCTCAAATTGGAAATTGGTAAGGAAATCACCTACAAATGATGTTGTAGTACTTCCTGGTTGAACATTAATTTCGCTTGTTCTTGTTGTAATTGTTGTAACTTCTGTTCCAGCACCTCGACGGCCACCTCTACCTGGATCCGGATTGAAATCTGTAGTACTTGTTGTATCTGTCAATGGTAAGAATTGTTGAATATTATCAATAAATTCTTCAAACGGCGTTGCTAAGTCAATATCAATCGAAACAGGGTTTGTAGTTGTATCATATGCTGCGTCATAAGGAGGCGAAATAACTCCATCACCAACATATTTGTAGAAATTACTTACACAGTTTCTAATATTAGAAGCATAAGGTTGGTCAATAATATCCACATTTGAATCACGAGTAACTGTTGCAACCTTTGCATTTGAGGTTGATGGGAATATAGAAGAACCTGTAGCAGTTTTATATCTTAAATCTAGTGGATAAGTTTTAACTGAAGGAGTTAAAACTCTTTGATTGAATGGGATAGCTGCATTGAACTCTGCTTCCTCAATATTTGAAAGTGATAAATCATTAAATGGGTCTACAATAAATCCATTTTTAAATCTTGATAATCCATTTTCGTCTGTAATAACAAGATTTTGTGTATCAGCTTCTAATTGATTAAGTGAAATGTAATACGCAAGATTGTCAATCTTCTTGTCAAGCTCATGCATATCCTTCATTGTGTAAGCCTTAATACCAGTTGACTTAGCCTTAATGGCGTATTCACTCTTCAACTGAGCATTAGCTTCTTTCCTAGATAAAGCAGGGAACCCTGGAATTGATACTTGTGCAAGTGCCAATTGGTCAGTACCTATACGAGGTGGTACAGCAAACCTTTCTTCTTCACCTTTAATAACTGAAATTTCTCCATACGAATCACACACAACTGTATCAACTCTTGAAAGATAATATTCGATATCAGTTGTAATTGCATTTCCAAATGCTGGAATTAAAGGTGGTCCGTAATTACTGAAAGTGGGAGCAATTTCACCAGGCGCTGGGAGACTGGGGATTGTATAAGCAGTTCCGGCTGTATCAGAGTATGAAATGTTAGAATTTTTATCAACATAAGGTCTAAAGTCAAAACATTCTCTTAGATTATATCTCTTACCTGATTCCGATACATGAACGGGAATGTCATATCTCTCAAGTGTATTTGGATAACTGTTTATTGTAAAGAAATATTCGCCTGTTGCATTTGAAGCTTCAAATACATTTAACCTAACTGTTAATACACCAGAAGGTTCAGGTCTTCCTTGAAGGAATTCCAAATAGGATAAATCGTAATGGGTATCCTTTTGGTTTGGTATAAGTCTGAAGCTACTAGTAAAATCTGTTCCACTTGAATCTTCAATACTAATAATTTTATATACATCAGGTAAACCTAAATTGTATTTTGTTATGATAGAATTATATGTAATTTTCACATAAGTTTCATGTGAAATTTTATTGTATGGGTCAACACCATTTAAAGAACCAACTAATCTTTTGTTATAGTAAACTGTAACATTTGTTGCAGAACTTGCAGCAGGATCTAAATTGATTGTCAATATACTATTATTAAATGAAGTTTGAGGAACACCATTATTGACAGTAGCATCTAAAGGAATTCTAGTATTGCTAGAATCAATAACAAGAACATCATCATTTGTACAAGCAAAATCTTCACCAGGATTTGCGGTTAGTGTAATAACGTTTCCTGTATGTGTTGCTGCTTCAGAAATTCTTGTTGGGACTAATGTATCTGAAGTTTCAAATAAACTATTTAAACCTGTGTCAAAAATAAGAGCCTTTCTTGCAGCTTCTTTTAATCTTGAACCATCAACTACAACACCAGCACCATTACCTACATCTACAACTTTTTCAGTTTGGTTTAGATTATAAGTGGTATTAGGTGTGTGTATACCAGTTAAATAAATTCGAGTAGGTGTAAAGTTAGTGACATATGCATATGCAATTCTTTGTCCAGCAGCAGTTTGAAGTTCAACTTCATCCCAAAGAGTTATTGTTCCTTGTATATCTGCATCGGGGTCTGCAATGGTAACATAATTACCATAATCAGTTGATACTGATTGTGCATTTACTATTTCTGTTGAAGAAATTTGGTCAATTGGAAATGATCTTGTTCCAGCATTCTCTACACGATAACCTTTTACATAAGCGACACCTTCGCCTACTAATACATGAACTTCTGAGTTTGCTGCTCCTTCAGGAACACGGTCATCTGTTTGTAATGGGAAATCTCTTAAAATATAATTGCCTGATTCCTCATAAGTTCTTCTGGCTAATTCTTCACCAAGAACATTATATTGAGAAACATCACGAACTGTTACGGCATTACCATTTTGATAACGTACCAATGTAAAGAAATTAGAATCATTTTTTGCATCTGCTGTATTTAATACAACAAGACGAGGAATAAGTTTTAATCTATCTGCGCCTGGAGCATTTTCGTTTTGTGAGCCATTTGCGTTATCATAAAGAGAACCATCTTGTAATGCAGTTGTAAGTTCCTCTGATACTTGATAACCTACTGAAACATCAGTTGGACTTTTACTATATTTTGATACAACCAAAGTTTGAGTATCGGCAAAGATAAAATGGCCTTTTTGGAAAATTACGCCTGGTGCTGATTGAATACCGAAGGAAGGACCTACGTGGTCTGTAGCAGGAATACTTGTTACAGCAATACCACTGATACCATCACGATCAAATGCAACGTTTGGAATGTCTGCAATAGGTGAAGTAGTACCAACTTTAAATTTATAAAGATTAATTGTTAAAGCTTCACCAGCCTGGAATTCTTTATTTGTAGCAGAAGTATTTGTATAGTTAATAAAGAATGTATTTAAATCGGGCGGTCTTGTTTCATAACCCAAAGATGCTTGAATAATATTAGCTTTTAGTCCAGATGTTGCACCAACAACTTCGTAAATATAATCAATCTCGACATCTTGGCCACCAATATTTTCTGTGACTCTTGTGCTAATATAATTTGTTGGATCGAATCCTGTGATTTGATTTAATTTAACATGTCTTAAATCATCTAATTCAGTAAAGTTACAACCTTTGACGATACTACCTTCTTTAAAGATATTGTCACCAAATTGTTCTACTTGATTTTGGAGCTGTGTTTGAAGTTGAGTTAGCTCTCTGGCTTGAACAGCGAACCCAGGTTTGAAGAGCACGCGATAATACTGATTTTCCTGATCGAAATCATCAAAATAAGGAGCTTGATTGAGGTTCGTGTTAATAGGCATCTTTAATTATTTTCCTTAAAATTCCAATACAAACTTAAATTCTTCTCGAGAAAGGTCGGTTCTTGCTAATGGGAAGAAGTCTTCCATAAAATATACTTCACCAGTTCTCTGTATATACTCTGATACTACAACATTGTCTGCACTAGGAGTATTTATTTGGATTAGCTGTCCTGTGTCGTTTCTTAATGGCAAAGTTAGGTCTAATGAAATGTCACCATTACCTGTATTTGCATTATCTATATATGGTCCCATGTATTCTGCAAGATATATTGTATTTGCCGCGGCATCTACTTCATGTACTTTTGCAGAAAAAATTGTCTCGTTGTTTGAATCTATTTGTATTATTGTACTATTTGCCGTTACTTTTTCGTAGTCATTTGTAGTAATTGCTATACGGTTATCAAAGATATCCGGTGCTGTATTAGCAAATGATGGAGTTCTTACAAGACCTACCGCACCATAAGTATTTGTGTCTCCAATTTGATTGTTATCATCAGCTGTAATATATGCATAAAATGAAAAATTACGACATCTAAATTCATCTAATAAATTATAAGCATGACCACCATCAGATGACAATACTGGTCTTACAATTGCTCGAATGTCTGTTGTTGTTTGATCTTCTGGGTCAAAATCGTAAATAGGATCTACAACTTCTGCTGTAGCTCTATGATACCCAATACCTTTATTTAATACTGTGCATGTAGTGACTCTTCCATTTACAATATTAGGAATTGCTACTGCAGTAGAGCCTGGTAATGTGTTTGTATTTGTTCCGTCCCCAGCTATTTTAAGTTTTGGAAAGATTTTAAATTGTGCTTGTTGTGTAACTCCTGCCGCAACTGGATTTGCTGCACCAGTTAATAATTCTCTACCTACTCGAATTTCAGCGATACCGGTATTTGTATCATAATTATAGTATTCTATGTCAAATAATCTTGAAATCCCATTTGGATTTGTTGTGTAAATATATTGTCCTACATAATAGTTTGAAATTTCACTCATATTAGTAGAAGGGTCTAGATCCATAACGCCAGTACTATATGGCGAACCTACCAAACCTCCAGATTCAACGACATATCCAAAATTATCATTTGGATTTTCTACTATCACATCAGATAATGTACCACCTCCACCATCTGCTGGGCTAATAAGATCATTATTTGCAGTCATGCTTAAAAGTGGAATAAAACCTAAAGCATTATATGCTTCAAAATCTAAATCACTAATGCGATACATATATTTCCATACATATCCATCTGCTGTTTTATAAATTTGATCTGTTGTTGTAGCGTTAAAGTTAGGTGGATTTGAAACTGTTGCACCATTATTATTGTTTAAACATTTATAAACACGATAATCGCCTGTGTCATTCTGTGTTGGTCCGACAACTGCATAAAAATTTTGACCTAATAAGTCTGCTGCATCATCATATTGTGCATAAGTAGAACCAACCTGCCATGGATAATATGGAATGCAAAAATGAATATCTTCATTTAAAATCTTTTTACCAAATAATGCTTTTTCTAAAAATTCATTCTTTGATTTTATAGTATCGCTCGGCGAGAAGTCATCAATAGATGATACGAACAAATAATAATTTTGATTATCTCTTACGTCAGCAAGAAATAGTCTAGTGATGTCAGTTTTAAAACTATTACTTAATACTTCTGCCATTTTGAACTCTTTTGATTGGTGTTATTAAGTTTATTTATTCTCATTTACTATGCTTCCACTCTTATCTTTCTACGAGGATATGTTTGTCCTGATACTGAACGCTTTCCATAAGATGGACCTCTGACTGCATTAATATATTTTCCTGTACCTAATCTGATACCCCATGGTATATTGATGATATCAGTTGGTGTTCCAAATAAATCACTTAAATCAGAACCACCATTTTGGAAATCATTTTCAGAGATACGAAATACATTACTTGATGAATATAACCTTGTCGAAGGTTTATTTCCTGCTGCACTTACATTTTCAAAATCTACAAGCCCTTCACTCACTAATGTTGGTTTTGCATTATCAGATACAATTTGTTTTAACTGTGCGATTGATGGATAGACTCCTCGTTTAATAAAGAAATCACAAACCATAATACTTGCTGTTCCTGCAGCAACCGGCCCCGCGCAAGATGTTCCACTGAAATATCCCCATGTACCATCATTGTATGTAGTGGTGGGATATGCTGTCCATGTATATGCTCCAGTAGCAGATATATCAATCATCGGACCTCTACTACTATAATCGTCTAATAATGGATTCACAGTACTTTGTTGGCATGCGGCAACTGTAAATTGATTAGAACCTCCACCTTGATACATACGACATGGTTTTGTTGACGTGACAGTGGGCGCACTTGGTGATGTAGTTGATGCAAATGTATATCTACCTTGTCCATTTAAATTAATATCAACATAATTTACTGCTGGGTCTATATAAATTGTATTATTCTTTCTCGGATCTTCTTCTGAAACACCTACTGTGGAATTATTACCAGCACTTTGGAAATGATATATGCCACCAGCATTATTATAATTTGACATAATTGTATCAAGTGTAGTATATCTACTTCCAATATTCCAAGGAATCATCCATTTATCAGTACTATCTGCTGGGTCTTGAATTACACGCGGTACCATTAAATTATCTGTGAATGGAGTAAAATCAGTTCCCCAACCATCGGTACTTTGTGCAATAACAGTAATTGTACCGACCATTGCACTATGGAAACCACATTGATAATAATATGTGCCTGGTGCATTTGGAGTCCAAGAAACATTAGCAGTACCTTGTCCTGTGGCAGCAGGTGTTGATACTTGGTCTCCGCTTCCTCCAGTATTTGTTGTTTTTATATACATTGGGTGAGAACCAGAAACATTATTTGTAATATTTAATGTATCTCCAACAACTAAATTAAGTGCCGGGTCTGTTCCCGATACTGAACCATCTCTATCTGTTCCAGAAAGTGTGTAATTACTCGAATCTGAAGCTGTTGCTGTAATTGCATATGTTTGTGGAGAGCCTGTCCCTGTTGGTCTATTAATTGTCGTTAAATTACCATCAGTATCATAAACATCTAATCTATAGATATTGTCTACTGGAACTGCACCAGTTAAATCAACACCAGAAAATCCCCAAGCACCTGTGACAACTGTTGCATTACGCACGCCTGTATCTGGATTTACTGGTTTATTATTATGGAAATTTAATACACCGTTGTATGCTGCAGCAACACCGTTCGAAAGATATAACACTCTTAAACTTGAAGCATTACTCCAACCGCAATATTTTCCACCAGCAGCACTTAAAACACCAATAGCATGAGCACTAAAAAATTCTGTGTTTGCCGAAGCTTGGTTATTATCAACTAGGCCAGAATCATATGCTGTCCAGTCTGTTTTTACAAATCTTGGGCTATTATTTGCATCTTGAAAATCTGGGTGACTATATGCATATGAATCATAAGTATTTAATGGAGTTCCTGCTTCAATAGCTACAATATCAACATATTCACCAACATAGTTTTGTTCTATTGTTGCTGAAACTTCGGCATCTTCTCCGGCAGTTGTAAAAAATCCTATTGGTGCTGAATTTGATGTAATCTTTACTCCACCGTGAAACCAAAAGTTAGTCCCAGAATAATCGGCACCATTTGAACCACTTGGTGAATTTCTTGTCTCTAATGTAGTATTTCTTGAGTATTCTGGAGTGACTGGATATACTGTTTCAATGACGGGCATTTCTTTTTCAACATCAACAACCTTATCGCTTTCCAGTAAAGTTGCAACTTCCGATTCAGTTAACCTCATTGAAATAATGGAATCAAACAAATTCAAATTACTGACGACTTCCATTCCGGCAGCCTCATTTTCTAAGAATGCTGCTTCGTCTGTACCTGGTATTAATATTACCGTGTGAATATGTTTATCCATATATTAGGACTCTAATTTTAATGCTGTTATTGAAACTTGTACTGTTCCTGCGCTTCCTGAATTATTTTGTATCGCAACAGGTAATGTGGTTTCGCCATTATCAATATAACCATAAATTGCTGGTGTCACTTTAAATGTTGTATTATTTGCAGTAGCGACAAATTCTGCAATAATACCTGCACCTTCTGCAGGATCTTGACCTTGTGGACGACTTGCGTCTGCTGTTCTAGATGCTGTATCAGAATATATTCTTATCCAAGATGGTTTATCAACTGTAACTGTATAAAGAGCAAATGATTTACCTAGTGTTGCATATTCAACAGAACCTGAAGCACCATCATTAATACTTGCTGTTGTTTCTGCTTCTGTGACACGAGATGGAGTAAAACCACCACTACCAGCTGCTACCCAATCATAATCTGTTCCAGTCCAACTAAGTATTTCATTATTGGCTGCGGAACTCGTATTTAAATGAGCATCAACATCAGCATTTGCATATCCAGCAGCAGCATTTAGTACACCATTACTTGCAGTTAAATTTGTACCGGCGATCGAAGCAACTAAATCTGAAAGAGTTGCCTTTTTAGTATTTCCACTATCATTTGCATCAATGAAAGCATAACTGTCTTGGCTTGTATCAACTGTTCCAGCAGCTGCACTATTTAAATTAATAGTATTTGAACCACCTCCACCTGAAGAGTTAATTGTAATACTATCATTGGTGGCATCAGTTGTAAGAGTAATATTAGAACCGGCAATAAATGTAAGTGTATCTGTTGAACTATCTGCAACAACATTACTTTGACCACCAACAGCAATTGTTCCAAATGTATTAGGAGCTGTTACCGTTGAAGCAACTGTAACACTATCAGAGGTAGCATTTGTTGTTAAAGAAATTCCTGTGCCTGCAGCAAGAGTAAGAGTATCAGTAGTGCTATCTGCTACAATCGAAGTCTGGCCAGAAACTGCTATTGTACCAAATGTATTAGCTGAGGAACCTCCACCACCTTGCAAATCGTCGGCGGTTGCTAATTCTACCCATGCCCCACTATGAGCATAGTAAAGTTTTCCTGTATCATGAGCATGTCCTATTGCTCCGTGATATGTTGAAGGATTTACTGCATCTAGTAATGCTTTTGTAGCATAGTAGAATGATATTTTATGAGGTTTACCTGTTAAATCAAGGTTACCGCTACTATCAAAAAGTGATGTAGCAGTTGTTGAACTTCCTAATGCAAGATATATCTCATTGAAGTTATCGTTTGTTTTATCGAAGGCATTTCTGAGCGGGTCACCTGTCCCGTCATTTGCGGATGCTCCGATGTTAATAATTTGCTTGGCCATAGCTTCCTCTTATAAAATCTTTAATTTAATATTTATTCTTGATTGTTTAAACATCTCTTTGTTCTTTTGTACTTAATCCAAAAATATATGGAAATGCTGGTGTAGTTAAATTACCACTTTCAAAAGTCAAAAAGTATGCATAAGTTCCAGTTGGGTAATCTGGAGTAATACAAAATCTCCCGTTATATTGATCAAGTGTTCCTATACCTTGAACATGTTCATAATCGTTTATAAAACTTCCTGCTGGTATTTGAGCATAAGTAAAGCCTCTTCCTGCTGCTTCTGATGCCAATGTTCTCCAGCTACTTGTCTGTTGAACAGCTAATGTGTTAGGGTCTAACGGATTTTGATAACCGTATGGTCCATATAAAGGATAACCATCAAAACAAAATCCTAAAACTTTACTGTGACCATCTGTATGTCTAAAATGATCGCCTGAAAAATCTGTATCATTATAATATGCATTTGAGCCCCAAACTTTTGAATCCCAACAATTAATTAAAAATGAACCCGAATGATAATGATATTCTCCATTTTGTTCCGGATGCCCACCACATGCATCTACACCATAAGCAGATTCATTAAATACAGCATTAAATGTAAATCCTGGAGCTGGATTCTGACTTCCACCCGGTAATGGTCCCGGCGCAGCACTTGGATTAAAAAGTACTACTCCATTATTTGCAATACCCATTGCCCCTAATGTTGTTGGTTGTGGGTTGCTTGTATTTGTTCCAGCTCTATATGTAAAAGCATAATTATGTGTTTGATCTGAAATAGTATTACCACCACCAAAGCCTGCTCTAGAAGTTGAACCATCATTTGTTAATGGTGTTCGTCCTGCCTTAGCTGGATATGGGTCACCGTCTGATACATATCTTATCGTTGCCATTAGTTCGTCACCGTAATTGTTGTTGTACTTGGATAGTTACCAGAAGAATCACTAATATCTATTGTAGATACATCAAGAGTTACAGGTCCTGAATAACCACCACCTTTGACATGGTCTGCTGTTACGAATGTAGAATCTGCATAATAATTTGTAACTGCAGCATCAAGTGACTCAACATTTGCAATATCAAGTGGTGAACCTCTGCCGTCATCATTAAATAATCTTAAGAACCTTGCTTTTGTTTGATCATCTACTTTAGCTTTATAAATGAAATCGCCAAACATTTTGGAACCAGCCAAATGCATATTTTCTTTTAATAATTTTTCGTATGTTTCTTTACCTAATTTAGATTTAATTTGGTATGAATATTCTTGGTAATAATCACTATCCTGAATTCGTTGTCCTGAAGTATAATAATCTAAAACTCCATTTGCTGATTCAATATATCCGTTAATATGACCAGAGTAATTTGCCCAGAACCCAGAAGTCACACCTTGTTTTAAACATTGAAGTGTTCCTTGAGCTTGAATTGCACCATCATCTGGGTCAACTAATTGAGCTGTAAATCCGTCAATATATCCGAAGCCAGAATTATCAATTGCAACTTCTTTAATTTTTCCTACTGCAAATTCTGTATCGGCATCAATAACAGCATTGTCACCGTATGACCTACTATTATAATCAAATTCAAAACCGACAACTGGAAATACATCACCATTTAATCTTTCAACTTCTTCAATACCTTCAAAGCCATAATACGAGTATGGTGTTACAGTAATAAATCCAAATTCTGTGTCAGTATCTACAACGGCACCCTGTATACCTGTATTTGCATCAGCTACAATTTCACCTTTAGTAAAGTTTCCAGCGGTGCCTGGTTCTGCAAATCTTAATATTTGATTCTTTCTTTCAAATCGTTTAAATACTTCATCTTCTGCTCTTGCAAAAACATCGTTAACGTAATCGGTACCAGGATTAATATTTGCAAAATCAGCAATTGTTCCAATTATTAATGGTTCAATATCAAATGCTTCATCCAATGGAGTACTTAAATTAACTGGAGATGCTGTTCCTGAGAATGGAGCATTCACTTCATAATCAGCAATATTTAAGACTGTTGCTAAATGTGGTTGAATAGGATCTGTAATTACTTCAGCAGTAAATGTATTTGTTAATAGTGAAACCTTAACATCGGTATTTGCGCCGGTGTCTGGAAATAATGCTCCAGGAGATGATTCATTTTTTGGAGAAATGCCTCCAACTGGTAGAACAAAATTTGAACTACGATCTAAAGTACTAATTGGTCTAGACAAATCAAATTCTTGGCCTGTGTTCATTCTTACACCGATAGTTGATTCGTTTTGACCAATAATAATTCCTTGGTTATTTGCTGTATCAACAAGTGTTTCGTATATGATATAATCAGTATTTGCGTTAGGTAAAATAAGTGTTTGGTTTGAAACTAATAATCTTGTATTATCTATTGTATATCCAAAACCTCCACTATCAATATTATAATCTATTTCTCCGGTAACTTTGTTTGATAATTCTGTGACAATTGCTTTACCACCGCCACCATATTGTGATACGACATCATAAATGTCACCAATTTTATTTCCTGTTGTGCCTGGATATTCTTCATCAATAATGATACCACTTAAAGAACCGTTAACACGACCAAAAGAAACCACTTCTCCATTTATGTTTACGATTAAATCATCATATCGTTGGAAATTACCTTTTAAAGCATCAAGGTAAATAATAGGTGTTTCAATACCATTTAAAATAATAAAATTAACTTTACTGACAGCAGCCTTTGCGCCAGATGCCGAACCAGTAATATTACGAGAAATGAGATCTAAATAACTAAATTCTTTACCGGATTGAGAAAAGAAAGCACCTGTATTTGGGAATAACTGTAAATACACACCTTGACGCCATTCACTGTTTGAAGCTTTGAGCATGAATTTTGCTGGATATGTAATATCCAAATCAAATTCTTCATAAAATATTGCAAAGAATAACTCAATACCTGCTGCAGTACCTTTTCTTCTGTATAAGTCAAGAATATTTTTAACAATAAATTTAATTACATCTTCTTTGAGAGGTAAATCTTGAAGGAATTTCTTTTGAAAGAATAGAATGAAATCTGCAAGAGTAGTATCAACATCTCGTATTTCATAAATTCTTCTTGAGATATAATTATGTTGATTAGTTTGTGTTTCAGCAAATCTATAATAATCTTCTACTAATTGGACGAGCTCTGCACCATCTTCCCTGTATATTCCAGGGAATTGTTGTTTAATAAAAAAGGCTACATTCTTATTAATTTCGCCTTGAGTGACGGCCATAAACTTTTCCTATTAATATGTTGTGGAACTAGATGATGTAGATCCAGTACCTGTCGTCTCGTTAACCATATTTACTTTAACATCTGTGTCTCGAAGTATAAACACACGACCTTGTGGTGCCGTTACATCACTTCGTTTAACTCTTGCCATAATTTTAATTCCAGCGCCTGTATAAGCTTCTACAATAAATTTTGTAAGTTTTACTTCACCTGTAGTATAATTTACAGTTCCAGCTGTTGGATTAATAATTTGTGGGTTTGATACATCATCAGTAACTGTCATAATGTTACCTATACCATCATCTTGTAAGAATACACATTCTCCATCTTTATCATCAAATACACTACTCTTAATTGCTGGTTTATAATCAGTAAATCCATTAAAACTTCTATATGGATATGGTTTAATTAATTCTGCTGAGAATTTAAATGTTGGGTTAGTTTCAACATTAACAACTGGAGCATATTCGATAATAGGTAATACAGTAATACTATTACTTTGAATGCCTGTATCCAATGCATCAATTTCAGCATTTAATTTTGATAGTCGTAATGTTTTGTTAAAATCTTCAAGGTTTGTATCAGAATGTGTTTGAATTGCGCCACGAATAAGTGCTTCAAGTTCTGGAACTGACCTTGATGTGTTCTTTGTAGTATATGTCGCATCAACTGTAATATCCGCATACAAGAACTTTGTTTGCACGAAAATAGGTTCAATCCCTAGAGGTGATTTTGTCGACAGGTATTCAATATAAGCGTTTGCAAGCGTAGAAGAAAGTAATTGTGTATCGTCATTCAAAAAGATACTAATCGCAACTTTACCGAATTGAGGTGGATCTAATTCTTCGCCACCATAGGCTGATACCGCAGTAATTTCTGGGTATTTTTGTTTTAATAATACTTCATAATCTTTTGTGGTTACTGCTCTTTCTTGTATTTGTAATGCTTTAGGAGCAAAATATCTAATACTTTCTAATGATTCGCGTTCAGCACCACCAGAGGCAGCGGATACAGTAGTAACACTAATTGTTGCTCCATCTATAAAGGATGCTGTAAAACTTGCTGCTCCATTTGGTTCTTCACCGGAACAAACACGATATCTTACACGAACATCTTCGAACTCTTCTGGTTGTAATCCAAATTTATTACCACCAAAATAAATTGCATACCTATCATCAAGATACGGTTCAAGATAAAAGACTTTATCTAAAGGTTCAACACCAAAAATTGTTGTTGCTCTTGTGAATATATTTTGATCCTCTGTGGCTTCTGCGTCAACAAATACAACAATACTGTCAGTATCAACTTCATTATTTGTTAATTGAACACGAAGTACACCGTCAGCATCTACAATGAAACCTTCTCTTTGGAAACTTGCAAGAACTTGCCCTTCAAAAATTTCAACATTTTCTGCAACGAATGTGCCAGGCTCTACTCTTCGAGCAATATAAACCTGATTTGTTATAAAGTTATATGTTTCACCTTGATATGTTGCTGAAAAATTAGTATATTGAGGAATTGTAACAGTGGAATCTGTAAGTGTACTATCAACAATAGTTACATTGACAACAGCTTTAGCAGATTTTCTTGAGCGAGGAATGTAATTTAATTCTTTGGCATGAGAAACAATACTGTTCTTGAGGACGGCCGAGTCAAGAAACATTTCGTTAAGTGCCATATTTGTATAAAAGTTATTTTGGAAACTGTTAAATGCAAGAACATCTAAAAGTACTGACATATTACTTCCTTCGAAGTTATAGTCTTTAAATTGTGTTTGCGTTTGCAAATATGTTTTAAGCTGGTTTTTGATCGAATCAAAATCCAGTTCGGTTATTGGAGTCTTTGGATTGGCCATCTCTATCTATTCCTTTCTAAAATAACATCTAGCTGAATTGGTTGCTCTTCGTTTGTTACATAAAATAATACAGTAACTTGTACTGATTGTTCGTCTATTGATTCTACGGCTACGTCAATAAGTTCGGCTCTTGGTTCATAAGTGTCGATTGTATCTCTTACACGTTCTTCTATAATTTTTAAAGTACCCGGCGTAAGATTTTCAAATAACATTTCGCGAATACCAGCACCAATATAAGGTTGCATAAGTCGCTCACCTGGATCGGTGAGTATTAAATTTGATATTGCTCTTTTAACAGCATCTTCGTCTTTTAATAAAGCAACATCTTTTGAAATAGGACTAATGCGCAAATCCTTATGAAAATCTGTATAAAGATTTATCTTTTTAGTTCTGGGTGTAAAAACATCTATTGTCATTGCCCTGGAGTCTCTCTTATATCTAGGTGGATAAAGTCGTCATATTCTCTTGCAAATTTAAAGCCATTTTTCAATGCTGTTTCCATAAACAAAGCCGGGTCTGCCATATCTTTCTTAACATCAATAACTAAACCACTCAGGTGAGAATTTTGTTCATCACCTTCTTGCTTTTCATTATATGCCTTACTTATCCAACCTTCCGTAATTGTAAAAGTACCACCTATTTCTTTTTGTACTCTATGTAGATATACCTTTACATCTAAATCTATTCTTGTGTACCCATAGATACCAACACCTTCTTTTTCATCTGTCCAATCGCCCTCAACGGCAAATGTTGGGTCAGATCCTTTCCATACAGCTCCACATTTTGGAAGATTCTTGTATTCAGATGCTGTTGGTTCTGGTACTTCTTCTGGCTCTTCTCCAGTAGGTGTGAAATCTTTACCATCTGGGTCAGTAGCCCTTGCCTCTAATCTATTTATTGTGTCTTTGCGAACCTCAGGAGAATATCTAATAGCTCCTGCACGAATTGCTGTGGAAGTGTTAATATTTGATATTGTTGATAGTCGATTTGCTATTGTTTGAAATCTTAATGAATAATCATCTAAAGGTTTCTTAATGTCTCTTATCAAACCTTCAATATTTGTAACCAACGCACAGAATCGAGCAATAAAGAATTGTATTGCCTCTAAATTAGGACTTTCAAATAAGCTTACAGCATAATCAATGAGACCTTTCATTTTTTCTTTAAAAGTCTTTTTATTTTCCGGAGTAAAGAATGCACACATTTCCTCTCTGGCTGTCATAATAGGTTTCGCAACACCTTTTCTCATAAATGTTTTGACATCACCAATAATACCTTCAATATCAAAGTTTCCAATTGCTTCTTCAACCTCTATAAAGATTTTATCAATAATGTCGCCAATTTTTTTCTTTAATTCTTTAATTAGCTCTTTTACAATTTGCTTTTCTGCTTCTTTTTGAAGATCTTTATAACTTCTAATTTTTGAGAAAAATGATATTGCGTCTTTTATAAGAGCATTAATTTCTCCAATCAACTCAAAAAATTGGTCAATCTTTTGGAAAATTTCTGGGAATTGTTTACAGAACCCACCCAAAATACTTTCACTAAAAGTATCTTTATAATATGAATCTAAATTACGCAGAAGTTTATCTGTGCTTGTATTTGGAACATTTGAAGGTGTGTAATTATAAGCTTGAATAAAATCTGCAAATTCTATATCAGTTATATCTCCTTTTGACCATCTTCTATCTAAGTCAGGATAATCTGTTAAAGGTAAATTTTTAAGTGTGTTAATAAAATCCGTTCCTTCATATAAAGCATCGCCATATTGAGAATACATTATTGCAAGTGGATTATTTTGAGAATCAGTTTCAATATTGTTTAATAAATCTTGTGTAAAAACATCAACTTGAGCTAAAGTATATTGACCATCAACATTGGTATATGGTCCAGCAGATAAACTGAGTTTATTAATTGTAGTTAAATCTGATCTATCGACGCACTTACTTTCCATTATATAATACCTTTCTTAAATTTTGATGCAATTGATTTTGCACCATCATCAATATTAGAAATATAACCAGAAGTATATCCTTGAGCAAAATATCCTCTTGGGAAGATAGAAGTAGACTTTGAAGGTGGTTCGGGCATTTCAGCTTGTGAACCAGCAAATAAAGCAGGTAATGCAAAGTTTAATTCTGGTAAAGTAAATAATAAGTTTGTTGGAACATTTGTTGGCACTGTATATAACCCATTATATGATACAGCACCTGATGGTAATGGAGCTCCTAATGTTGTAAAGTCTCCTCTAATGCCTGCAACTGCGGTTGCCTGAAGTGTACCAATTGTCTTAACTATAGGTGAATCAATAGTTGTAGGACCAATACCCCAAATGTTAAAGCCACCTGTTCCTGTATTAAAGTTCACATCATTACTAGAAACTGTAAAATCAAGTAATGATGTCACTTTCATAGCAAGTGTTGAATATAATTCCATATCAAGTATTGAGGTTAAATTCATAGCATTTGCTTTTGCAATAAACTGGTCGCCACCTTCAATCACAAGACTTTCTTTTGCAAAGAGATTCATAATACCTACATTGGCATCAACCTTAACATCTCCAGCTCTCATTTGCAATTGTTCACCGCCGTTAATATTCATTTGGCCACCAGTACCAAAATGAGAATTACCGTGAACTAGAAGATTATAGTCACCTTCAATCTCTTCAGTTTTATTACCTTTTACATATACATGAGCATTACCATTAATTGTTACGACACTATGTCCAGATGATTCATGTTTTGTGCCAATATTAATTTCATATCTATCTGCTTCTGCTCTTTCTGTAACTGTTCCTTTAGCATCTATTTGAATATATGCGCCAGAATTGTGATGAATCATAATTCTTTCACCACCAGGCGTATCATCAATTTCAATACTATGTCTTCCTGTTTCTATAACTTTATTATATGGATATTTTGCTGCATATGCAGATGGTGGTTCTGCCCAAGTTTCATCTGAATTAGCAACTTTCTGGTCGTGTTTTCGATTTAAATTCTGTTCAAGCAAATATGTTTCTTCAAGCGCTTCGCCGTGGGCAAGTTTTGATAATTGAGGTAAACCAAAATTTCGTGGGTCCATACCTTTTGCTAAAGTTTCTGCATCTTTGCCAGGAATCACACCCCAGCCATCTTTACGAGGGTCGTGTTCTACGGCATATTGAGATGGAATTAATCCCAATACAAGTGGATGTTGCGCATTATTACCATCAAGGAACATTCCATAAACAAAGGAATTAAGTGGAGGCGGAGGATTATTTGGGTCATAATTACCTGAAGCACAAATCGCCCAAGGAAGGTCTTTTGTTTTAATTTCATCTTCAGTATTTTTACCGTGGAAACCAAACGCACGAACACGGACACGACCTTCGTGTCTTTCGTCTATATTATCTTCCACCACGCCGATGAAAAATACTGGGTCTTGTATTCCTCTTGTATCCATTATGTACCGCCTACATGTCCATATTTAATTATTTTCGCAGATGTTTTTAATTGGTCATCTTCAAAGATATGAGATACACTATGTACCAAATAATTACCAGCTAATTGTTTATTTGGCTCTACTGTATCTGCTGCATTTGCTTCTGGTAAAACTATTTCTATCACAGAGCCTGCTTGTAAATATAATTTACCTTTTGTCGTTATTTCTACCGCAGAGGAATTTAAATGCCTATTATATGCTGTTCTATTTGCAGCAATTTCGGCATAATATTGGTCTCCTCTTACTGACCTTTTGGTAATTGGTTCAACATGGCCCGGTGAAGAATAGTCACGGAATACCATAAACTGTCTTGCATTATTTTCTAAGAATGTTTCATCAATAAATTTTTTAGTATGTGCATCATCTACAAGTGTAACCTTACCTTGACCACTATAATATTTAGCATCTTTTACATAATTAAAAACTCTATGATTTATTTTATGCTGAACAAAATCTATTTCAACTACTTTATTTACATAAGTTCCAGAATAGAGATCCTCGCCTGTATGTGCTCTTCTCGAGTTTAAAAACGAATCAATTTGAGCTCTTTGAATTTCAATGTTCTTTGCTTCTCTTGGTGCTATAGGAAAATAATAAAGTTTTTCTATTGAAGTAGGATTTGCTCTTGCTCTTTCTAATAACCATTCATCAGTCACAAAATAATAGCCATCAAAGTTTTCAAAAAATCTATAAGAGTTACTAAAGGACTCTTTACTATAAGATTTTGAAGAAACAAATTTCATTGCTTTTGCCGGTCTATAATTAGGAATAACTAATTGTAAATTCCCTTCCGTCTTTTGATTATAAAAATATCTTTCTGGATCTGATTTTACTCTAAATTTTTCTACTGTAAAGGCCGCTGGCATTTTTTCATTGTCAGGATCGGACCTAGGATTCACTTTATCTATTTCAGAAAAGGCCTTTTTAAATATTTTTTTACTAATTTCTC
>Ga0222719_10000272_pt1 | contig 52320 bp, 58 predicted proteins | sample C33_34DmetaG_FD_165039 | JGI IMG/M metagenome (GOLD analysis project Ga0222719, IMG submission 165039) | Estuarine water microbial communities from San Francisco Bay, California, United States - C33_34D | ecosystem: Environmental > Aquatic > Marine > Unclassified | place: USA: California...
AAATTATGTGGATGGTGTTACGTCTAATTTACAAACGCAACTAGACAACATCTCAGTAACTTCAGGCACTCTTACCAAGACATTCGCACAGGATGAAGTGGCTACTATTACTTTGTCTAGCAGTATTGCTACGCCCGTAGTATCTGTGACTAAAGAAGTGGCTCAGTCAGGTGTAAGCAATAATGCGTGGGATGTTAATTCAACGTCAGAGAACTACACCCGTTTAGACTCTGCTCCTGCGACTACTTTGGATTTTGTTCCAGACACATCAAATACAAGCTATTCAAATAAAAGTGTTTCTGTAGCATCAACAGAGAATGGTTTGCAAGGTATTTACTTAAAAGATGATGGCACAAAAATGTATCTTGTAGGCTATCAAAATGATGCGGTTTTGCAGTACACACTATCTACTGCTTATGACGTTTCTACAGCAACGTATGATTCTGTAAGTTTTAGCGTAACGCCAGAAGGAAACACCGTTCCAAGCGGTTTGTTTTTTAAGCCTGATGGAACAAAAATGTATGTTCTTGGATATGGGAACGATACTGTTTTTCAATATGCCTTATCAACTGCTTGGGATATATCTACAGCATCTTATGAGTCAAAAAGTTTTAATGTAAATAGCCAAGAAACACAACCGACTTTTGTTCACATGAATGATGATGGAACAAAAATGTACATCGTAGGTTTTACTAATAATACTTTTTATCAATATACATTATCTACTGCGTATGATGTAAGCACAGCGTCTTATGAAACTTTTTATGACCCGTCTGAAGCAACTTCGCCAAAAAATCTAGCATTTTTAGCAAATGGCTCTGTAATGATTATAGCTGATAACACTAATGACTCTCTGTATCAATACAGCTTGTCTACGGCATATGACATAAGCACAGCAAGCTATGATTCCAAGTCATTTAGTTTGGCTTCTCAAGATAGTCAGCCAAATGGAATGTACATTACTTCTGATGGAAATCTTTATATTGCTGGTGGAGCAAACAATACTGTCTTTCAGTATTCATTGCCTTATGGCAGCTTTTCTCTAGGCACAGGCTCATTTGCATCTGCTGACGTAGGCAAGACCATTGAAGCTAACAGTGGTGCGTTTGTTCTAACATCTACCGCTGGCGCTGTATCTCAAACTACTGCACCCACTTCATACGCTCAAGTAGCTTCAGGCTCTTGGGAGATGTATGGCGTTGTGTTTAACACGACTGATGGTGACTTGGAGTTGAGTGGCATAACAACGGGTCAGTTTGATGTATCTACGGCATCGTTTTCCCAAAACTTTTCAGTTTCAGCGCAAGAGGCATCCCCGCTAGGAGTAACCTTTAACACCGATGGAACAAAGATGTTTATTACTGGGCAGTCGGGAGACGATGTAAATGAGTATAATTTAACTACTGGTTTTGATGTTTCCACTGCTAGCTATTCCCAAAACTTTTCAGTGTCATCACAAGAAACAAACCCACACGGAGTGGTTTTTAATACCGATGGCACCAAGATGTTTGTCGTTGGTAGCGGAGGCGATGACGTAAACGAATATAATTTAACTACTGGCTTTGACGTTTCAACAGCAAGCTATAGTCAAAACTTTTCTGTTAGTTCGCAAGATACCAATCCAAGAAGCATAGCCTTTAACTCTGACGGCACCAAAATGTTTATGCTCGGTAGCAATGGTGCGGATGTTAATGAATATACATTATCCAGCGGGTTTGATGTTTCTACTGCTAGTTATTCTCAAAACTTTTCAGTTTCATCACAAGAATCAGTTCCGGAAGGAATGGCCTTCAATACTGACGGCACTAAGATGTTTATTACAGGAACGTCAGGAGATGATGTTAATGAATATACACTTTCAACCGGCTTTGATGTTTCCACAGCTTCATACTCTCAGAATTTTTCGGTCTCAGCACAAGAAACAGAGCCAACAGGAATAGCCTTTAACTCTGACGGCACCAAAATGTTTATTGTTGGCACTAATGGAATAGAGGTAAATGAATACACATTAGGCTCAACAGCTATTCCGACTGGCTACCACGCAGTCCACACCACAACCTCTACAGACTCTACCTACTGGACTGACATTAACTCTATGACCGCAGATGAAGCTGCTGGTGATGGAAGTATCTTCTACTGTATATCAACAGACGATAGGTCTACTTGGAAGATTGCCCATAACACTGACGGCATACGTTCTATTGTTCGTAACAACTCAGGCACTTGGCAGTACAACTCTAACGGTACTTATGCGTCTACTACTTGGACTAACGCGACTACCAACACAGAGTTGAATGCTTTGCAGGAGGCTATGGAAGCATCAGGAGTAAACAACGCATACGATATTTCTACTGCTTCATTTGTGGATAGTTTTGACGTTAGCTCGCAAGAGACAGACCCAAGAGATGTCCGATTTAATACTGACGGCACAAAAATGTTCGTAATTGGCACATTTGGGGGAAAGGTACAGGAGTATACATTAACAACTGGCTTTGATGTTTCTACAGCAAGTTTTTCCCAATTTTTTAGTGTTTATAGCCAAGAGACAGATGCACGAGGTTTAGCATTTAATAATGACGGAACAAAGATGTTTGTTGTCGGAATAGACGGTGATGATGTAAATGAATACACACTTTCTACTGGCTTTGATGTTTCAACTGCAAGTTACTCACAAAATTTCTCAGTCGCATCGCAGGAAACAGCTCCTCAAGGAATAACATTTAATAATGATGGAACTAAAATGTTTATTGTGGGAAATGTTGGAGATGACGTTAATGAATATACATTGACTACAGGTTTTGACGTTTCAACAGCTTCTTATTCACAAAACTTTTCAGTCGCATCACAAGAAACAGCACCATCTGGAATCGCGTTTAATGCAGATGGGACTAAAATGTTTATCTGTGGCGGAGGAGGAGACGATGTAAACGAGTATACATTAACTACGGGTTTTGATGTATCTACAGCATCTTATACGCAAAATTTTTCTGTATCGTCTCAAGAAACAAGCGTTGAAGGAGTAACATTTAATAATGACGGCAGTAAAATGTTTCTTGTCGGAATAGACGGTGATGATGTTAATGAATATACAGTAGGAACAGTGGTCTATCCAAACCAAATGAACAAGACGCAGCTTGACGCTGTATCTGACGCAAACCACTTCACACTAGCTAATGACCTAGATTTAGGCATTATCTTCAACCTATCTAGCGGCACTACGGTTCCTTCCAGTGACGGTGTATCTATTAACTACGATGCCAACGTCCTGAACAAAGGAGCTATCTTAGGCACTGATTACGACTTTGATGCTCCTGCGGCTACTAAGGTGAGGATAACTGCACTGGCTGCTAATAACCTGAAGGTGCGGGTGGTTTGATTGGTTCATGTCTTTATCCTTATAGTACTCATAGGAGGCGAGGAAGCGTCTAGCACTTGTGATCAAGCAATGTGTTTCTATGACGTAAACAGATGTAATTACTTTGCAAGCAAGTTGAGATGGAGAGGATCTCCAAGTACATCTAGCCCCATCTCAGCTTACTGCAAGCCAATCTTGGTTGATTCAAGTCAAGAAGGCGTGAGGATCTACTAGTGGCAGCAGAAATCATAGCAGCCGTTTCAGCGGCTAATCAAGCTTTTAATTTTATTAAGAAAGCTGTACATAAAGGAAGAGAATTACAAGATCTAACCAATGCTATAGGTGCTTTTTGGGATGCTCGTGAAGAGGTTAGTGTCCTTGAACAGAAAGCAACAAATCCTAGCAAAATGCAAAAGATATTTGGTGGTAAGTCTGTAGAAGCCCAAGCATTAGAAGTGACATTGCAGAAACAACGTGCAGAAAATTTAGAGCGAGAATTAAAAGATATATTTTTATGGACAGGGAATGGTCATCTTTGGACTGAAATGATACGCGAAAGGTCACGTATAAGAAACACTAGAATTGCAGCAGCTAAACAAGCCGCTCAAACAAAAGCAGCAATGATAGACTTAGCAATTATTGGTGGAACTGTAATTGGTATATTTATAATTGCAATGGGAGCTACCTCCATTATACTATAAAATGGAATTAAGATATGGATCAGTTAGAATTAGAAAAAATAATTAGTCAAGCTGCTCAAGAGGGAGCAAAGCAAGCACTAAAAGATATTGGGCTGTCAGACCAAGAAGCCTATGATGATGTAAAAGAGCTAAGAAATCTTTTAGATGTTTGGAGGGCTACTAAGTCTACAGTAGGACAGACTATTGCTAGGATGCTTACTACCTCAATTTTAACTGCTTTGGCTATAGGCATTTGGATGTCTTGGGGTGTGGAATGATGGGATTAGTAGATACACTAATAGGGCCTGTATCTTCTATACTAGATAAGTTTATAGAAGATAAAGATAAAAAAGCACAGCTTGCTCATGAGATAGCTACCATGAGTGAAAAACACGCGAACGAGGTAGTAAAAGCTCAACTAGAGATTAACAAAACAGAGGCTCAACATCACAGTATGTTTGTAGCGGGGTGGCGGCCTGCGATAGGCTGGGTATGTTGCCTTGGTATGGCTGGTAATTTTCTTATTATTCCATTTGTCAATATGGCACTAGAATTAATGGAAACTGGAGTATTAGTTCCTATGATTGAGCTAGATTTAATGATGCCTGTGTTGATGGGTATGTTAGGTCTAGGAGCTATGCGAACTGTAGAAAAAGTTAAAAAGGTAGATAGGAAAGCATAATGAAAGATTCTAGACTAGAAAGAGCTGGAGTGGCTGGGTTTAACAAACCTAAGCGTACACCTAAGCATCCTACTAAGAGTCATGTTGTTGTAGCCAAAGTAGGCGATCAAGTTAAGACTATACGTTTTGGTCAGCAAGGCGTTTCTGGTGCAGGTAAAAATCCTCAGTCAGCATCTGAAAAGTCTAGGAGAAAATCTTTTAAGGCTCGTCATGCTAAAAATATTTCTAAAGGTAAAATGTCAGCGGCTTACTGGGCTGATAAGGTCAAGTGGTGATATAGATGGCTAAAAGAAAAAAATATCAGATCGGCGGTAGGACTGACGAATTTTACTACGGCGAAGAAACTGAAGGTAGAGATATTGGTATTGATCCTAATCTTGATCTAGGTACTGTTAACATTACCCCTCCTCCTCCGGGTGGTGGTAACGGTGGTGATGATGGTGGTAATGGTGGTAATGGTGGTGATGATGGTGGTAATGGCGGTAGTCCTGATCTTACTACTCAAGTTTTACAGTTTGCAGGAAGAGAAGGAGGAGCATCTAATTTAGATATTGCTAATTACATTACTCAAATTGGAGCTGATGTAAATAAAGTAGCAGATGCTATGGGTATAGACAGAGAAAGAGCTAATACAGTATTTAATGCGCTTTCAGATGATAAAACTGCTGACTTTGTTAGATATCAAGAACAAAATCCTAATGCTACAAATCAACAGTTAGCTCAGTTTGTAAAAGATACAGGAGCTGATATAGGTTTAGTGGCTGATGCCCTTGAGATTGATAGGGATGTAGGTCTTCAGATGTATAGGGACGCTTTGGGTTCTGCTGGAGAAACAGAAAAAGTAGCAGAGACTGTTGTTACAGGAATTACTTCAGAAACTCCGGGTACATATCGCGCTCCTACTGTTGATGTAGCCGATTATGTTCAGCCTCCTGAAGTAACTAAAGTAGATATAAGTGCTGGTGTAACTCCTCAAAGTGCTATACAGCAACTTAATAAATTTGTTGATATACCTCCTCCTCCCGCTGTAACAGCCACTCAAATACAAGCTGCTACTGCTAGTGTTGCAGATGCAATAACTAAAAATCAAATAGATGCTTCACAATATGAAGCAGCCTTAGCAGAGGAGTTAAACAGAACTGTACCCGCCATAGGTACACAACGTCCTCCTATTACTGTAGAAGAAATTAAAGATATATCTTCTAGAGCGCAAGCCGCTACAATGGGAGACGTTACGGCAGGACTTGCACAGGCTGCTGACTTTACTATCAGCCCTGATGCTTTTGTGCCGGGAGTTACCGCAGCAGATATCAGAGTTGCACAGACTCCTGAGATTGAAGCACAACAACGAGAAGCTATTACAGGAACTGCTGGATCTGGCATAGAAGCTCAAATACTAGAGACTGTTAACTATCAAGCTGCTCAAACTAGAGCTATCAAAGGCACAGCCGCTAAAGGTGCTGCTGCCTCTATGGTTGCTGAAGTGGGAGAGCTACCTGATGCTGTTGCTTCTGCTATTGTTGAAGATCCTGCAAATGTTGAAGCTATAGTAGATACACAGCCTGTTGAAATACAAGCTGCTGTTGCTGCCCTGCCCAACGAAGCTTTGGTATCTTCACAACTAGAAACACTTCTAGGTGGTTTGGAAGATGGACAGATACCAACATGGGCTAGGCCAGCCGTAGATATAGTTGAGCAGCGTTTGGCACAAAGAGGCATGGAAGTTTCTACAGTAGCTAGAGATGCTTTGTTTAATGCTATTATTCAAACATCTTTACCTATAGCTGAATCTAATGCACAAGCATTACAACAACGTGCCGCCCAGAACTTATCAAACGAACAGCAAGCAGCTCTTCAGCAGCAGTCTTCTCAAATGCAGTTAAGACTACAGAACCTTGCAAATCAACAAACTTCTGCAAGCCAAACAGCACAGATGGCGCAGAGCATGGCGCAGCTTCAAAGCCAGTTCCGTCAAGATGCGGCTTTGTTATCAGCACAGCAAGCACAGCAGATTCGTACACAGAACTTGGCAAACCGCCAAAGATCTGCTGAGTTAAATGCTCAGAACCAACAAGCTTCAAATGCTCAAAATTTATCTAACGAACAACAGATGGAGCTTGCTAATCTTGAGGCTATGAATCTCACAGAGCGTGAGAACATGACAGCCGAGAACCAAGCAAGGCTTGCAGAGTTTCAAGTAGCAGCAGACTTTATATCTAAGAATGCAGCGTTTAAGCAGCAGATGGAATTAGCAAACCTAGATGCTGATCAGCAAGTAAGGCTTGCAAATCTTACAGCACTAAACAATGCTAGTTCAGACAACTTAAATGCTGCTCAACAAACAGAGCTTGCCAACCTGAATGCAAGAATGCAAACTAATCTGGCACAGGCGCAGATAGCTCAGTCAATGGGTGTTGCCCAGCTTAATGCTGACCAGCAAAGAGCTGTTGAAAACGCTAGAATGGTAGCTAATATTGATCTGACTAAGTTCAATGCAGATCAGCAAGTGCAACTAGCAAACAGCCAGTTTATGCAGACTATTACGCTAACAGACTTTAATGCTAGGCAGCAAGCAGCTATGCAAAATGCTACAGCTTTAGCGTCTTTAGATCTTGCTACTGTTGATCAGAGAACTAGAGTAGCTATAGAAAATGCAAATAACTTTTTACAGATGGATATAGCTAATCTGTCTAATGCACAACAAGCTACTATTTTAGATCAGCAAATGGCGCAGCAAAGATTGTTGTCTGATCAATCAGCACAAAATTCAGCGGCTCAGTTTAACGCTTCAACAGAAGCTCAGATTAATCAGTTCAATGCTAATCTTGCAGCACAGATAGAACAGTTTAATGCTTCTCAACTAAATGCTATGGCACAGTTTAATGTGACTGAACAGAACAGAGTAGCTGCTATTAACGCAGGAAACGAGATAGATGTTCAGAAGTTCAATAATCAACTTACTTCACAGCTTGATCAGTTTAATGCACAAATGGATCAGCAAAGAGAGATATGGAATGCTCAAAACGCTCAAGCTATAGAGCAGTCTAATATTGAATGGCGTAGACAGGCTAATACTATTAACACTGCCGCAGAGAATGCAGCAAACGCTACAGCGGCTCAACAGGCATATAACTTGTCAACACAAGAACTTGCTAACGTATGGCAGCAGTTACGTGATGACTCTACCTATGCGCGAACAGCCTACCAAAACGAACAACAACGACAAACTACTTTGTATGCAACTGCACTTTCAAATGACCCCGGAGAAGCCGGAAGCACAGAGTATGTAGATAAACTTATTGCAACTGTTGATAAGATGTATGAGGATTAATTATGGGATTTTTTAGTAAAGTTTTTAAAGGCGTAAAAAAAGTCTTTAAAAAGATTGGCAAGGGCATCAAAAAAGTTGCCGTAAAAGTTGGCAAGTTTATGAACGAGATTGGCGTTGTTGGTCAGATTGCTATGGCTTTTATACTTCCGGGTATTGGTAGTGCACTAGCATCTACTTTAGGAAAGGTAGGAACATGGGCAGCAGCAGCTCTTGCTAATCCTGCTACTAACGCTTTGGTAAAAGGTGTTGCTCATGTTGTTAATGGAGCTGCTAGATTTGCCGCAGGAGCAGGTAGAGTGTTTAACACTGTTACTAGTGCGGTTAAAAACTTTACAGGTGAAGTAGGTAAAACACTTCTTAACAAAATTCCGGGTATCAATGTTGAAGGAGCTGCTACAAATATCTTTGGGCAGGGAGGTGCATTAGAAGTAGCGGCTGGTAAAACTGTAGAAACTTGGAACACTACTATAGGAAGTGCAGATTGGTGGAAAGATATTGGCAGATCTCCTGAAAATATACCTCCGGGTTTTACAGGGCCTCCAGAGCTACAGAGCGAATACACGCCGCTAAAAGCTACTGACGATCCTATGGCTAGAGTATTTACTGATCCAACAGATCCTAACTTTATAGCTGAAGGGGCTTATGGCGAGTTGCCTGCTGACTCTTCTTTGTTGCAAGGGCCTATGACTCCACAGGCTGAAGCATTTGTAGCTCCTGATATTCCTGCTTCAGTAGTAAGTGATGTAGCTGAAGATGTTGGTAAAGATTATCTTATCACAGAGCGTAGTTTAGCGGCGGCTGGGACAGAAGCAGTGAAGGCGGTTGGACAAAGCCTTATGGCTCCAGAGCAGCCTGAGTATGATTACAGAGGCGGTAGAGGAACAATTGTAGTTGCAGAGAATGCTTATGAAGTACAGCCCGGACAAGCCGGTACAATGTCTCAAATGCCAGCAGTAGGTTATGGTATGCCTATGATTCAGTATGATGCTTTATATAAACCAGCAGGAATGTATTCTAGAAGAATGCAAGGTCTAGTGTAATATGGATACAAACTACGTTAACCAAATTTTAAAAGCCGAAAGATCTATTCCGGGCCAATCGTTAACTAACGATCCCGAGCAGCGTTATGAGTTTGAAAAGGCTCCTGAAATAACTAACCTGCGTGAAGGTATTGAGTTTGTTTTTGTAAAAATAACTTCTGAAGAAACTTATCCACAGATCTTAGAGCTTGTAGGATCTGGTATTTCTGTTATGGAGATTACACAGAACATTCTTTATCAAGGGTTTGATAGGGGTGTTTGGAATCCTGATCTTATGATGTTGTTAGCAGAGCCTACGGCGTACATGATTATGGCACTGGCTGAAAGAGCAGACATAGACTACGTAATCTATCAGGGCGAAGAAGAAGAAGAAGCCGCTGAGAATGCTGCTACTGGTTATAGCGAGCAAGAGTCTAGATTAAATGAATACAAAAAGACTAACCAAATACCTCAGGGAGCTTTGCCTGAAGAAATAGTAGAAAAGATATCTACTATGGAACCTCCACAAGAAGAAAGCTTGATGGCTAGACCAGAACCTAGCTTGTTACAAGGATAAAGAATATGGCTATTGAAGATACCTTTAAAGAACTCCAAGCGGTTAGACGTGGACAGTACGAAAGGATACGCGAGCAGCAGCGAAAGCAGCAGCGTGTTGATACAGCGTTTGCGGCTACTAATATTCTTACTAGAATAGGTAATTCTTTCTTACGGGAACAGGCTTCAAACTTTATTAACAATGAAGACAACATGGCTCGTAAAGCCAAGTATAGATCTTTTCTTAATACTGCTAACAATACTATTGAAGAGTACAAACAAGCTGAAGCGTTTGATGGAGGCGTAGAAGCCTACCTGATTAACAAGCGTAAAAACTTTTTGATGAACGATGCTCAACAAGAATATGCAGAGTTGTCTGAGTTAAAAGAAACAGAGCTGAACAAATACATAAATAATCAAGCTACTCAGTGGGCTTCTCAAAACGTACAAAATTTTAGGGACGAATACAACTCAGCCCTACAGCTAGGAAGCTACGAAGATTATGAAGCTTCACTAGCTCAAGAGTACCAAGGCCCTCGAAACGTAGGTGAGTTTTTATGGCGCGGTGCTAAAGGTTTCTTTGCAGGTAAGAACAAGAACCAGATCAGAGCGGCTAATGTTCAGTCTACTCGTGCTGCTTTAATGGAACAGGCTGGAAGAGAAGTCCAAGGGTTTGATGCTGCTGTTAATGCAGGTTATGATATTGATAGTGCTGTGGCTATACAGTCTGCTATAGATGATAAAAAAATTAATCGTAAAGAAGATGTGTTGATATCAACAGAATATGTTGATGAAGTCTCAAGAAGGTTTGGTGGTGAGCTTAGTATTACTTATACAGTAGAAACCTATGAAACTGCAAGCGGTGAAAAACGAGTAGAAAGGAAGTTAGAAGCTAAAGATAACATTAATCCAAACAACAAATATGCTATTGGAAGAGCTAATGAAGCTGGCTTTGAAGTAACTAACTTACGAGCTAACCCTCCTGAAATAGAGGAAAAGGACAACGAGTGGAATGTTCCTATAAAAACAATAACTACAGACTTTCTTGATCCTTGGGGAAACGTTGTACCAGAAGCACGAGTTGTTCAGAGAGTATTTGATTTAACGGAAGATGCAACTTTAGCTATGTCTAGGGTTACAGATCCTGAAAGGCTTCAAATTAGCAATGCTAATAATATGCTGGCAGGTATACGCACTTATAAAAATAATATGACCGATACATACGCAGGACTTGCTGAAGCTTATTATACTCAAGGTTTAGGTGATACAGCAACTCCTGATCAGATAAACGATGCTAGAAAATTATTCCAAGCTGAAACCGCAGGAGAGCTTAGAGTTCTTGTAAATAAAATAGCTACTTCAGCAGGACAACCCGCACAATCAAGTATGTTTGTTGAGTCTGCTACAGGAGAAGTAACTCCTATAAGCATGGCCTCAGAAGAGCTAATGGATATCTATCACAGCGATCTAGCTCCTTTATATACTATGAGTAAGCTAAGAAGTATTAATAGCAAACGATCAAAAGATGGTAAAGTTTTTGAAGAAGAAATAAGAGGATTTGATTTAAAACCAGAGAATGCTTCATTGGATATGTTAGTGTCTTTGGTTGCGCTTGAAAACTCTAATACTCCTGTAGATGTAAACCCAGAAACTCTTCAGTATTTATTTGACAATATCAATGTAACAGATATTCCAAATCTGCCTAAAAACTATAGAGTAAATCTGCTTAATTCAATTACAAAAACAGAGTCTGTTGCAGATTGGATGGATACAACAACTGCAAATCCTGAGTATTATTTTAAGCGAGGTTATTCTTCTTTTGATGTAGGTAACATAATGCGTATTGTGGCTATGTTAGATAAAAGCACACAAGATAGAGAATTTGAAAAAACAAGAAGGGATATAGACGAAGAAGAAAAACAACTAATGAGACTAGGCCAAACTAGATCACCGCAAGTTTAAGGGGTAGCATATAAATGCCTATTAAAAGAAAAACTCTTAGGACTAGTCCAGAGATTATTCAGGCTAACAGAGACAGTTATAACTCTGTTGATCTTAGTGATTACACAATAAGTCAGAAGCCTAGACTAGATCCTAATCTACAGTATTTAGAAAACAACGAAGACTTCCAAGAAGATATGGAACTCTATATGGAGTACATTGCTTCTCAGGATGATAATGTTGTAGATCAAATGCTGTCAGGAACTCTGGCAACTGATGATTGGAAAGAGTTTATGCGCGATGAAGATTGGCGCATTACTTCTGTTATAGATAGGAATATGGCACTAAAAGATGCCCCAGAAGATGTAAAGCAAGCTTACAAGCGCGTAAGAGAAAACTGGGAACGTGCTGATGTAGAAGGCTATGGAGAATGGATTGAAGCTATAACAGACATGGGGCTAGATGCCGTAGGAGATCCTGTAAATCTAGCAATGCTTTTAGCTATTCCTTTTACCGGAGGAGGTTCAGCAGCTACTGCGGCTCTGGCAAAGGAAGGCGCAAAAAAATCAGCTATGCAAACAATAAGGCGAATGGCTGTTTCTCCTACTACCACTGGTATTGTAGAAGGTGGTGTATGGGGAGGAGTAGATGATTACAATCGTCAAAACATAGAAGTTGCTACAGGAATGCGTAATGAGTTTTCCAATAGCGACTTTGCAATGAGCATAGGAGTAGGCAGTTTAGCCGGTGGTTTGTTTGGCAAGGCGTTTGGTTATTTTGGTAACTCTAGAAATGCAGCAAAAGTAGAGCGTGATATTGTCCCTGACAACAAGGCTCTTGATAAGCAAACAAACAATATAGCTGCAAACGATGATGAGATTGCAGAAAATGTTTTAGAAGGCAGCCTTCCTCAGTCTCAAGAGGTAATGGATGCAGTATCTGAAATTGTAAATAGATTACCTTTAAGGTCGGCTACGTTTCAAAATGGTGTGCTAAATGAAACCAAAGGGTTTCCTGTAGATTTTGATATAGATGACTTTGCTGACGTAGATGAAATTGCTAAAGACTTGGCTGAGAAGTTAGGTGGTGGCGAGTACACAGCAGATGAAATTGCAGATACCATAAGACAAGCTTTGGTAGCTGCCAAGCGTGGTAATGTATCTGGAGAGCAGCTATCAGATTTTGTAACTGCTAGAATTAGTAGAGATGTTGACACTCCTGCAGGAGAGACACTGCCTGCTGCGCCTGATCCCTCTCCGGGCAAAGAGGTAGCAAGACCCATACAAAACAAACTGTTATTTAAAATAGGAAGGCTGGCTAACAAACTAAACAGCACTGTGCTGGCTGGTAAAGCTACAGATCTTATTAGTCCCTATGCTAAATATTCTCCTACTGCCGCAAAACTGCAAAGACTTCTTAGGTATGACTCATCTTTAAAGCTGACAGGATCTGTAACGCCTGATGAAACACTAGGCAGAGATTACTTTGAAACTTTAAAAGAAAACTACGGTACATTTGTTACTGATTTTAAACGCGCATACGATCCTATCTTGGTAGCGGCTAAGGGTGATACTCGTCAAGATATGGATGATATGGTTATCTCTGCTTTGCGGGGAGGCACATTACCTGATGATGCTCCTGATGCTGTAAAGGCTATTGTTCCAAAACTTAGAAAGCTATTTGATGACAGAGCCGAAGCTTTGTTTATGGAAGAGGCTCCGGCTAACTATGTTCCTAGAATGTGGAAGCGTAGTGCTATTGAATCTAGAGAAGTAGAGTTCAAGCAACTACTAATGAATGAAGGCTATAGCTCTGACGAAGCTAACGGCATCATAGATAGTATGCTGGGTAAAGTAGAAAATGTAGGTGTGATTGACTCGGCTGGTACGGGTGATACTGTTTTCTTGATGCCCAGAGTATTAGACAAGATAGCCGATGATAATGTATATGCTGATTTCCTAGAAAATGATTTAAACAAAATTGTACATGAGTATGGCATTCAGTCAGCAAGACGTATATCAAAGCTTAATGTTCTTGGTGTAAGAAATAAAAGAGACTTCCAAGAAATATGGATTCCTAGAATTGAAGAGGAGCTAAGAGAGGCAGGGCTAAAAAGAGATACTCTAATGGAACAGGTGGGTAAAGACATTGGAGCTGTTTATTCTTCTATAACGGGCGAGGGTGTACAAAGATATGGAACTGGTCTTCAAACAGCTTCTGATGTCTACACAATGACAACCCGAATGGCTACGCTACCTCTTGCAACTCTTTCAAGCTTAACAGAAATATTTATTAATATATCTAAAGCAGGTTTTCGTAATAGCTTCAAAGGATTTGCAGGAGCCATGAATGAAGGCTTTGGCACTATAGCTACCAAGAGCAAAAACCTTTTAGCTGACGCAGGACTGACTGAGCCTGAGATCTGGCGTGAAATGCAAGAGCTTGGTATCGCTATGGATCAGGCAGCAGGTGATGTTGCTGATAGGCTAGGTGGTGAGGCTATTTCTAACTCAGCGATCCGAAAGCTTAACAATGGATTCTTTAGAGCTAATATGCTTGATCAATGGACAAAGTTTGTTCAGATGACTTCTTACATTTCTGGTAAGAACATGATCTCAGATAATATAGCTGAGATAGCAGCAGCTAGAGGAAACAAAGATAGCCGTAGAATCTTGCGTAAAAAGAAAGAACTACGTGAGCTTGGTGTTGATATAGATCAGGCAATGAATTGGTTTGATGGAGGCATGAAAGCTGACGATGCCTTTAACAAAGAAATTCAAAGAGGTGCAGGTAGATACACCAATGAGGTTATTTTAAACCCTGAAGCTGCCTCAGGCTTGAAGCCTTTACTACATTCTAATCCCAAAACATCCGTCTTGTTTCAGCTAATGGGCTACCCTGCTGCATTTACAAATACTATTTTGAAAGGTGCTGCACGTAAGATGATTGAAGATCCGACAGGTAATGTTCCTAAGACTTTGGCTTCGGGTGTAATCATGACAGAAGTTGCTAGGTTTAATAACTGGGCAAGAAGTGGAGGACGCAGCGAAGAAGAAGGAGAGAACCCATATGCAGCAGCTATTTTAAGATGGGGCGGGGGAGGAACATACTTAGATATGTTTCGTAGGGCGCAGTTTGCAGCAAAAGATAACTACGCTTTATCAGTCCCTTTATCTGTTCTTGGCCCAGCAGCTCAAGATGTAACACAGCTTATTCAATACAGAGGCCCTGTAGAATTTGCAGCGCGAAAGTCTCCGGGCTTTGGAGCTTTTGAGACTGTGTTCGGTAGAGAGTTTAGAGACAATTACACCAGTGCTGCTAGAAGAATGGATAAAGTTATCCAAGATATGTTTAGTGGCGAAGATCCTAGTCGCCTTAAATTCAGAAAGGGAGGTGAAGTTCTAGTACCTAATGCGCCTGAAGAACCTGATAAGCGCATAGATCGTATGACGGGACTGCCTTATGACCAGCAAGCCGGAGGAGCTTTTGTAGACGAAGAAGAGCGTTTGGGCTTTGCTTTTGGTAGTACTGTTTCTAGATATGTTAGATCTGCTTTGTCTGATGCAGTAGGTAAGATTGCAGATAAAGGAGAAAACATTCCCTTTGATAGATTAATGAAGCGTCTTCAGGTTGAAGGTGTTAGAGCTGATGAGATTGAAGCTGCTGACATTATGAATCTTGTAGATGAAAAAGACATAGTTACTACACGTTCAGGTAATAGGGCTGTTACTCCCACGGGTTTAAGAAACGCAGAAGCCCGAAGGACTGATGTGTTTAAGCAAGAAGAAAGTACATATCTACAAGCCCAAGAAGAAGTAACTGAAGTGGCTGAAGATTTAGAAAAAGAAGTAGAAGTGTCGATTGCTGAAAGCGAGAATCTAGACAGGGCAATAGACGAAGAATTTGGAGATGATTATTTTGTAGAAGATTTAGAAACATTTGATCCAGAGGCAGAAGATCCTACATATGCGTACACGGGTAGAATGTTAGATACGGCTTTAGATCCTGAAAAGCCTTTAAGAGAAAGAACGGATGCAATAAGTGAAGTTGAGAGAGTATTAAGAAAAAGCCCCGCAGAACTTAAAGAAATGTACACTGAGGTTGTTCCAGAAGATGCTGAGTTAAGTACGTATAGAATTAATTATTATAGTGATCCTAGAGTTAGTAGACCTACTCAGTCCGGTCATTTTATAAAAGGCAGAGATTATCCTACGGATTTAAATTTTGTCTACTGGACTAGAGGGGACGTTGCATCTGGAGATAAAACTATAACTGGAGGAGAAGCCTCTAGAGTTTTTGAAATTCAGTCAGACAGTACAGTTGCATTAGATCCTGAAAAATTAAGTCCTTATCAAAAAATACTAGAAGAATTAAATGAGCTGGATGATAAGATGGGCGATATAGAAGACTCTATTATGGGTGTAGATATGGAATTAGAACAGTTTGATATTGTCAGATCTTCGTCTTCTGAACGTGCCGTTGTTCCTCCTGACGCTGAAGAAGCTGTAAAAACATTAATAAAGAGAAATAATGAGTTAATGGACGAGTTAAAAGCTTCTAGAAAACAAGAGAAGGGCTTAGAATCAAAACTAAAAGATGCTGGTAAAAATATGACAGCATCAGAAGTTAAAAAAGAACGAGATGAACTTTTCTTTGGTGGATCTAAAGTTTCTATAAATGTCTGGAAGACAGCAATTCATAACGAAATTATTAAAGCTAAAAAAGAAAATCTAGATGAAATACAATTTCTTATTGACGATAAACTAATAGAAAAGAACGGAGAACGGGTTACTGAGTTTATGTTTAGATCTCCAGAAATTCAAAAAGCCTATCAAACTATAGTAGCTCCTTTAGTTATTAAGACTGCTAAAAAGATAGGAGCTAAGGTACAGCGTAAAGGTAAATACCTAGCTTTTGCATTACCCGCCACATTTACTTTACCGCTTTATGCCCAAGAGGAAGAAGACTTATCCACAGTAGCAACAGACATATCTCTAGGTATGGAACTAGATGAGGCTCTTGTTGCTAACAGAGACGGCTTTGCAGAAGGTGGTATGCTTGAAAAAGCTATAAAGTTTGCACTAGGAAGAGGTGCTGAAGCCTTAGGTTTTGGTGCAGAACAGCAACGCCAGCATGAAAAAGAAGTAGTAGCTCTTGTTAATGAAGCAGCCGAGAAAGGTTTTATCCCTGAACAATCCCGTATACCTACAGATGAAGCAGGGTTTGGAAAGTTCAGCGGCGCGGATGAAGAAGTCTTTAATGCTTTTAATCATGCTTACTTAGTTTACAAGCATGGCTCTAAGCTTAAAGATCCTTTGCTTCAAGGTAAAGAATATCTTCAAATGACATACTATCCTAATCCAGATACCGAAAAAGTTGATTTAATTAACAATGCTTTTGGTTCTAACTTGAGGAATATAGCTGGAGATGATGAAGACGCAAAGCAAAAAATAGTTATGGGCTATTATAATACTCAAAGAAAACTAGAAGAAGGAAAGCCACTTGTATACGGAGAGGATCTTATATTTAATATAAATGATCTGGAAAACATAGAGCCTCGTAGTGCTAGATTTAGACCGAGGTAGCCGTGCACCGTTTAATTCTGATTGCTCTTTTACTTTCTTCCTGCTCAACAGCAACCTACGACTTCCCAATAGAGTTTCCTAATAGGATGCCTCAGGGATTGTTTGACAACAACCTCAGAGATTGTAGGTCACAGCCTCAATGCTCTGCGGATCAACTATTTGATAGGTGGTAATATGAGAAAAACTTTGTTAGCTGCTTGTATAGGACTAGCTACAGCGGCTCAAGCCGATGATACATATGTTGATACTGTAGCAAGTATTATAAATAACAACTGTGTTGTTTGTCACAGAGAGGGCGGTATAGGCCCTATGTCTTTTGAGACTTATGAGCAGGTCAGACCTTGGTCACCTCTTATCTCATACAAAGTAGCTAACAGAGAAATGCCTCCTTATGCCTATGATCAACACATAGGAATTCAGAACCTTGAAGGGGATTGGAGACTATCACAGGATCAGATAGATTCTGTTGTTAATTGGGCAAACTCTGGATCGCCTTATGGTGATTCTGACATAGTTGTCCAGCCTCCAAACCTCCCAAGTCTAGACTCTTGGAACTTTGAGCCTGAGTTTGGTGCGCCAGATCTTATTATTCCTTCTTCACCCTACGACATCCCTGCCAATGGTAATGACCTATGGAGCAAGGAGTTCGTAGATCCTCAACTGGCTGAGTCACGCTGCATCAAAGCCGTACAGGTTAAGCCAAGAGGCGATGCAGCCGCTGTAGTACATCACGCTAATTCAGATGTATATGTATATGACGATGAAGGTGAGCTTCAACAGTATGGTCAGTTGACTGAGTATGCTATGGGTAAGTGGGGAGAGCTTATGCCAAAGGGCGTATGCCGTACCTTTCCTGCTAACTCTTTAGTGCGTTGGGATATCCACATGTTCCCCGGCGGCGTAGGAGCTACAGCAGAAGGAGATATGATTGAAGATAATGTTGTAGAGATTGGTCTTTGGTTTCATGAAGAAGACTATGAAGCTAACAACGATGTCTATCAACAAGACCTAAGGCTATATCCTCTGCGCGAAGGCTATGAGAATGGCCATCTAATTATCCCTCCTAATGGCTATGCTATGACGCAGGGGTTTCACAGCTTTGATCACCCTGTGCGCATTGATAGTTTCCAACCCCACGGACACCTCCGTATGAATGCTGCGTCACTAGAGATATTTAATCCTATGACAGGACGCACCAAGTCAGTAAGTCAGATTTCTAACTGGAGTGCCACATGGCATCACAGCCATATCTACGACCCCTTAGAGGCCCCTGTGTTGGCTGCTGGAGAGGTTCTAGTAATCAAGCAGTGGTATGATAATACCTCTGACAATCCCAACAACCCTGACCCAGATCAGTGGGTGTATGGCGGCAGCAGGACGGGAGATGAAATGTCTCACGCTTGGATTGCTGTTACTCATCTAGACGATCAAGGTTACCAACAAATAATGGAAGAAAGATTTAATGGGGCTGATTGATTTACTTATAAAACATGAAGGCTTGAAGCTAGAGCCTTATCGTTGTACTTCAGACAAACTAACTATAGGCGTAGGAAGAAATCTAGAAGACTGTGGAATCACTGAAGAGGAGGCTATGTATCTTCTCAAGAATGATATCAAGAAATTTCATGAAGAACTAACCGAAAGGTTTTATTTCTACAGGTATCTAGAGGGGGCTAGAAAGGATGCTATGTTAAACATGGCATTTAATATGGGAGTGCCGAGGCTTGCTAACTTTGTAAAAGCTCTGGACTTTATGTCTCAGAGTAAGTACGACAAAGCAGCAGATGAGTTCTTAGACTCACGATGGGCCAAGCAGGTAGGCAACAGAGCCATAGAAGTTGCTCAGATGATACGCACTAACAAATACCCCGACTAAATTATAGTTGAAGTAACTGCCTGTATTTCTTTTTCTAAAGATATCGAAGCATCCTTAAATCGTCTGTTCATAAACTTATGAATAGTCTGAATTAGGGATACTTCATACTTATCCTCAAAGATCTTTTCTATCTCTTCAAAGGGCAGCTCAGCAAACTCACAGTAGATGTTACCGTCAGTCCCTAGCTGAACTGCCATAGAGACAATATTTCCTGTCTTCACGAGAAAGTAATTCCTTCTTGATCCCCTCGGAGTCCGGCTTTCATATAGGCGGTTGCTCTACCTTCAAAGAAGTTCTGATGTTCAACACCGAGTACATCATCAAGCCAATTCAAGGGGTTATCCTTTACTTTGTAATTAGGCTTCAGGCCAAGCTGAAGCAGCCTACGATCTGCAATATATTCAACATAGTCTGACATCTCTTTGCGTGTAAGGCCGGGGATGTCTCCCATCTCAAATACCAGATCCAGAAACTTTTGTTCTAGGTTTACCATATCCCTGCATGACTGATAGATTTCTTTCTTGAACTCATCAGTCCATATATCAATGTTTTCTTGTATAAACTCTCGGAAGAGCTTGGTCATAGCTTCAACGTGTAGAGATTCATCCTTGATGCTGTAACTTACAATCTGGCCCATGCCCTTCATCTTACCAAAGCGCGGGAAGTTAAGAAGTATTACAAAGCTTGAGAACAACTGTAGCCCTTCTGTAAAGGCACTATAGACCGCTAGGTTCTTGGCGATAGACTTCTTATCTGTCTTGGAGATCTTCAGGTCATTGATATATTCATGCTTGTCTGACATTTCTTCATATTCTGAAAAAGCTTTGTACTCAACCTCTGGCATACCTACAGTGTCTAATAACAAGCTATAGGCGTGTTGATGTATAGACTCCATGTTGGCAAAAGAACCCATCATCATACGGGCCTCAGGCTTCTTGAAGATACGCATATACCTATCTATATATCCTGCGCCTACATCTACATCTGACTGTGTAAAGAGTCTAAAGATCTGAGTCAGTAGATTCTTTTCTTGCTCTGTCATATCCTGCCAATCTTTTACATCGTTATGGAGTGGCACATCTTCAGGGAACCAGTGCATCTGATTCTGTTGGAAGTAATAATCAAACATCCAAGGGTGATCAAAAGGTTTATAGTAGTCTCGTGTTGATAGTAAACTCACTTCTTCTCCTTGTCTTTTTCTATTCGTAGCTGACAGAAAGGACACTGCCATGCCTTATGGTAAAGTTTTTTTGTTTCATCGCTGCGGTCATAAAATAATATCTCAGTCATTTTACAACCACAATCGTCACATTGTTTGTATGACATCGTATTTGTACATATTAGTTATCATACCCGCAGGAATAACAATTGGTGTGTTGACTACTGATTTATCTTTGTCGTAGTAGTCAGTACATAATATAACGCACTTATCATTCTCAGTAACTAACCAACCCACAGTAGTCCTTGGTATTGGTTTAAGTTTCTTGGCCTTCTTTATATCTACATCTTGGAAGTCTGTCCAAGCATCCTCCCATCTAACTTCTACAAGTATTCTATCCTTCACAGCTCAAGCACTCCCCCTCAGACAAGTTGATGCGCGGAATCTTAACATTTACATTCTCAGCAGATCTTGCAGCGTCTGACCTGAGATAATACATAGACTTCAGATTCCTAGCACCCGCCCAGTGTACATCGTTAACATACTGTAGATAGGCATTGTGTGTCTCCTGATCAGCAGTAGACTTAGGAGGAACAAAGAACAGATTAACGCTCTGACTCTGACAGATGTATTTCTGCCTGTTAGTTGCGTGTTCAATGATCCATATCTGGTTGATCTCAGGAGCTGTCTTAAAGACCTCCCTAGTTTCCTCAGACAGTTCTTCTATATGCTGAACAGAGCCATCATGAGCTGCGATATCTTTCCAGACCTTCTCACGCTCTTCCTTTGTGGGGAATATCACCTTGAGTTCTTTCTCTAAGAACTTGTTCTTGACTCTGAATGAGCCGGAGAGAGTCTTATGGGTAAATGTATTGGCCCTGAAAGGCTCAATAGATGGGCTAGTAACACCACAGATAATAGAGCTAGAAGCGTTAGGAGCAACAGCCAGAAGGTGTGCATTCCTCTTACCGCTGCCTAACATATCAGGAGCTTCGCCTCGCTCTTCAGCTAGTATACGTGAAGCAGCAGCGGCCCGATCTTTTATTAGAGAGAAAGATTTATGGTTGAAAGAAGTAGCATACATGCTCTCAAAAGGTATACCTTTAGACTGTAGATAGCTATGAAAGCCCATAGCTCCTAGACCCAGAGATCTTTCACGATAAGCTGAGTAAGCAGCCTTGGAGTATCCAATCTTTACAGGGTCACAACAGCTCTGAAACTCTTCAAAGCTTAGAGGCTTGTTTATCATGTATTCATTATTTGTAGGCCATTCTCCTACAGCATGATTTATAAAGTGTTGGATTACGTTATCTAGCATTGTAATTAGATCAGGTATAAATGTATCTACCGTAGACCAATCATCAAAGTATTCTAAATTAACACTAGACAAACAACAGACAGCAGTCCGTTCTTCGTTAGTAGCCAGCGTTATCTCAGAACACAAGTTGCTCTGCTTGATATTAAGTCCTAAAAGCTTCTGCTCATCCGGTAGAGATTCATTACATCTATCTATGTTTACTATATAAGGCTCGCCTGTCTCTGCCCTAGTAGATATAAGCTGCCACCAAAGATCCCTAGCAGATACAGTCTTAATGGCTGTGTTGGTCTTAGGATCTATAAGTCTCCAATCGTCATCACGCTTGACTGCCTCCAGAAAGGCATCGTTAATATTGACACCATTATGTAAGTTTAAACATTTCCTATTTATATCGCCGCCTGTTGTCTTACGCATTGATATAAACTCTTCAATCTCTGGATGAGAGATATCCATATAGGCAGCATAGCTTCCTCTGCGGGTAACACCCTGATTGAAAGCTAACATCTGACTATCAACTACGTGCATGAATGGGATAGAACCAGTAGATTTACTGCCGTTAGAAGTATCCACGCCATTACTACGGATATCACCCCAATATCCACCGATGCCTCCACCTCCACTAGCGAGCCATACGTTCTCATCATAGTGAGCAGATAGACCATGACGGGAGTCAGGAACATAATTAAGAAAGCAACTGATAGGAAGGCCACGGCTTGTACCCCCGTTACTAAGGATAGGAGTGCTAAACATAAACCAAAGTAGGCTACTATAGTCATAAAGCCGTTGTGCCAAAGCATAGTCAGTAGTTTCATTATAAGTTGCTCCAAATATAGCTGCTCTTGCGAAAGCTTCTTGAGCATGATCTTCATCAGCCCAGAAGTATCTGTCTTTTAAAGTAGCGATTGCAAAATCACCAAGCAGAGACTCTCTAGAATAATCTATCTTGATTCCCTTGTAGTCTTGTACGCCAATTTTAGTTGTCATTCTAATGATCCTTTAAATGATCTAGGTAAGGTTCCTCTTTTACCTTACATCCAGTTTTTTCTATGTACTTAATAAGTCTATCTTCGTACCATCGTGCTTTATATAAATCCTCTATGCCATTCTTGTATCGGAAACGCCACCTGTACTTCAGGCTGTTACCGCGCAAGTATCCTATAACCTCTTCGGATGTAAGCATGCTCTCAATGGCTTCAATACATTCCACGCCTCCTTTGTTATAGTGAGGCGGGTTGTTTACGTTGTCAGTCATTCTTGCTCCTTGTCTATATCAAAGTATTCTTCTTTGAATCTCTCGCTTTCTCTGTATTCTTTATCTACCCAATCATCAGGAATACTTTCTTCGCTATACCACTTGAAGCCATTAGCTCCGGCCCACTCACCATGACTTCTCTTGGTTCCATCCTTACGGCGTTTGGCCTGAGGCATTGGTGAATTAGGATCAGCAAAAAGAAACACTAGCTCCACGTTAGGAGGTAGCATCTTCTTTATCCAAATGTACTTACTGTATTCTGAATAATCCCAGAAACGGCCTTTAGATTCAATGAGATAAGTTTTTCTTCCTATCTTTTTGCTAAAGTCTGGGTGATAGACATGATTAACTACATAAGGAATCTTTCTGTCATGATGCTTCCACCCCTTCAAGAGGCCATGATGAAGATTGTATTCCCATATAGAGTCATAGTTGGTAGGTACATTCTTCTCTACAGGACGCTGTACTCTACGTTTTCTATAACCCTTCCTGACTTTTGATTTTTTCAATGTAATGTACTCTCAAGCCTAAAAGCTAATTCGTAATCTGAAAGATCACAGATTCTTTCAATCACAGAGTCTGGAACTTCAGAGATATCAGCATTCTTAGACAACAAAAAAGCACTGGTTGCTACAATCAAATGTGCTAGGTCAATACTATCCAGATTTTCTATCATTTATATTATCCACGCCAGATGCTTTAACCTGCTTGATGAACCACCTATAGGTATTCGGCATTAAACGCATCTGTCCTTCGTTCATGATATGAGTTTGTTTAGGCATAAGACCCATGAAGTTATCTTGGGTTATCTTCTCTGCCTCTTCTTTGCTGACTAGAGTTTTGAGCCAGCCAAAAGCTAGGTCTTTAGCAAGCCGCCTAGCCAGTTTACTTTTTCTACCGTTCATAGTATCTCTTCTACGTTAGGCTCTTTGACTACCTTGGTGAAATAGGTAACACCCTTGGCGTATCTAAAACCTCTGAGTCCTGTCCCATCGTTAGCGTCAGCATGACATATAAACTTATGGGGGCAGTAAGAGCAACCCCGATTTAGTTTCATGTTGCCTTTAGCTCCTTCTGGTACATCATCATAACACTTTGCAGGAGGCTTATCAGATTTTAAAGATTTCTTGAGAGAGCTTATACGCTTCTTTGTATCTATCTTATCAAAATCATCAGGAGCATAGAAAGCCAGTTCACCTGTCTCCTTGTTGATTGTAAGGAAGCCGCCATGCTTAGTGCCTTCAGCCTGTTCATACCCAGATATCTGAGCTATATAACCAAAAGGATCATCGTCTGGCAGAGTACCATATTTAAATTTCTTAAAGGCATAGGATGATGCGGTCTTAACATCTACAACTTCACCATCTATCTTACAGTCTATGTGTCCTTTAACACCGCCAACCTCTACTTCTTTCTGCTCATCTGTTACATCATGTCCAGACAGCCTAGCCAACATAAGAACTACTTCTTCTAGGATGTGACCATAAAGAAATTTAATCATCGTGCTAGGGGCAACAGAAGAAGTATTCTCTTCCCTGTTGTCATACCAAAGCTGACGGGCAGGTTTACCTACGTTAGACATACGCAAAGTAAAGTTAGAGTCTCTGGCGGTAGGCTTGGCCCAATGGCGTAATGTGTTTTTCATATCATCGCCAAACTTATCTATCGCTTCTTCAGATAGATCTAAAGACTCCCCATCACAGAGAGGCTTTAGTATTTCGTATATGTCTTCTACTACATTCTGTTGTGATTTCATTTTCTGTGCCTGACAAAACGACACTTACGTGTCTCTGAGTTATAGTGCAAATACTGCACACCTAGTTCTTTTTGTAGTTCTGTTTTTGATGATAGCCTTCCATCCTTGTAAGACTTAACATCTATTAGCGTTACCTTTCCTTCAGGGGAAAGAGCAACAATATCAACTGGGCCTGTACAGCCGCAGTTCTTAAAGACATGATAACCGTTATCCCACAACCAAGTTACAGCATAATGCTCTGCCAGATCACCTATTCTGTTTGGCTCATGTTTAATCTTCATCATATGATTCCGCATAACGTGACAAGGTTTCTTCACCAGTCCAGCTACATAAATTATAAACAGGGTACTTATCTTTTTTCTTATCTTTTATAATACAAAACTCTAATTTAACTTTTGTTAGAGTAGGGTCTTGAAGTGAATCGTCATATGCCCATATAGCGTTTCTTACGCTTTTGGTAGTTATCACTTCAACTGGAAACCAACTATCATCACAGCCATATTCTTCAGCCCAAACTGTGTATTCATATTTTCCATATTTTTTAGTGTGTTTCACTCCAGTTTGCTCCTATTTTATATTCACCATCTAGGGGACAATTGAGTCCAAGGTCTACACCTGCTTGTATAATAGACTCAACACCTATCTTACCTACTTCTTCTGCATACTGCTCTGGTACTTCTACTTGCCATTCATCATGAACATTACCAACAACAACAGCACCGTATTGCTGTATCTTCTCATGAAACAGAATCAATCCCTGCTTCATAACGATAGCACCGCCACCCTGCAACAGAGCATTCAGTGCGCTGTGCTGTGATCTAACTTTTATCTTGCGTCCATCTAATCCTTTGAGGAATCCTTTGGATGCAGCTCTTGATACTTTAGCGATAAGAGTTCTAAATGATGGGAGATTATTAAGGAAAGTGTCTCTAAGTCGTTTGCCGTCTTTCTTGCTTCCTCCAACCACTGTCCCAATCTTTTCATCTCCTGCTCCGTATATGAGTGCATAGATGAATGTCTTTGCCTGATTTCTTGATTCAAGACCTGCAAGTCGCTGGTTAGCTGTGTGTATATCTCCGTTGAGAATTTCATCTATAAATCCTTCATCATTCATGTAGTGAGCCAGCATCCTCAACTCAAGACCACTGGCATCAATACCTACAAGCTTGTGTTTAGGAGGAACTACCCAACAGGCCCTACATTCCTCACCATAAGGAGCGGAACAGTTAGGAACTTGAGCCATGTTGGGGTTCCTATGAGTCATTCTACCAGTAACAGTACCATTATGATTAACAAATCCATGAACTCTGTCATCCTTACCCAGCTCCTTGAACCATGAATTTATCTGAGATATCCGTTTCTGTAACATAAGATATCTACCTATCAACGCTGCCTCTGGTATATTTTTTACGTTAGATAATATCTTTTCATCAACCATTGGTTGACCAGTAGGAGTAAACTTCTTCGGCTTCCAGCCAAATTCCTGTAGATATTCTCCGATCTGTTTACGTGAGCCTAGATTAAACTCTATCCTCTTCTCACGTATAATAGATCCTTTACGACATATTTCTTTGTAGTCATCTGGGGTAAGCCTTACGCCTTTACCCTGTAAGGTTTCACCCATCTTGGATACCTTACCTGTCTTGGTCTGACGTTTAAATATTTCTATTCTTTCTACCTTAGGTTTGAATCGCTTCTTAACTTCAGCAGTCACCAGCTCCACCTCTTCGGTCAGCTCTGACAGCAAAAGGGAGGCGGCTTTATGATCAAACAAGAATCCATGTTCTTCCTGTTCTTTAAGGATGTTAGCTACTTTGTTCTCTATATCTATAGACTGCTTAGAGAAACCCGCAGCTTCCTTACGTAATTCAAAATAAACTTTCTTATTAAGAATAACATCACTGGTACATCTGGCCATCATCTCAGGGCTATAGGCTGTAAAATCATCGTAGCCGCTCTTAGAGAAACCTACTGACTCGCCCCATTGCTTGAGACTATGACCGCCTTCACGTACCGGATTGAACAATCTTGAAATGACCAGAGTATCTACCAACTTCTTATCTGATAGATCTACACCGCACATCCTGTATATCCAAGGCACATCATAGTTAATAATATTGTGACCGATAAGCTTATCAGCCTGTTGTAATAGCTTGACTCCTTCATCTATTTGATTAGGGCCGAACTCATAAACAGTAGAACTGTCCAGATCTACAGCAGAAATACACCATATAACAGTTACATCTGTTACTCCATCTGTTTCAATATCAAAAACTAATGATTTCATAATGCTTCATCCGCATCTTCTAGCTCATCTTCGTAGTCAATTATCTCAGATAATCTACCTGTTTCTTTATCATACATCAGATGAGTTGCCATTCCCACATCTCCAGTATACCTAGACTTCAGTACTCTAACGTGGGTTGTATTGGCTTCGTTAGGATCGTCAGACTGTTGGTTGCGCTCCAAAGCTAGTACACAATCTGATAGCTGTGCAATAGACTGAGAGCCTCTGAGGTGACTGAGATTAACAGTAACACCATTCTCGTGGCCTCTGTTGCCTTCAATCCTCTTGAGGTGAGATACAAGAATCAAACCCGCATTTGTTTCTTCAACAATAGAACGGAGCTTGTGCATTATTGTATCAATAGTTCTTCGCTCATCGCCATCGGCACTAGCCGACAGTAGCATATGTAAGTGATCTACTACTACCCACTTACAATCCAAGCCAACAATCATGTACCTGACCTTGGCAAAGATCTCATCAATGTCGTTAGATCCAAAGTGCGAGTGAATCCAAACACGATCATTACCAAAGAGATTAGCTAACATAGTATCTAGCTGCTCCTTGGGATATTCTTTTCTAATGTGATCAATATATAGTCTGGCGTTAGCCTCAATGGATACCAGACAGTCAGCAGTTTTATAGTAATCTTCCTCAAGAGCTATGATACCTACATTGTCTTGAGTGTTCTTTATAAGCCAGTGTTCTAGCTCTCTGGTGATACTAGACTTCCCTAGACCAGTGCCACCTGTCACAGTAACAAGCTCTCCGGTTCTCAGACCATAGAGTTTGTCATTCAATCCATGCCAAGGATAAGGGATAGATTCTTTTTCAGGGCGATCATGATATTTAGATAAAATATCTTTAGCACTCATGATGCCGGAGGGAGTGTAAGTCTTAGAAGCCCACCAAGCTATAGTATATGCTTTATGATTACCGCTACGCAGCATATCATTAGCATCCTTGAACTCTTCAGGTAGGCTCAAGATCAAGGCTTTGCCGGGAGTAAATAACCTAGCAGCCTTTCTTGCAGCTTCTCTGCCCGGAGTATCGCTATCAAAGTTGATAACAATCTTGTCAAACTTTTCCAAGAACTCTAGAGATGACTTGATATCTCTGACTGCACCGGCAGCACCGTTCTTCAGAGAGACTACAGGCCACTTAGATCCCAGAAGTTCGTAAGCTGCCATAGCATCACATTCACCCTCAGTGATAGTGATATACTTGCCCCCTTCTTGGAACAACTGCTGACCAAACAAACCAGTACCAGTTGAAGACCCCTGCCAAAAGAATGTCTTGTTTGTATCTCTGAGCTTGAAAGCACCTATCTCGTTTACGTTGTAGTAGGGATAGATGTGAGTATCTACATCGCCTTTGGAGTTGAGAATAGATTTAACGCCATACTTCTTCGCGGTATCAAGTGAGATACTTCTATCTGTCAGGGCGTTGAAGGAACCATCGGAAGTATTAACAGAGTTATTTTTATATGTCTTAAACTCTATTGGGGTTGGTGAAATACTGTTGTCGTGATTAGGAATTAACTTATCACAACTGAAACAGTACATTGATCCATCTTCATTTAAAGATGCTGGATCACTCCCGCCACATTCAGGGCAGGGTAAATGTGTTTTAACGAATGCCATTTTTGCTCCTTAAAAAAATGGGGAGCCGAAACTCCCCCAATCAACAGCACACAACTAACTACGAACATAAGATTCATTTTCAGGAGTGTCAGGATCATCGGCAATAAATCTACCGTCTTCATCCCTAGCTCTTTCATATGTAATCCTTGTATCATCATTACACTCAGTTCCAAGCTGTGCTTTAAACCACTCAAGCGCAGCTTTCTTAGACTCAATGTCATCTGACAGAGATTTAATATCACCTACCAGCTTCTGAGCTAATACAAAGATATGTTGGTTTTGCAGTGACATCTTGGAGACATCAAAGTCTCCAGCATCAGTTTTGAATACTGTCATAGCTCATCCTCTAAGGATTCTTCTACATCAAACTCATCACCGACTCCACCACTGGAGTATGGAACCAGATCAAGAACCTGCATAGCTAGAAACTCAAGACCTTGGTAAGTCTTACCACCTCTATCCATCTCCCATTCACGATACTGAACCTTGACCTTAGAGCCGTTACCGACTTCGGAATCAATCTCATTCTTCATTCGATCATAGAGTTTAGGAGGTTCTCTAGTTCCCTTTGGCCCACCATTCACCTTTCTCTTGATGATAATAGCAGGGCCTTCATTCATGTCTTTGACCTTGAATCCACGGCGTTTGAAATCCGCAGCAGTGCCATCGTCAACTACAAGGTTAACACTATACACTGGTTCATAAGTTGTATTGGGGCGTTTAACACTAGCCCAGTAAGCAGTACCTTCTACTATAGCCATTTATAGCTCCTCTTTAGCTTTACTGTAAAAATATCTGTGACCTGCCCAGAACAAAAAGGAAAGTATCACGTTCTCAATAGTGGATGGTAGCACACCTGTTCGGCTTTGTAAATCCACTAGCTCAATCACCTCTACCAACAACAGAATAGCAAAGGTATAGAACCCTAGTATAAATAAACCTCCACCCAACATCAAGGACTTGGCTTTCATTGAGCCTTTCATTGTTGCATCCTTCAGCGTTGTGAAGTAATCTTTGATTTCTGAAAAGGGATCAAGATTATCTGTACTCATTTTGTATCTCCAATTATTGTAAATTTCCCAATGTCAATAGTTATCAATGGCTCTACATCCTGCCAATCGTTGCGATCATAACGGCCTCCAATATTTATGTCAATATTATCATCCTCAATATCATCAAGACAGATATACCCGCTAGTATCTGCCCATCTAACACAGAGGTAAGTATGTATATTTAAAGATCTATAAATCTCTTTAGCTTTTAAAAACTTAGATAAAGATATTATATAAGTAGGATAAGTATTATGTTTACATTTACGTTCTTTTAGTTCTAAAAAGAACTTAGGCTTATAGTTTCTAAGATCTAAAGCTATGAAGTCTAATCCATATTGGATAGGTAACTTTCTTAAATTAACTTTAAAATATTTCTCTAAGTCTTTACTAAAGCTTTTCTCAGCAGCTAAAGACTGTTTAGTTTCATATAGTTTTCTAGGCATAGAGTTTCTCCCAGTTACGAGGCTTACGTTTCTTACCATTAGCCAACGCCCTGTAGTAAGCATCACAACTTGCAGCCTTCCAATACATATTCTTTAGTATCTCTCGGCCTTGTTTTACTCGTAGCTTTTTTCTTGAATAGCCACCATGAACTGGCTTTATATGAATAAACTTACTACCTATATTAATCTCACAGAGTCTCCAACCTTCATAGTAATACCAAGTTGTTACCTTATCACTCATCTTTGGAGAAAGTAAAAAATCTTTTAAGTCTAGATGTTCTTGCATTGCTGCGCTCCTTAGTATGAACCTCATACCATTTCTGAAATGCTTTCTTGTTCATAATATAATCATCGTATTCATCGTTCCTAAGAACTGGAACCATTTGTAATAGTTGATGCTGCGTATAGTTACTAGCCATTAAACCACTCCGGGATAGATCTGTTAGTCCACTTAGCAAAGTGTTTCGTATGGTAATAGTCTCGGTAACACTCAATGTTACAATCCGAAACCTTATTCTCATCCGGCATTGCTAAAGTTGGGGGTGTGAATGCATCAATAGTTATATTATCTGGTGCTTCAAGTAGTAAGTCTTTTAATTCTGCACACTTATGAACCTTCTCATATCTATGCGTATACTCATTAAGTAAATAATTAAATAGATCATCTAACCATATGTAATTACTTACATTTTCTCTACACCATACGGCAGAAGGATGATTCATATGTGTAGCTTGATATAAATCTTTACGTTGATCTTCTAGGTAATATCTCTTTACCATTCTGCCTGTTCTTCTTGAAGGCTCATAGTACATAGTCCCATCTAAAACTCTGTGAGCTGTAGACAATAGCTGTGCATACTCCAGTATCATTTTGACAACATGTTTATCACAGTGATGTTCAGCACATATTTTTGGATCGTTATGTAAGTAAAATATATTCATGCTGAATGTCCCTCATCAGCAGTTACCCATTGCTCAGTTGTTTTATCAAAGACTACGCCTAGTTTATCTGTAATATGATTCCACGCTCCCGCCCACTCTAATGCTCTATGTTTATCGGAATCGTCACAGAAATCATAGTAAGTAGAACTCTCATCAAACAATATTTGTAGTGCTTTATTGGTATTCATATTAATCCTCCCAGATTGTATTATTAGTTTTTACGCTATCAAGTTTTCCCAATGCACTTCTGATTCTACATAAAGATATTTCCACATCCCTTGCATAGTCTGCTATTTCAGAGCGGATTTCTTCATTAGTAAGCATTTCTGATATGATTCTATTGGATTCTGAATGATCAATATTCTTCATGTTAAGCTCTTTACATTTAAGTATGTTGTAAATATCTTAGGTAGCAGATCATCTAACTCATCTTTACCACTGACCTGTTCCCACGGCATAGCTGCCCCTCTATCTGATAGAGCTTTACTTGCGAATTCATCTTCTACAAAAGAAAGAAAGCTACGTATGAAGGAAGGGTGAGGAAGGGGTGCATCAATCTTTACAAAGTTATATGCCACCCAATCATCAATCTGGTGATAGAACTTCTGCCTGTCCATTACTTTGCTCCTGTAAGTAATTAATAACATTATCTAAAGAACATACAAAAACTAGATCTGATCTAGAATCTAAAGGACACCCGCTTAGGGCATCCCTTAGTTCTATTAGATCAGCTAGTGTAGACTCACTAACCATCAAGCCACCTTACGAAACAAACGATCATTAGAAATAACCTCAGAGACTTTGTTAGCTCTACGATTCTGTAAAGATATAACAGATGAGCCTTTCCTAGAGGGCTGGCAATGTGTAGCCCAATCGGTCAGAGCATTATAAACTGCCCATAGATTTCCACCTTGACGAGGCACATAAGTATCTCTATACAACCTCCAAAGCTGTATATAGTTTTTATTATTCCATGTCTTTTCATCAAGAGGATCACCGCCAATTGCGGCAGCAAATATAGACTTAATAATTTCTTGAGATGGTACAGTCTTATACCATATCTTCCATAGCTCATTCTGCTGCATCATTACCTCTAGACCTTTACCAACAATCTGAGATCCTTTATGAATATCTAGCTGCCGAGTATGTCTAGACTTATATATAGTAGAGCTACCTTCTGTGAATATCTGACCATTCATACAGGCCGACTGTCTAGCACCAGCCGACATCATGAAACTAAACAGACCATCAAAACTATTAACTCCAAGGAAACTTAGAGCGGCTGTGTCACCATCTGGAGTCTCTAGAAACTGATTAGGTAAGGTATGCTTTACATAACACCTAGCACCGTTACGATCAGTAACAATAGACTCAACAATATCCTTAGTATTGAGATCACTTCGCATAATCATAGCTCTCTGATTAGCTATCATGTCTCTGTGGTTTACTGGCTTATACTTAGGGCCGACAACTCCAAGACAATGATTAGTATCAGTGCGAACAATGGCACGTTTATTAACCACAGTCTGGCTGTGCCTACCGTCTAGTGATTTAGTATTATAATGTAACTGCTTCAAGTCAATGTCAAAGTCGGCATCGCCATAAGGCAGATAAGAAAGATTGTTACTATATAGGTTGATTACATTTTCCATAGTTGTTGCTCCTTAGTCTAGTATTTCTACAGGTTGGTTGGTTTCTATCCATACTTTAGCACCACAGGACAATGGTTTATCCGGTGAATACTTTATCTCGCCATCAGTAAACTTAACCCGATTGCAATAAGTATTTGTTTTATAAGTCTTTACAGTTATGACAGGCTTGTTAGCTCCTTTAGCATTAGCCTTTATGTTGTGCTGATTAACATGAATTATTGTTTTCATTCAATATATCCTCTGCCATTTCATTTGCTATTTCTTCAGCCCTATCCAGACTAGAAGTTGTAATTATTTCATCATGGAAAGATGAGCTAACCTCATAATATGTAAAGGGTCTACCCTCAAACTCATCTCTAACTGGTAGGATATCAATTCTTGGATTCATTAATGCATTACCTCCTGATCAACATTGTCTAGCTCTTTCGCTATATCAACAGCTTGAGTACAACAAGAAGTCATCTCTTCTACAAAAACCGAATCATCTTCATCAATCACATCTTTGATCTGGTGCAACAAAGTAGCTAAGGCAATCGCCCCTATCTTAGGATCTACTTCATGTTTATCAAATGTTTTAGCTAATGCCCCTCTAGCCTCTTCAATTAAATCAAACATCTCTTCTGCAAATTCTACTGCTTTAGTATGGTCGGTCATGGTCGGCTCCTTATGTTTTATAAAGGTCTTTCACTACGTAAAGACCTTTTAAAACTTATTAAAAAACTTTCTATTAATATCTTTCCGCATCTTCACAATCTCAGGTGACATTGGAAGCTTAGTAATTGATTTACCTTTTTTAAAATACTCTTCCATATCTTTATGTAACTGATCTATATACTTATTTTTATCGAACGAATTAGACATAACAATTACTCCTTAGTGCCACAGATAGGCAACAGTCTTAGTTGATTTATCCCAACAACTCCGACAGCTACCACATTTACCATCGTTATCAGGCTTTGAACACTTCTTAACATTGACAGGAGCTTGGCTCCAATCCTGAACTATTGTAGAAGTACAATCACCTTTAATGATTTCGCCATTGATACCATCAGATGACCAACGAACTACAACATTATCTAAACTCTGCATCTCTTTGAGAACAGGTAAAAACTTCTTGAACTTATGTTGTCTAGTTGGAAACCAGTGATTAGTGTTTGGAGTACGCTTCATAACCTCCAGTATTTTCTTAGCTAAATCAATATGATAGCAGTCACCGCTATCAAACCACCTGAAGTATCTAACATTGTCAACTTCTTGAACCATAACATCTATCCAATCATCATGCTTCCAATCTTCTTTGTTATGATCTCGGACAGCTTTTACAGTAGGCATTCTGTAAAAACCTTTTGCTGCATAGCAAGTAGAGCAAGCATCTACTAACTCACCATCAGTATCTAAAGATCCGGGACAAGTAGTCTTAGCTTCAAGCGACCAACTAAGTCCCGGCATTGCCGAAGTCTTAGAGAACTTCGGCGTTGCTGAAATGTTTTTAAGTTTAATCATCGGATTTGTTTTTGACATCTAAAGTGTCCCTAATTGCTTGTTCAACAGAGTCTCTAAGCCCAGCAAGGAACTGATACATATCAATATTTTCTTCATTTCTTTCTCGTAGAAACATGGTGAGTTCAAAAGTCTCGGCTCTGCTATTTGTAATAACAAGTTCTACCCAGTTATGATCAAGGTTTGGGATGTTAACTTTTACATCTGTGATTCTATGTAGTGATATTTCTTCAAGCATCTTCGGCTCCTGTAAGTATTCCAGTTATAGTTTCTTCATATGTGTATCTCAAACCTTCTTGAGATTCGTTGAAGTCGGTGTAAATTTTATCTAACAGAGTTTCTAATCTGTTTTTTATTTCGTAAGCACTATCTTTAAGATTGCCCTCAAAAGGCAACAGATCTTCAAGCTCTTTAGAGTATATAAAATGATAATCAAACATCAATTCAATGTGGCGTTTGGCTTGCTCCCTGTTCATGGCTGGCCCCTTTTAGATTTATGAAGGTCTTTCACAACGTAAAAGACCTTCTAAATCTTTTAAATAAATTATAATAAATCCTTTAACTCAACAGGACGTTGCTCTAACTCAATACCTAACTGCCTGATCCAGTAAACTTTTTCAAGCGGAATAGTTTTAGTATTCATAAGATTCACAAGTGACCTAGAAACATCACAGTCTGGGTAGATCTTATCTACTCCATAGATATTCTTAACTTTAATATATGCTTTCATCGTTGCTCCTTAGCTCGGCGGCTTTTTAGATTTACAAAGACCTTTCACTTTCGTAAAAGGTCTTTTAAATCTTTTAAATATTATTTATTAAAATTCCTAGAAAACTGAAACTTTTTACGGCCAGTTATTATGCGGACGTAATTCAGTTGGTAATATTTATGGTGCGTTAACTTAGAATTACGATTAGATCGTAAAACTGTATAACTATCTAGAGTCCAGAACGGGTTGAAATAATAATATAATAATTCTAAATATATCATATAGATACTCCCTAAAACTCTGGAGAGCATAAACTCTCCAGAGCGTTGGTGGATTTAGCCAAGCTTCAGCTGAGTTACAAGCTGATCAAGTGTAGACTTGATAAGATTTACATCCTCTGACATCTGAGACACCTCACCTTCAAGGAAGGTCATACGTGTCTCTAACTCTGTTGGCTTGGAAGCTGCTTTAGCAGCGACCTTGGGTGTTGCCTTTTTGGCGACCTTCTTCTTGGCAACCTTGGTTGCTGTGGGCTTGGCAGTCTTCTTGACTGCTTTGACCTTGACCGGAGCTTTAGCTCCAACCATGTCCTCAGTCTTGACCTGACGAGTCAGGAAAGCCGGGATCTTAGCTGTCTCGAAAAGCTCTTGAGCTTTCCCACGGCTAAGAGATGAAGCCGGAAACTGGGAGTATAAAACTCCCAAGACTCGCTTCCGAATGATTGGGAACTTGATCTCTGGAATCTCTTGAGATTCACAAAGGAGGTAAGCAAACTTACCTGCTAGGCCAAAGTACTGCTTAGGAGTTGCTTGAATTTCATTCAAAGTTTGTGAAGTTGTCATGGTAAATCTCCGATTTAAGTTTGTGTTGTGTTGTCGTTTGTGGTGCTAAGAAGCTTTTAAGTCTCTCTCACTACGTAAGAGAGACTAAAAAGTTCTAAGGGTTTGGCGGTCTATAAATTCTGCGTGTCAATGCCTCTGGCATCGTTCCCGAGAATTTCCATGATCGCGTTGAACTTTGGATGTTCCGGATCTATCTTGATAGATACCGAGGGCTTTCGGTCCAACATTTCTTCGAGGGTTATCAATCCACAGTTGTAAAGCTCTAGGCTATCTTCGATAGAAAATTCAACTTTAATCATCGTATGTACTCCTTTGGAGTTGTGTGTGAGTTTTTGGTTTGTCTCGTTGTCGCTGAGACATTTCCATTAAAGGCATATCGGATTTTTGGAGTCAAGAGGTTTCTGGTGGGTGATTTTGGTGCGCATTATGCGTAGGAAAACAGGCGAAGAAACCCTGCATCACGTAGGCGTGTCATGATCACGTAGCGCGATCACGTTGATATTTTTAAACTTCGGGGATAGTATATTTAGTTTACTAAATATTCTATAGGTTGTTGAATTTTATAGACTCTTGAGTCTTTAAAATTTATTCAGAAGACTTACAAAATCTCTTGAGATTTTGTAAACTAGGGAGAGCTTGAAGTTTCGGGGGCAGAATCTTTAAAGAACTTTAAAGATTCTGGAGTTTCTGGAGGGCTTTAGAGTCTAACAAGTTAGACACTAAAGATTTCTTAGCCCTCTAAAGTTCTTTAGAGGGCTGGGCAGGAGGCCATGCCACCCCCCCTAGTATATATACTAATACTCATACATTTCACAGGCTTGAGAGTGTTAACTAGTTTAGGGCGATAGGAACTTCAGAGTCTTGGAGGGTTTTTGCGGCCATAGAGACTTTAAAGTCTTTAAAGGGGATATACTCAATCCGATAGGATTGTTGTTGTCTCTATAAATATATATATATGAACCCGGGGGGTACAAAGTATATTATACACTCCACAGAGCATTTTGTCAAGTATTATTTAAAAAAATTAAAAAAGACTTGACAGAACCTCTATTTAGGACTATAATAGTATAAGATGAGTAAAGAATTAACATTAAAGCAAAAAGATTTCTTGGACTATCTGGTTGAAACTGGAGGTGATCCTAAGAAAGCTGCTGAGTTGGCAGGATATGCCCAGAATGGACATTGGCAGGTAGTCAAGGCTCTCAAACATGAAATCATAGATCTGGCCTCTAACATTCTAGCTCAGTCAGCACCCCAAGCAGCAATGAAGCTTGTGGAGGTTATGCACTCTGATCAGCCTATTCCACAGGCTAATATGCGTCTTCAGGCTGCACAAACCATCCTAGACCGCACAGGACTAGGAAAACAAGAAAGACTAGACGTAAATAATAATATGACAGGTGGTTTATTTATACTACCGGCCAAAGCTAATGAGGCGAACTAGTAGCACAATACCTTTTGGATATAGACTATCCGAAGATGATAAGACTCTAGAACCTATAGAGCAGCAACTAGAATCTTTGGATAAAATAAAAGAATTGGTATCTTCAGACATGATGTCTTTGCGTGAAGGTGCTGAGTGGTTAACTCATATGACAGGCAGAAGTATTAGCCATGTCGGGCTAAAGAATATTATAAATGGAAGAATGGGAGAAAAATCCTGAGAACTACCTTACAGACGAGGAGGGTAATTTCGTTCTAAAGAAGGACGGAACTCCAAGACGCAAAGGTGGCAGACCTAAGGGTGCAAAGGGTAGAGGCTACAACTACCATTCAGAAACGAAAGCAAAGATACAGGCGCGGAGAGCTGTACGCAAAAAAGAAAAAGAAACAGAGCGTACAAGCATTAAACTCTCTCAGCAACGAGAAAAACTAAAAGCCTCTAAAGAAACTCTAAACAAACTAGATAATAATAACAAAAACAAAGTTATTACTGATGATGTTCTGTCTAAGGTTCCTAAAGCCTTGCGGGAAGAAGCTAACGACAATGTTATCTTCAAACCAAACGCAGGGCCACAGACAGACTTCTTAGCAGCTCCTGAGAGGGACGTACTGTATGGTGGAGCAGCAGGGGGTGGTAAGTCCTATGCTATGCTCATAGATCCCCTCAGATATGCTCACAGGGCCTCTCATAGGGCCTTAATACTAAGACGGTCTATGCCAGAGCTACGAGAGCTAATAGACAAGTCACGAGAGCTGTATCCAAGAGCCTTTCCCGGCTGTAAGTATCGGGAGGTAGAAAAGCTTTGGAACTTCCCGTCAGGGGCTAAAGTAGAATTTGGATTCTTGGAACGAGATGCAGATGTATATCGTTATCAAGGACAAGCATATAGTTGGATAGGATTTGATGAGATTACTCACCTACCTACAGAATTTGGATGGAACTATCTGGCTTCGCGTTTACGAACTACAGATCCAGACATTGTACCTTATATGCGGTGTACAGCTAATCCCGGTGGTGTCGGCGCTCATTGGGTAAAGAAACGGTACATATTACCACACCCGCCCAATGAATCTTTTAAGGGTGAAGACGGTCTAACCAGAAAGTTTATACCAGCAAGATTAGATGACAATCCTTATCTTGCAGAAGATGGTCGTTATGAGGAGATGCTCAAGGCTCTCCCTGACATCCAGCGAAAACAATTACTAGAAGGTAATTGGGAAATCGCAGAGGGTGCTGCATTCACTGAGTTTGATACAGCAGCCCACGTAGTTACTCCTTTTGATATTCCAATAGGATGGGAAAGAATAAAAGGGATTGACTATGGTTATGCGTCAGAGAGTGCCTGTATATGGGGGACAGTTGATCCAACAGACGGCACTTTAATTATATATAGAGAGTTATACCGTAAAGGACTTACGGGCGAAGATCTTGGAAACATAATAGCTGAAATGGAAGCCCAAGATCCTTTTGCTGTACCCGGAGTTCTAGATACGGCAGCATGGGCTAAGACAGGTACAACAGGCCCAACTGTAGGCGAGTCGTTGATGCGCGTAGGTCACAAGCTACGAAGAGCAGATAAGAATCGTATACAAGGTAAGATACAAATTCACGAATACTTGAAGATACAACAAAGCGGTAGGCCGCGACTGCAAATATTTAATACTTGCCCTAACCTGATACGTGAACTTCAAAGTATTCCTTTAGATCGGTCAAACCCAGAGGATGTGGATACTCACGCCCCTGACCACGCATATGATGCGTTGAGGTACTTGATAATGTCAAGGCCCCGAATAGCCGATCCACTAACAAGAATCAGACATATGCATCGTGAACAGGCATTCACGCCTTTAGATTCAGAGTTTGGTTATTGATATAGGTAATAGTATGGCTGATAAAAACTCAATAACAGATAACGCTAATAACGTCTATTTTCAAGATGTAGAGGGCGAGCAGGGTAAGACACTTAACCTTGAGGAGTCCCTTCACAATCAATTTACTGGCGTTATTTATGATCGTTATCAATCAGCCAAGGATGCTAGAGATCATGACGAAAAGCGTTGGATAACTGGCTATCATAATTACCGTGGATTGTACCCCAAGCACTATAAGTTTAGAGAATCAGAAAAATCTAGAGTATTTGTAAAAGTAACTAAAACTAAAGTGCTTGCTGCTTTTGGTCAGCTAGTTGATGTAGTCTTTGGTTCCAATAAGCTCCCAATTGGAATATCTGAAACAAAGATGCCGGAAGGTGTAGCTGAGTACGCTCATCTAGACACGCAAAATCCGGTTCCCAGCATTGAGACTAGCTCGCCAGCCCCGGAGCCTAGCGCAACTAATCCTTACGATGTAGGGTATGCAGGTGACGGAAAACAGGTCTTAAATGCCGGGGCAACCTATAATAAGGGAGAAACAGAAGATATAGATGCTGTGCTGAAGGATGTGTTGACTGATGGTGGCTCTGCTATCCCACAGTTTTACGAAACCAAGCCAGCACAAGAAGCCGCTAGACGCATGGAAAAACTTATCCATGATCAGATAGAAGAGTCTAAAGGATCTAGCGAGATACGTAATGCACTGTTTGAATGTGCGTTGTTTGGCACAGGTATTGTTAAAGGCCCATTTAATTTTAATAAAACTCTGAATCGTTGGGAAGAAAACGCAGAGGGTCAGAGAGAATACAATCCAGTAGAAGTACGAGTACCCCGCATAGAGTTTGTTAGCATCTGGGATTTCTTTCCAGATCCTAACGCAACTAACATGGATGAATGCGAATACGCTTTCCATCGTCACAAGATGAACAAGTCACAAGTACGTGCTTTGGCCCGTATGCCTTATTTTGATAAGGATGCTATACGTGCTACTCTACAGATGGGGCCTAACTACGAGCCGGAGCATTACGAACACGAACTAAAAGATGACCAACGCTCAGAAGACTATGGCTCCGGTCAGTACGAAGTCTTGGAGTATTGGGGCATCATGGATGCTGAATATGCCAAGCAAGTTGGCATGGAGCTTCCTGAAGATACTGATGACTTAGACGAAGTACAAATAAACGCTTGGGTATGTAATGGTAATATACTCAGGGCTGTTGTTAATCCGTTTACGCCTCATCGTATTCCTTACAATGCTTTTCCTTATGAGCGTAATCCATACAGTTTCTTTGGCATTGGTGTTGCCGAAAACATGGATGACTCTCAAAAGATTATGAATGGTCATGCACGTATGGCTATTGATAACCTTGCCCTGTCAGGCTCTCTAGTATTTGATGTTGACGAGTCTTCTCTTGTGGGTGGTCAAAGCATGGAGATATATCCGGGGAAGATCTTTAAGCGTCAAGCTGGAGTACCCGGACAGGCTATTAATGGCGTAAAGTTTCCTAATACATCCAATGAAAACATGATGATGTTTGATCGTTTCCGGCAGCTTGCAGACGAGCAAACAGGTATTCCTAGTTACTCACACGGGCAAACAGGTGTACAGAGCATGACACGTACCGCATCTGGTATGTCCATGCTTTTAGGTGCAGCCTCACTAAACATCAAAACAGTTATAAAAAATCTAGACGATTTTCTGTTGCGTCCTTTGGGCGAAGCTTATTATCAGTGGAATATGCAGTTTTTAGATAATAAACTAAATATAGAAGGAGATCTAGAAGTAAAAGCTACAGGTACTAACAGCCTGATGCAAAAAGAAGTACGTAGTCAACGCTTGACAATGTTCTTGCAAACAGCGCAAAATCCTTCAATTGCACCATTTATTAAAATTAACAAGCTTATCAGCGAACTGGCTTATTCATTAGAACTTGACCCAGAAGAACTATTGAATGATCCAGAAGAAGCCGCTGTGATGGCTAGAATCATAGGATTACAAAATGCTGGACAAGGCACTGGTCAGGAGGCTCAAGCCGCTAGTGAACAACCCGGAGATGTGGGAGGCCCTGAAGGATTACCTCCAGAAGGCCAAGATGTCGGAGTTACGGGTACTGGCGGTGGCAACATCGGAACTGGAAATGTACCGCAGTCAGGGGAGAGTGAATTCTCTGGAACGCTTAGAGAAGTTGCGGGATAACGTAAATGATTTTGCCAAAGAGTAGAAATATGTCTTTAATGATATTGGACGCATTAGCAGCTAAATACGAAGCTGATATGCATGGGCTACAAGTAAACATAGCAAATTATTTTTCTAATGCTGTGGGTGTAGCTGAACATCCAGATATTGTAGAAGAAGTAGATAAACTGATTGAACAAGTTGCGACAGCCGAAGAAAAATTAAAAATTGTTAATGAAATTTATGAAGTAGAAAAAGGTAATTTAGATGTCTAAGAGCAGAGTGAACGAGGCTGGTAATTATACTAAGCCCACAATGCGAAAGAATCTTTTTAATAAAATTAAAGCTGCTGGTAAAGGTGGTAAACCCGGACAGTGGTCAGCGCGTAAAGCCCAGATGCTTGCTAAAGAATACAAAGCCAAAGGCGGCGGTTACAAGTGAAAGGTTTGTTTTGGAGTCCTCTTCAGAAAAAACTTGTTTCATATGATGAATGGATAAAAGACGCAGAGAAGCAAGATGACATTAAAAAAGTCTCAGCAATCTCTTAAAGATTGGACATCTCAGAAGTGGAGAACCAAAAGCGGTAAGCCTTCCACTCAAGGCTCTGAAGCTACAGGTGAAAGGTATCTGCCTGAAAAAGCTATCAAGGCTATGTCTAGTTCTGAATATGCAGCAAGTACAAAAAAGAAAAGAGAAGATACTGCAAAAGGAAGACAGCATTCTAAGCAGCCTGAAAAAGCTGCGGAAACAGCACGTAAATACAGGAACACAGGTGGTATTGTGAACAAAGCTAAATTTAAAACTGTAATGGAAGAATTTGGAGCAGGTAAATTAAAGTCTAGCTCTGGCGATACCGTAACTTCTAGAGATCAAGCTCTTGCAATTGCTTATGCTCAATCTAGAGCCGCCAAGCAAATGGGTGGTTTAATGGAGGCTGCAAAACAACAACAGCCTTTGTTTAGAATGGCGGGAGGTGGGTCTATGATGGTTCCTACTGAAGGCGTTCCTCAAGATACCTACCCAAACATACCACCCGAAGAAATGGCAGAAGCCAAAGCTTCACAGCTCCCTGATGAACAGATGGAGCAAGACTATTTTGGTTATGTAATCAATGAAACACTTGATCCTACCGAACAAGAATATTTAAAGAATGCTCTAGAATCAGACCCACAGCTTAGTGCTATTATAGACAAAGTTGTGATGACTGCTTCTGAGTTTTCTGGGGCCGGAGAAGTTGAAGGCCCCGGAACTGGTGTATCGGACTCAATACCCGCTAGATTATCTGACGGAGAGTTTGTATTCACTAAAAAAGCTACCGATCAATTAGGTGCTGACAACCTCCAAGTTATGATGGACGAGGCTGAACGTGCTTATGATGGTGGCTTAATGAGTCGGCCTTCTGATACCACACAAACAGCTTTAACTGACGAAGAAAAGATTCAGCGTCAAATGGCTGGAGCAAACAGAATGCCGAGTATTCGTTAACACGGCTACCTTGAAGGAACAAGCCCCTATCAGTCTGACGAGACATTTAGAATAGGCTACCTTGTAGACAACAAGCCCCGTTTGGAGAAGTAACATGACTGTTGCAGAAAAACTAGAGGAACAAGAAGCAAATCCTTATAACATGAAGAAAGATTGGCACAAAGGCGAAACTCCCCGCATGGAGAGTGCTGATGGCCTTTTCTTTGCACCTGAACCTTCTAAGGCCACCTCCAGCGAAGAAGCTGAAGCCCCTGAAAAAAAAGAGTCTAAGGATGTAAATTATAAGAAACGCTATGACGATCTAAAGAAGCATTACGATAGTAAAGTTTCTGAATTTAAACAGCGTGAGCAAGAACTGTTGGCCGAAGCAAAAACAAATGCTCCCCAGTACCAAGCTCCTAAAACTGTTGAAGAGATAGAAGCTTTCAGGAAAAAGAATCCTGATCTGTATGAAACGGTAGAGACTGTAGCTCACTTTCAGAACGAACAGCAACTGGCAGATATACGCCAAGAGCTAGTTTCACTGAAGCAACGTGAAGCAGACATAGCCAAGAAAGAAGCTGAAGTTGAGTTGCGTCAAAGGCATCCCGACTTTGAGGACATTCGGGGTAATGAAAAGTTTCATGAATGGGCCAAAGCTCAACCGGATCAAATACAGGATTGGATTTATAATAATCCTAATAATGCTGGTTTAGCTAGTAAAGCGATTGATTTGTATAAGATAGAAAATAATATTACTGCACAGCCAACCAAAAGGAAGTCTGTATCGCAAGGAAGTGCAGCAGATATGGTTTCTACTAAAACGAAATCCATTGACACTAAACAACCTAAGATATGGACTGAACGGGAAATTGCTAAAATGTCCGTAACTGAGTTTGATAAATATCAAGAAGAAATTAATCAAGCAATTAGTGAAGGACGAGTAATTAAATAATTTGTCTTTTATTGAGGTAATTAAAAATGGCTTATAACCAATCCGATCAGTATTTTGAGCCGAGTACGGATACTGATGCTAACTTTGCGAACTCCGTAGCGGGTCAGAACAATTCATTCTTCCTTCCTGCTATTTATAGCAAGGCGGTACTGAATTTCTTCCGTAAGGCTTCTGTAGCCGAGGCAATCACTAACACTGATTATGCCGGGGAGATTTCCGCTTACGGTGATTCTGTAAAGATCATCAAAGAACCTACCATCACTGTCTACCAGTATGAACGTGGTCAGGACGTAGCTTCAACTAAATTGACCGACCAAGAGGTAACTCTGGTTGTTGATACTGCGAATGCTTTTAAATTCATCGTAGATGACATTGAGAGCAATATGTCTCACGTTAACTTCCGCGAAGTAGCTGCATCTTCTGCTGCTTACTCTTTGCGTGATGCTTTTGACGAAGGCGTAATCGCTACTATGTTTGCTGGCGTTCCTGCTTCAAGCCCAAATCACATTCTGGGTTCTGACAGTGCTACTGACCTTGCTGCTGGTACTTTTGACGGTGCTGGTAATCTTGACATTGGCTTTGGAGCTTCTGAGCATGATCCAATTGACGTTCTTTCACACATGGCCCGTCTGCTTGACGAGCAAAATGTTCCTGAAGAAGGCCGTTGGTTCCTTGCAAATCCAGAGTTCTATGAGCAGCTTGTACAAAGCAACTCTAAGCTCTTGTCTGTAGATTACAATGCTGGTCAAGGTTCAATCCGTAATGGCTTGGTATCTTCTGGCAAGCTACGTGGATTTGATATGTACAAGACTAACAACATTGCAGCGACTACTAATGCCGCTGGTAAGTGTCTGGCTGGTCACATGTCATCTACCTGTACTGCTCAGACTATTGTTAACACTGAAGTAATTCGTGATCCAAGCAGCTTTGGTGACATTGTACGTGGCCTCCATGTTTATGGAGCCAAAGTACTGCGTCCAGAAGCTCTGGTATCCGCATTCTACGGTATTGACTAAGATTATCGGGGGTCTGAAATATGGCCCCCTTTAATTTATGGAGTTTATAAGTGCCTCAAATTGGAAGCGAACAAAACCCCGTTAGATTTAACGTAAACAACAAAGTTAAAATCCGTGCTAAATATTATAGACACGAAGATAAGAAAAAAGCTGACGAAAATTATGATAGGATTTTTAGAAATCTTGATAACCCTGTAAATCATAGAGAGGAAAAAAAATGATGGATTACGGCAAAAAGAAAATGATGGGCGGTGGTTATAATAAATATAACAAAGGCGGTAAAGCTAACGGAAACAAAATGGCTCGCCGTGAATACAGCAAAGGCGGTTCTGTTAGTAGTGCTATGAAAACTGCCAAACCTTGCTAACATGAAAGTTCAAGCCCCTGAAGGTTACCACTGGATGAAGAGTGGTAAAAGCTACAAACTTATGAAAGACCCTAAAGATGGCTACAAATCTCACCGGGGTGCTTCAAAGTCTGCTAACTTTGAAATTCAAAAGGTTCATAAAAAATAATGGCTAAGACTTATTTACAGTTAACGAATGAGCTGCTAAGAGAATTAAATGAAGTTGTACTGACTTCTTCTAATTTTGCTTCAGCTATTGGTATACAGGCTCATGCAAAAGACTGTATTAATAGAGCCTATTTAGATATTGTTACCGAAGAACCTAAGTGGCCTTTTCTGGCTACAGGTGAAAGTGGTGCTACAGATCCGATGTTTGGTAATGTTTCTGTTGAGACTACTGCCGGAACAAGATGGTATGAACTAAAAGCTGCTAGTGATAATTTAACTACAGACTATGCAGCTATTGATTGGGATAATTTTTATATAACAACTATAGGAGTCAGCGGTGAATCTGCTCCTTATGTTTCTAAAAATTTAAGTTACATTACTATAGATTCATGGAAAGATTTTAGAAGAACTAGAGAAAACGCTGATGATGCAGATACCCAAAACTGGGGTGAGCCTAACGCAGTGGTTCGTAGTCTTGATGGGCGTAAGTTTGGGCTAAGCCCTATACCTAAAAAAGCTTACAAGATTTGGTTCTTTGCTTATGATCTTCCTACAGAGCTGTCTGCTTATTCTGATGAAATAGTTTTTCCAGATATTTACAGCACTGTAGTTACGGCCAAAGCTAGATATTATCTTTATCAGTTTAAAGATAATCCCCAAGCATCAGCATTTGCATTAGAAGACTACAAGAAAGGTCTAAGAAGCATGAGAGAAAATCTTCTTGGGCCTAGTACATCTTATTTTAAAGATGACAGAGTGGTGTATATCTAATGTCGTTAGCATTTGGTTTATCTTGCACAGGAGGTTTAAATACTAACCTCAATGAATTTGATATGCTCAAGCAGCCGGGGTCGGCTAAAGAGCTATTGAATTTTGAGGTAGACCCTGATGGTGGCTACAGGCGCGTAAGTGGGTACACTCCTTATGGTACAACTAGACCTGAAGGTGCTAGTAGAATTTTAGGTGTAGTACCTTATGGCCTTGGTGTTGTTGCTTGTGTTGATACATCAGTATACTACACTGAAGATGGAACAACTTGGCTTCAGATTAATAGGGACACTGGACACTCTGGAGTTCTTGAGGTTAATTTAAGCAGTCAAACAGAACTAGACCGACCTAACCAAGGTCAAGCTCAGTTTGCTTTAATGCAATCATCTTTAAGTGCGCCTAATGCCACTTATGGATCTTTATCAATTGCAACAGGGGCCGACAAAGTTGCTCATTTTCATATTGATGGTGTAGGTGCAACAAGAAAATTTGTATACAGAGAAACATCATCTCCTGCTGCTGGTAAATACATTGAAAATCACGATAAGCATTTGTGTGTTGTAGATACAACAAATGCACCTAGCACATTATATTATTCAAAAACAAATGATGATAAAGATTTTTCGGGTACTGGCTCAGGCTCAGTAACTATTTCAGATAAAATAACAGGAATTAAAAGCTTTCGTGGCTCGCTTTATATTTTCTGTCAAAACACTATTCATCGTTTAGATAATATTAATGATTCGGCTAATACTGCGGTTGTTCAAATAACAAATAACGTAGGATGTCTTAGCGGCTACAGCATTCAAGAAATTGCAGGTGACGTAGTATTTTTAGCCCCTGATGGCATTAGACTTGTAGCAGCAACAGAACGTATTGGTGACGTAGAGTTAGGATCTACTTCTCGTCAGATACAATCTATTATATCGGCATTAGCTTCTAATATATCTAATTATACTATTAGCAGCGTTGTACTTAGAAACAAGTCTCAATACAGATTATTTTATACAGGAAGTTCGTCAGACATAGATGCGTCTAGAGGTGTGATAGGTACACTAACGCCTCAAGGTTTTCAGTGGTCTGAAATTAAAGGTATTCAAGCTCCTGCAATAAACTCAGGCTTTGACGCTTCAGGAGATGAAAAAGTATATCATGGAGATAATTTAGGTTATATATACTCTCATGATGTAGGTAATAACTTCTACGAAGATGGAAGTACACAGGCTATAGCAGCCTCTTATAAAACTCCTAACTTAGACTTTGGAGATGTTGGAACTTTAAAAACATTAAGATATGCAAAAATATCTTTAGGCCCGGAAGGAGAAGTAACGCCTTCTGTTAGAGTAAGATATAACTACGAAGATACCACTATTCCACAACCTAATGATTATGTTTTAACAAATGTTAGAACTCCGGCGTTGTTTGGATCTTCTCTTTTTGGTACGGGAGTATTTGGAGGAAGTTTAGATCCTCTGACTAGAGTAGCAATTCAGGGTAGTGGACATACTTGTAGTTTTAAAATTTTTTCAGAAGACAATAAACCTTCTTATTCTATAAATGGTTTATATGTAGACTATACGCCTTCTGGTAGGAGATAAGAATGGCTGGAACAAGCTACACACGACAAAGCACATTTGCAGACGGCGATACGATAACCGCTGCGTTATTTAACGATGAATACAACCAGCTTGTAAATGCTTTTAGTTATGCTAGCACAGGTACTACGGGGCATCAGCATGATGGTTCAGCAGGTCAAGGTGGTAATATTGCCACGATTGGTGATCAAGACTTTCTTAACAAAATAGTTGTTGATAGCACTAACAATCGTTGGGGAGTGTATGTAGAAGTTGGTGGGGTTGCTACTGAGCAAATACGTATTCAGGATGGAGCAATTGTTCCTGTTACAGATAATGGTATAGATCTTGGTACTAGCTCATTAGAGTTTAAAGACCTATACCTTGATGGCACAGCTAACATTGATAGCTTAATAGCTGATACGGTAGATATAAATGCTGGAACTATTGATGGGACTACAATTGGTGCTACTAGTGCTAGTACCGGAGCGTTTACAACTCTTGCCGCTTCTGGTGCTACTACACTTAGCGGCACTTTATCTGTTGAAGGAAATACCATTCTTGGAAACGCCGCAACAGATACAGTCACGTTTACCGCCGACATTGCATCAAATATTCTACCCAATGCTGACAGTACTTACGATCTTGGGGATAGCTCTACTTATTGGGCAAATGCCTATATAGATGCTGTTACTACAACTGGTAATGTATCTATAGGCGGTGACTTAACAGTTACTGGCAACGCTACCATTGCAGGTAATCTTACGTTTGGTGATGCCGCAACTGATACTGTAGCTTTTAGTGCTGATGTAGCTTCTGATCTTTTGCCAAGTGTTGATGGTACTTATGACTTAGGTGCTGTAGGTTCTGAATGGCAAGACCTGTACATAGACGGCACAGCAAACATTGATAGCCTTGTTGCCGACACAGCAGACATTAATGCAGGTACAATTGACAATACAGCCATTGGATCTACGACTGCTTCTACTGGTAACTTTTCTACACTGTCTATTGGCGGTACTGCAATAACTTCTACCGCCGCAGAACTTAACATCCTTGACGGAGTTACGGCGACTGCTACAGAACTAAATATTTTAGATGGTGTTACAGCGACAGCCTCCGAACTTAATCTTGTAGACGGCTCAAGCGCAGGAACAATTGTAAACAATAAGGCTGTTGTATATGGAGCAGCCGGAGAAGTCAACGCAACTACACTTCAATTAAGCGGAACTGCAATCACAGCAACTGCCGCAGAGCTAAATCTTTTAGACGGTGTAACTGCAACTACAACAGAAATAAATTATCTAAGTGGTGTTACTTCTTCTATTCAAACTCAGCTAGATTCTTTACAAGATTCTGACGCAGACTTAGCAGCCATTGCCGCTTTGTCAAATGCTGACGGTAATTTTATTGTCGGTAATGGCAGTACATGGATTGTTGAGTCTGGAGCTACGGCACGAACCTCGCTGGGCTTAGGAAGCCTTGCAACAGCTAGTACAATTTCTAATGATGATTGGTCTGGTACTGATCTTGAAGTTGCTAATGGTGGTACTGGAGCGTCTAGCGCATCAGCAGCCCGAACAAATCTTGGAGTTGCTATAGGCTCTGATGTACTAGCTTACGACAGTAACTTACAGTCTTTTGTAACTACGTTTACGCTTCCTACTACTGATGGTACTAGTGGTCAGGCACTTCTTACAGACGCAGCAGGTAACATTACTTTTGGTGATGTGGATGCTCTTCCAAGCCAGACAGGTAACAGCGGTTACTATCTTACAACTGATGGTACTAACCCGTCTTGGGATAATCTAACTGACGATCCTACTTTTACTGGCACTGTAACTATAAGTGGCACTGAAGCAATTAAGGTTCCTGTTGGTACTACCGCACAGCGTCCTACGCCTGTTCAGGGCATGATTCGTTACAATACAACGGATACAGTCTTTGAAGGCTACGATGGGGCTGCTTGGGGTTCTATAGGCGCACAGTATGTTTATACACGTACTAATGCTACAGCTACCGCAGCACAAACTACATTCTCTGCTACATACACAGTAGGTTATGTAGATGTTTATTTGAATGGCGTAAAGTTAATTAATGGCACAGACTTTACAGCTACTAACGGGACTTCAATAGTTCTTTCATCTGGTGCAACGTCTGGTGATCTTGTAGAGATTATAGCTTTTGAAACTTTCTCTGTTGCAAATGTATTAACTCCAGCTAATAATCTTTCAGATGTTAATGATGCAGCTACAGCCCGAACTAACTTAGGATTGGCTATAGGTACTGATGTACAAGCCTATGATGCTCAACTAGCAGATGTAGCCGGACTAACACCAACTGACGGAAACTTTATTGTTGGTGATGGTGCTAACTTTGTAGCTGAATCAGGTGCTACAGCTAGAACATCACTGGGGCTTGGAACAATCGCAACAGCAGCAACTGGTGACTACGCTGCAACTGCTAACAACCTGTCTGACCTTGCTAGCGCATCTACTGCGCTTACTAATCTAGGTGGTGCAGCTACAGCAAACAATCTATCTGATTTGGCTAACGCTGGTACAGCAAGAACTAATCTTGGCGTAGCAATAGGCACAGACGTTCAAGCCTATGATTCAAACCTAACCAGTTTTGTCGGCACTTTTACTCTACCAACATCAGACGGAACTGCTGACCAAGTATTAACTACCAACGGCAGTGGTACTTTATCTCTTGCGGATGCTGGTGGTGGGGCTTGGAACTTCATTAACTCAACTACGGTTTCTTCCACGGTTGCATCAATAGATATTACATCTGGAATTGGAAGCACATACGATTTTTATGTGTTACAGCTTGTAAAAGTGGCACCTGTTAATACAGGAAGTGGAAGCCCTTTTAAGATTAGAACATCTACAGATGGCGGGAGTAGCTTTGACTCAAGTGGCTATTCTTATGCCGCAGGTTCTATTAGAGATTCTAGCGCTTCATTTTCAGGCTTGAACAGCGCAAGCGATAGTGAAATAAGAGTTAGTAATTTTGGTCAGGGTGCAACATCTGGAGAAAGTTTAAGTGGATTTATATATTTAGTAAAACCATCTGACGCTGCAAATTTTTATCTTTTTTGGGATTTAGCTGGTCTTAGTTTTCCAACCTCTCAATTTCAGAGGCATTTTGGTGGTGGGCAAAGAGAAACTGCCGCTGATGTAGATGCCATTAGGATTTATCACGACAACAGCATAGACGGTGGAACAGTTAGGTTGTTTGGTATAAATAATTCATAGGAATAAACAATGACACGTTATAAAGCAACACCAAATGGTAATGTTCAGTTTACTCCTGCAGAAGAGGCTGAATGGGATACACAGGAAGCAGAATGGGCTGCTGGTGCAGATGACAGAGCGGCTGCTGAAGCCAGAGAAGAGCGAGATGAAAAACTAGCTGCTACAGATTGGAGAGCCTCCAGCGACTTAACGCTGTCAACTGAATGGGCAACCTACCGACAAGCACTACGGGATGTTCCAACACAAGAAGGCTTCCCCCACACAGTAACATGGCCTGAAGAGCCGGGAGCTTAACTATGAGTAAAGCAAGAGATATAGCAGATAGCGCAGCTACAATTAATGCTCTAGACGGTGTTACTGCTACAGGAACAGAATTAAATATTCTTGATGGGGTTACCGCAACTACTGCTGAACTTAACATCCTTGATGGTGTTATAGCAACCACAGCAGAATTAAATTATGTGGATGGTGTTACGTCTAATTTACAAACGCAACTAGACAACATCTCAGTAACTTCAGGCACTCTTACCAAGACATTCGCACAGGATGAAGTGGCTACTATTACTTTGTCTAGCAGTATTACTACGCCCGTAGTATCTGTGACCAAAGAAGTGGCTCAGACAGGAACTACCAATAATGCGTGGGATGTTAATTCTACTTCAGAGAACTACACACGTTTGGACTCTGCGACTGCGACTACTTTGGATTTTGATACTTATGATGTTAGCACAGGTTCTTTTGTAGACAGCTTTTCTGTTGCTTCACAAGATGACAATCCTACGGGACTAGCTTTCAGTGCTGACGGCACAAAAATGTACATAACTGGCAGAACAAATGACAATGTATTTCAATACGCTTTGAGTACAGCTTTTGATGTCAGCACTGCGTCCTATACGCAATCATTTGATGTCTCGTCACAAGCAAGCCAACCATCAGGTCTAGCTTTTAATACTGACGGTACCAAGATGTTTGTAGTAGATTTTAACGATGACGATGTAAATGAATATGCCTTGACTACAGGTTTTGATATTAGCACTGCATCTTATACGCAAAATTTTTCAGTGGCTTCGCAAGAAACAGTCCCGCACGACATTGCCTTTAATAATGATGGAACTAAGATGTTTATTTGTGGGAATGGCGGCGTAGAAGTTAATGAATATGCCCTGACTACTGGGTTTGATATATCTACTGCATCATTTACAACAAACTTTTCGGTAAGCGCACAAGAGGCAAACCCTAGAGGTCTAGCATTTAGCGCCGATGGCACAAAAATGTTTGTTTGCGGCACAACTGGACAGGATGTTAATGAATATGCTTTGACTACCGGATTTGACATATCTACTGCATCCTACACTCAGAATTTTAGTGTATCAGCTCAAGACACAGCACCTAAATCAGTTAAATTCAATACTGATGGCACTAAGATGTTTATTCTTGGTGATACAGATGATGACGTATACGAATATACGTTATCGCTTAGTAAGGTGGTTTTAGGCTCTGGCTCATTTGCATCTGCTGATGTAGGTAAAACCATTGAAGCTAACAATGGTGCGTTTGTTTTAACTTCTACTGCTGGCGCTGTATCTCAAACCACAGCACCCACTTCATACGCTCAAGTAGCTTCAGGCTCTTGGGAGATGTATGCCGTTGTATTTAACACGACTGATGGTGATTTGGAGTTGAGTGGCATAACAACGGGTCA
>Ga0222719_10000276_pt1 | contig 51996 bp, 47 predicted proteins | sample C33_34DmetaG_FD_165039 | JGI IMG/M metagenome (GOLD analysis project Ga0222719, IMG submission 165039) | Estuarine water microbial communities from San Francisco Bay, California, United States - C33_34D | ecosystem: Environmental > Aquatic > Marine > Unclassified | place: USA: California...
AGCTGCAAATTGTATGAAAATTAATAACGATATTCTTTATCAAATTAGTAACACAGGAAACGAATTAGGAGGACAGTGGTTACAAGAAATTTTAGGTAATGAATATAAGGTGCATATTTTACATGATTTATATTCTTATGCGCATTTAGATAGTACTATTATTCCCCTAAGAGAAGGATTAGTTTTATACAATGCCAGTAGAGTTACAGAAGATAATCAACCAGAGCTATTTAAATCTTGGGATAAAATCTGGATTGATGAATGTTATTCTGCTCCTAAAAAATATGATGTCCCTTGGTCAGCAAGTGAGTGGATCGGTTTAAATCTTTTGAGCGTGAATCCAAATTTAGCAATAGTGGACAGAAAACAAAAACAATTAATAGAAAAGCTAAATAAACATAAAATCGAAGTCATTCCTTTGGAACTAAGACATGATAGAATTATTAGTGGAGGTTTTCATTGTGTGACTTTGGATTTGAGTAGAAAAGCAAAGTAAGAACAATAGTTATTGACTACCTGTATGTAGTGTAGTATAATATATTATATACAGAAAGGAAACAACAATGAACACGAAAACATGGGATGACTTATCTGCTATCGAAAATAGCACAACAGTCCCTACAAATTTACTACTAATAGATGCTAATAACTTAGCATTTAGATGGATACAAAGAAATAATGTCGATAATTTTACTGAAGACTTTATTAGAACTATTGAGAGTTTAGGTAAAAGTTATCTTGCAAAACGAATCATAGTTTGTTTTGATTTTGGTAGAAGTTACTATCGTAATGAACTTCTTGGCACTTATAAGGGTAATCGTAAAAAGCCTGTAGAGCCAGAAGAACAAGAAAAGTTTGACAAGTTCTTTGCTTGTCTAAACATAATTCCCGACGAAATTCCTTTTGAAAATTATAAATTCCGAGGCATTGAAGCTGATGACCTTATTGCTTATCTAGTCAATAATGTAAGTGAAGGCTATGAGCATACATGGATTGTTTCAAGCGACCGAGACTTGTATCAACTTATGAATAATAATGTTTCTATTTTCAATATGTTTTCTCGTAGAGAAGTAACTCAAGATACTTTACTTGAAGATTTTCAAGTAACTCCTAGTGAATATTTATTGTCACGGATAATTGAGGGTGATAAAAGTGATAATATTATGGGTGTAGAAGGAATTGGGCCAAAGCGTGCTCAGGCACTAGCTAGAGAGTATAAAACATTTTCTGATCTATTAGATGCTCTACCAATTACCCCTGCTAAGTCAAAATATCTAAAAAACCTAAATTCAAGTCAAGATGTGCTTATTAGAAATGAAAAACTAATCAATCTTAAAAAGTACAACCAAGAAAGTATTACAGCAGGTAAATATGGAGAAGAAGCTTGGGAGGAGTTAGTTAGTGTTACAGCTTAATGTAAAAATTGAAAAAGGAAGTTTAGCGCGAACTTTAGAAGAAAAGCTTGGAATTAGTTGGAACTTACAACAACAATATCCTTTTGATGCAGGGTATGATTTGCGAGCTTGTGAAGAAGAAGATGTTATCATTGAGCCAAATAAGAGAGCTATTGTTGGAACAGGTTTATATTTTCAAATTGAAGAACCTTATTGGGAAATTCAAATTAGACCACGGAGTGGTTTAGCCTATAAAAATGGAATAATGGTTGTTAATAGTCCTGGAACAGTAGACTTCGCATATAGAAATGAAGTTAAAGTAATTTTATATAATTCTGGAGAAGAAACTTTTACAGTATCTCCAGGAGATAGAATCGCTCAAGCTTGTTTTAGACCCGTGCCGCAAGTTTGGTTTAACTATGTAGACGCTATTGAAACTAGTGTAGTTTTATCTCAAGGTAATAGGTGGGTACAAGAAGAAAAAATGAAAGAACGTGGTATTGTAAAAAATAAGAGAGAAGCCGTAGCCTTAGATGAACAGAGTGCTGAAGACCTTATTGTTACCCGTGGAGGTTTTGGAAGCAGTGGGGTTAAGTAAGTATTATAAAAATGCAATTTTTTGGTTATTTTTTGTAACTAGTATTTTACTTGTTACAGAGGGAACCTTATTGTATTACAAACTAATTACAATATTTGAAGCCTGCGTTTTATTTAGCGCAAATATTGTAGTATATAGTTTAATTTACATGATTTATCAATTAAGAGATTTAAATAAAAGATTAAAAGCGTGGTTAAGAATATGAAAGTAAAATTAATATCATACTCACAAGGTATGCCAAATCAAATGATTATATCTCCAGCACCTGACGCAGATACTAGTATGCAAGAAATGATCGCCTACTGTGCAAGAGTGAGTAATCCTTCTAATCAGATGAATTCTGAAACATCTGAAAAACTAATTAGATATTTAATTAAGCAGGGGCATTGGTCCCCACTTGAAATGGTAAGTGCTTGTTTAGAAATTGAAACTACAAGAGATATTGCTCGTCAAATTTTAAGACATCGTAGTTTTTCTTTTCAAGAATTTAGTCAGAGGTATGCTAACCCAACTGAAGATTTAGAGTTTGAAACAAGAGAAGCTCGTTTACAAGACGAAAAGAATCGACAAAATTCTGTAGATACAGAAAATGAGTTTCTAAAAAAAGAGTGGGAAATTAGACAAGCTAATGTAATTGAACAAGCGAAAGAAGCATACACATGGGCAATTGAAAATAGAATTGCAAAAGAACAAGCGAGAGCAGTTTTACCAGAAGGTAATATTGGAAGTAGGTTGTATATGAGTGGGACTTTACGTTCTTGGGTTCACTATATTGAACTTCGTAGTGGCCACGGAACACAAAAAGAGCATATGGAAGTAGCACGTGCTTGTGCAGAAGCGCTTGCCCCTGTATTTCCAATGATTAAGGAATTTGTTAACGAATGATTTTGTTTTTAACTCAATACTATAACGGATTAGGGCATAGTATGAGAATAAAACATATAGCGGAAGAAACTGCAAAACTAACAGACTGTTGTGTAGTAAATCACTTATTTAAACCTCCTATAGAAATAAGAGGGGTAAAAACTGAGTATACTCTAGTAAAAGACGAGGATTATGATCACTCTGAGTCTAATGTTTTTAAAGCATTAATGAAAGAGTCTCTTATACTAAAAAGAATTGCAAGATGGAAAGAATTTTTAGATACACATCCTATAAAGTTAATTGTGTCAGAAGGTTTTCCTTTTTGTAGACATCAATGGGCATTTGAATTGTTTTCTTTCTTTGAAGCAGCAAAAGAAAGAAATATCAAAATTGTTTGTAGTATTAGAGATTTTCCTTGGGACGAACCACATGAACAAGGATTAAAAGATTGGGTAGCTAAGACACAAAATTTAGTAGTTAAACAATACTTAGATAAAATATTAATTCACGGAGACCCAAAAGTTTTACCTTTACTACCAGACTCTTTAGCATTCTGTAGCCCTTCTTTATTAAATAAAGAAATTGAAAATAAGATTGAGTATACAGGATACGTAACCAATCCAGAACAAGGAAAGCACGAGAGAAAAAATAACCGAGTGTATGTAAGTGTAGGGCTAAATAAAGAAGAAACACTGTCTATCTTTGCTAATATTTTAAGAGCTGCTAAAAACTTTCCAGATTTAGAGTTTGTAGTTCTACTTGCTAATAAAAAGCTTAAAGATAGAGTAGGACAAAGAAAAACTAAAAATATCCTATTAGTTGATTATATACCTAATTTAGCTAAATTAATTGAATCTAGTGCTATGTTTATTACGTATGGAGGATATAATAGTACTATGGAAATTATTTCTAGTAGTACTCCAAGCATCATAATACCTAGAGAAGACGGAGGAAAAGTAGAACAATTCGTCAGAAGTTATGTTATGCAACCTTATGATCTTTTCAAAGTTTGTTCAGTTAAAAATTTAAATAATGTATCAAAATATATACAAGATATTCTTGATAATTACGATACATTTCCAAAAAAATGTGAGTTTGATTTAGATGGAGCGAAAAAAACCGCAAGAATCCTTTATTCCTGCAGCCAATAAAATAAAAGAAGAAAAAATTCGTTGGCAATCACACACAATAGCAGATGAATGGAATTGGGTTAATTATTTTAAGGAAGAGGGCGATCTTAGCTTAGGATTTAAACTATGCGAGAAAAACGCGTGGATAGTTAGAACTTTAGTTTCAAAAAAAGAAAGATTTAAATTTAAGACTTGCAAAAACCTTATACTAGTAGGATCGGGTATGTACCCCTATAGTTTATTTGATGTTTATAAACAGTATCCTAATATAAATTTGATAGGTCTTGAATATAATAAAATGTATGCTAAAATAAGTAAACTACTTATAGAAACAGCAGGTATACAAGATAGAATAAAAATTATATCGGAAGATGGTAATAATTTTGACTATAGCTTTTTAGGCCATGAAGATTTAGTTTTTTTGAGCGTAGATATTTTATCAAGAAATGAAATATTTAATAAAGCTATACAAACGAGTAAGGCTAGTGTTTATGTTTGTGAACCTAAAAATAGATGGGTTAAAGCATTGGTAAAATAAAACCCTCACAGAATATGTGAGGGTTTTTTAGTAAGAATATTCTTTAGGAATAAATCTTCCCTTTTTATATACTTTTACCTTTTGAGACTTTGCACGGTACTGTTTTTTGTAACCACCATCTTTTAAATATCTACCTTTTCGTGTTACTTTCGCACTACGCCCAGGCATTGTTCTTCTTAAAAATTCTGGAGTTAAATAACTCATTAAGGATTTTTATTTTTTGATGGGGTGCCGTAGTCTAAACTTCTATTTGTTGAAGGAGAGGCCCTAAGACCTTCGCCGTTATAAACAGCTTTTAGATCTGTTAAGACGGAGTCTCCAACTCTATATCTCTCAATAGCTTTTTCAACTCTTTTCACATCGGGCTCGATAAATCCATACTGATTATCTCCTCCGATTCTCATTACCTTGCCTTCTCCTAATCCTCCAGGTTTACCTGCCATTATACTTCTCCTTATTATTTAGAGTATCCGCGGCCTTTTTCTGGACGACCACCAGCCATTGGCTCATTTTCACCAGCACTACCGTTATTACCGATAAGTCCTGGAGCAGCCTTCATCTTGTTGTTGCGGTTAACTGCCCCGCCTGGCTGGTTATAATTACCCTTAGAAGTAGAACCTCCAGTAGCAGCTTGTTCTACTGAACCTGCATTTTTAAAACCTTCAGCCATACCTCCGACGTCAAATCCGATTGGTCTTCTAGCCATTGTAAATTTCTCCTTTTGAAATGCTATATGAATTTCCACCCATATTAGCGACATTAACTTCTTCTATTATAGCATCAATATTGTGATGCCAGAAATTTAAAAATCTATGAACTCTATAAAGGTGGGGTGATACATCTAAAGTTTGTCAAAGAAATTCTTGTAGAATATTATTATAATCAGGCATCCAATATAGTACTTGAACTGTGACTAATTCTTTTTTTCTTAAAAGTATCACCCTTTATCCTTTATTAGCTAATTACAGCTGTAACAACTTCTGTCATGTTACCAGTGTTAGCACCACCAGAGCAAGCAAGAACTGTTGAAGTAACAGTTGGACTACCTGTATGTGGACGCATATAAGCACCTGAACCAAACTGAGTAAAGCTAAGTTTAGCGTTTGAGTTAGCAACAATACCACTATTCATTGCGGAAGCATCACAATAGTCTACTTGAACTAGGTTGTCTCCTCCAGAAAGGGATAGAGCAGTGTGTGAGCTAATTGCATCTTCTGCGTTTGAGAAGGTACAGTTTGTAAACTTAAGTGTGGATTTACCAATACCGAGCTTAGTAACACAGAAGGTATTACTTGCAGCGGATGAGTTAGAACCAACAAACTTAATATTCTCAAAGCTAATTACGTTAGCGGAAGTGTTAGCAATAGTCATGTCCCCATTAATAAGAATCTCTTCTCGATCACCAACTCCTACAAAAGCAACGTTATCATAAACTGCTGCAGTAGGAGCTGCGTACTCACCTGGGTACATAACAACAGTTAGATTTTGTTTTGTAAGGTAAACTGAAGGAATATCAGTTAGTGCCTTATAGTTAGCGTCGCCCTGTAAAATTGGGCTAACCTTAATTGTCTGTCTTTCTGCCATTTTAGGTTTCTCCTTTGATTACTTTTTAGAGCGGCGCTTTTTTCCAGCTGTGCTTAGAGCAATAGCGACGGCCTGTAATCGTTGGGCTTCTGATTTAGATATTCCTTTTCTTTTTGCAAGAGTCGTAATACCTTTCTTACGAGCTTTACTAACGCCCTTTTTCTTAGAAAGCTCTTTAATGTTAGTAGAAATTGTTTTTTGAGACTTTCCTCTCTTAAGAGGCATCTAACTTAATCTCTACTTCACATTCTTCCATACCATCATCGTAAGATAATGTAAGTTCTTCAGAGGACTCACTGTATACAATATAGTCTCTTAAAGAATTTAGATAAGCTGCGGAAACAGCTAATTTGTTTGTCCACCAGCTAGGTAAGGAAGCTTCCATATCCGAAGGCAGCGCCTGTTGTATATCTGAAACTTCCTCCATGATTTGTCTGCACTGTCTTAGTGCAGAAGCTACATCGGTGTGTCCGTCTTTAATTTTCATTGTTTTTTCCTCTTCTTTATTAACTAAAGGATTAATAGAATCTGTTGGATGCATAATTTGAGTAAGATGCATTTCCATAAAAGAAAAACTAGACAAAAATTGCATACTATCTAGTAAGTGTTGTGCAGCGAGTCCAACAAAGTATAATACTGAATTTGAAAAACCAAAAGCGGCGGATAGCTCTTCCTCTGAAACAGTTCCTCTAGCAACTACTGCTTTTTCCAATGCAAGAAGAGTGTCCATCTCTGACAAAGCGCTAGAAACGTAACCCTTATCCGTAGCACTCATGTCTTCTACATAGTTATTAATAGCAGTAAAAGCTTCGACTGCTCCAGGGCAAATGTCAAAGTTTTTAGTAGTAATTCCTAAAACAGTTATTTGATTTTCCATATTAGTATTATAAAACAGCTTAACTTAAAAAGCCAATTTTAATTTAGTTACCCCTTTGGTTAGCAGGGTCAAATTTAGTTTTTTCTATGATGCTAACTATCACTTTCAGGCGTCTCTTTCATATACAAATTAAAGTAGTCTTTAATTGTCTCCTCATAGGTATTAAATTTTGGTTTCCAGTTAAAAGTATTCATTAATTTAGAGTTATCTAGCCTGCCTCTTGGTTTTCCAGTAGGACCAGATTTAGTGGTGGTTTCTATATTAATTTTTAGGATTTCTGAAGATAGAGTTTTTATTACATTTTTATCTCGTACAAAACCTGAGCTTAAATTGTAAATTCCAGGTATCCAGTTACCAACTAAAATATTAATTACATCTACTAAGTCTTTAATGTAAATACAGTCAGCTTCTTCTACGTTAACTGGTTTATTTTTTTCAGCCTGTCTTTCTATATTCATAGTAATAGGAAATTTGCCATCGCCATACCCATACACATGCATAGGCCGTAAAATAATATCATTTTCAGCTACTAAAGATTCACTTTCTTTTTTAGCTTTACCATACAAATCTACTGGATTTTGAGGATAGTCTTCTTGGATAGCTCCTTCCCATGTTCCATAAGACATAGAGCTTGAAAAGTGCAATACAGGAACGTTAGGGTATAATTCTTTAATTTTTTCTAACCCAGTTACAATAGATTTATGTGTAAAATCTTCAAAATATTGAGATAAAATTGCTTCAGATAGACTACCACAATTAATTATTAAATCAATATCTTTTATGTACCACGATCCAAAAGTCCACTTATTTACGAAAGATACGTCTTGAGTTAGTAAGTTTCTATAGCTTGCAGCAATATTTCTGTGTTTTAACTCTAGGGCAGAGGCTTCTTTTAGCCCGTTTTTACCACGATGAATAGCTTTGAATCCGGGGTAATTTTTTGTCCAACCGTCTAAAACTGTAATATTATGCCTATCTTTTAACGAGTAAACTAAATGAGCCCCGATGAACCCTTTTCCACCTGTAATTAATATATTCATGTAAGTGATCCGTATTTACTTAATAATTTTATTTCTTTATCAGAATATCCTTCCATCTGACTATCAAGCCACTCTGACCTATCACTTTTAATTCCAAATAATGAATTTAGTCTTATATCTAGCTTGTTTTTTATACTTGTATTATCTTTTGTTAGATTAAAAACCCATTCTTTCCACCAATTTAATGTATTTGGTTCTACCATGCATTTAACCATTATCCAGTGAGTATTTCTATTATCAGAAAGATATTTTAAGGTTTCATAAATTTTTTCTGTTTTAACCCATTCCTTATGTATTGATATACTTAAGTTACTATATTTATTTAATTCTGCTAAATATTTTTTATCTCTACTGCCATTAGTAGTAGTAACAACCTCACAATTATTGTCATATAAATATTTACAAATTTCTAAATAATTAGGAAAAAGGGTAGGTTCTCCTCCCCAAAAACTAAATTTTATATTCTTCCATCCAGAATTAAATATATTGTCTATACCTTTTATTATATCGTCAAATCCCTTAGAAGGAGGTTTTCTATCATGTATAGTAGTAGGACAGTAACTACAATCAAAATTGCATGTTTTATTTAAAAACCATAATATGCTTTTAGGCATATATGGGTCTTCAAAACTTTTTGTTTTATCAGGACTTACTTTTTTTACGGGTAAATCTAAATAACATTTACACCAATCATTAGGACATTTTATAGGCGGAGACCCTGTAGTTAAAGTAAATTTTTCGTACACATTACCTGCATATCCCCCCTTTTTACACGCCCCAAACCACATGTCTCCATTTTCTGATATATCTATATTATGGTTTGGAACATAGCATAACCAATCTTTCCAGTTATTTAGTTGTAAAGTTCTTATTTCTTGAACACTATATTTTTTCTCGATAGAGTTTTCTTTATAAATTATATTTTTCATTTAAAAACCATACCATTTTGTTTAATAGTATTATCTATATGCCTATCTTGAGAGGGACACATATTACAGATAGATTCTTCGTCTGTTAAGCACCAATCTACTAATTCATCGTCTGTCATTTCTAAAGTAGCGGGATGTTGATTTGATTTTATGTAAGGTTGCCAGTCTAAATCATCAAGCTGCCCCCAATGCGCTAAAGCATCTTTTAAAAAAGCGTGAACACAGCATTTATATAATTCATTTTTATATAGACTTTTACAATATTTTGCATGACATCTTTCCCAGCTAGATCTAATATCATTATCATTATAAGGATGAATGCCTGTTTTATCTCTTTTATTAAACATAGTCCAATAGTTTTGTCTAGTAGTATCAATTATATTTACAAAACCATTCTTTTTATTAACTAATTTATAATCATCACCTAAGTACTCTAAAGATTCTTCTAGAGAATACTTTAACTTTTTTAAATAGTTTTTATCGTTAAAGTGTTTGGATATAAATATATTAGTTTTTGTTTCTTTTATGGCTTCTAATACCTTTGGTTTTTTGTGTAAAAGTAACCCATTAGTTCCTAAAACTACTTTCCAGTTTGGAAATTTTTCTGCTAATAAGTAAATTACTTCTGGTAACTCTTTATATAAGGTAGGCTCTCCCCCCATTATTTTTACTTTATCAAAAGGGATTCTATTTTGTTTTTGTAAAGGAACCAATCTTTTTGACCAATTATTAATACACTCTTTTAAGTATTCCCAATTTTGGTTACCGTTTAAATAATCTGAATAAGTATCACATCCATGACATTTTAAATTACAATTATATGTTAGTAAAATATCAAATTGGTATCTATCTAGCATTTAAATTTATAAGTTCCTTATGATAGTTATTAATATTATTATATACCTTATTTCTAACTAATTTTCTTAAGTTAGTTTTTTGGTTTCTAGTTAGGTTAGTTAAGTTAACCCCATTATTAAATTTTGCTTTCATATAAGTTCTAGTTTGAGCGTGTGATAAACCTATTCCTCTTATGGCAGGATACTCTCCTCTTGCTGATCCCCCAAATCTTGTATATTTATGATAGTATAAACCTTTTTCCCATGCTTTTTTTACTTCAATAGCCTGGTTTAAATTCATAGATTCATGTTCCCAATAAAAATAAGGATCATATTGTATTTTAGTAAAGCCAAATTGTTCTGGACTATTAGTCATATCACTATAATCTATAACAGAGTTTAACTCTTCTATAAAAGTAGGGATAGATAATACAGAAGCACTTACTTCATCTATAACAGATTGATTTTTTAACCATTCTAATGTTTCATATAAAGATTCTACCGTATCTTTTGGCAACCCAATAATCATATACATAGACATCCATAAATCTGGTATAATCTCTTTTATTTTTATAAGTAACTCTTTTACATGAGTAGGATTTTTACCAGCAAATCTACCTGCTTCTATATTGAAAGTTTCAACACCGAACCAACCGGCTTTAAATCCAGACTCTTTCATAGCTACAATCATATCTTCATTTTTATAAAATAAGTCTGCTCTTGCATATGTGCAATACTCAATTTTAAAAGGTAAAGTTGCAACCATTTCTGCAAATTCTAATACAAAAGGTTTGTTATCATTGAAACAATCTGACGTAAAATGGTAACCTGTAGTTCCAAAATTTTCATAATTAAATAGAAACTCTTCTTTTAATGTTTCCATTGCTTTTTTATATACCATTAAGCGTTCATGAGAACAAAAAGAGCAATTAAATTTACATCCTCTACTTGGTTCAGTTGATAACCACTCATTTTTAAAAATTGCGTCTTTTTTCTTATAAAAAGCTTTTGGAATAGGTTTTGGTTGGTGTAAATACTCTGGTATAGCTGAATCTACCCATTTCATACCTCTTTTATTTATTGTTTTAATTTGGTTTTCTGTACCATTTTTTATATGTTCTAACATTACAGGTAAAGAAGTATCCGCATGTCCTAAAACAAAATAGTCACCCAAAAATAATGCATAATCATCTTCTAGTAAATCTGTATCTTGATATATTCTAGAAAGTCTATGTCCTCCAAATATAATTTTTAAATTGGGGTTAACTTTATCTGTTACTGCTCGTAGGTTTAACATCCAACTTTTTAACTCTGAGTTTGAAGTTTCCCACAGATAAAACATCTGAGATTTAATAAACTCAATATCTAAGGAAGATCTATCTAAGGATGTTTCGTCTTCTGCTTCCGTTGTGGTAGTATCTTTAAAAATAAAATGTTGTCCGGCTTCTCCTGTATCATTAATTTTATAATCTTTTCTAGTAGGAAATAAATAAGTAGTACTAATACCTATAGCTATAGTTTCAGGTCTTACTAATTTTTTTATGTATGAGAAAAAATTATCTATTATTAAAAACCAATCTACAATAGTAACATCATACCCTGCTTCTTCTAACTGGGAAGATAAAACGTAAGGACCTGCGTATCTTGAAAAAGGAATATTAAAATTATGAGACACTATACCAGTTAAAAATATAAAATGAGGCTTACCAGACATTTTTATTCACAATCATATCATTAATATTTTCTCTACACATAGCACAAATAGGTTCTGGAGATAAAAACTCAGAAAACCACTTATCTTTTATTTCTTGAGAATCATCATGCTTTAATGATGTATATTTATCTTTATATTGCTCCCAGTCTTTGTGGTTATTAATTCTTCTCATTAAATCATCAAAAAAAGCTGTTTGTGTACATTTCCATAGCTTACCTTGATATAATTGTGTACAGTGAGTCCAACGGCATACTTCATGGGCTTTTTTATAATCTGAATTGTATGGTTTAATTCCTTTTTTATATACTCTTGACCAGCTACTAACCATATCTCTTAATTCAATATCAATACCTTGCTTTCTAAAAACTTTCCCAAAAGAAACGACAGACTTACTAGTTTTTTCTATTTTTACATCTCCATCAAGAAACTCATATAAGTTTTCAAGTAGTATTTTTTTATATCTTTCATCTACAGAGTGTACACTAATAACCATCATACAGTTATATTTTTTTAAAGTTTCTTTTATATCTTTATGCCTTTTTAGTAATAATCCGTTAGTATACATTCTTAAATCTGTATCAGGATATATTTCTCTTGCTATTCTAATAATATCTTTAACTTCTTTATGTAATAAAGGCTCGCCCCCTAAAACTTGCAGTCTTATAGGATTGATATAAGGTTTCCAGTTAGTTAAATCTGTTTTAGCTTGTTCAGCTGTTTGCACTGTACCGTTTACCGATAGGTTAGAATAAGAACTACAATTATCACATTTTAAATTACAAGAAGATAAAATAGGAAAATCTAAAACTTTTATATCAATCATTTAAAGCTTTCGCTATTCTTTCTAGTTCTTCCTCTTCTAAATAATGATGACAAGGAAGCATAACTGTAGATGCGGTAAATTGCTCTGTGATTGGACACTGTTTTTTATTATCGTTCAACCATTCAAACTGGTGAAGCGGTTCTTTAAAAAATGTTCTTGCTAAACAGCCTACTTCATTAAGGGAATTTATAACAGACTCAACCTGCTCTGGAGGGACTGCCATCGTATACCTCTCCCAGACATAATTATCGCCGGGTACGTTTGGATAGGGAAGATTGTTTTTATACCAAGTAGCAATTACATCTCTACGCTTTCGATACTCAAATTTCTCAAACAATTCAATCTCCTTTAAAAGAACTGCGCAAGAGGTATTATCCATATATGACTTAGTACCAAAGGTTACAATTTGTCCAGATTTTGCTCTGCCGTGTGAAGAAGAAAGATAAACCCTTTCCTTAACATCTTTAAAACGTGTTGCAACTGCACCCCCACTACCGAGCGTTCCTGGATATTTTGTGAAGTCGAAGGAATAACATACCGCGTCAGAGGCACTACCAGGGGTATAAGCATAAGGCTCTCCCATGTAAAATGCTGGAGCTGCGTCTTCAATAATAGTGGTATTCTTCCAACCACGCTTATCAAGTATTGTTCTTATCTTATTACAGTCTACTATAGTTCCAAAGTTATGAACTGCAATTACTGCTGCGGGAACTTTTTCTGCGTTTATGCAGTATTCTTCTAAAGCACCCATACACATATTACCAGTTTCGTCACAGTCTACAAAGTGTAGTTCTCGACTCATAAATTTAACAGCATTAGCAAAAGCTCTCCAACCATAGGCAGGAACTACAATAACATCTTCTGGCTTAGTTAAGCAATGTATGGAAATTTGAAGCGCATCTGTGCAACAATCTGTAAATGTCCAATAAGGAATACCAGATAATTCAGCGCATTTATCATGAAGAACTTGTTGTATAGGAGAGGTATCCCTACCGTCTTCTGATTGGTAAGGATAGTCCATAGCATCGCTCATGGCTCTCAAATAGTCTACTTTATGCTTTTCTAGTCTTTGTTTATGCGGTATAAATGCTATTTTTTTCATTAGTCACCTTCTTTATTATACCTGTAATTTTTATTCTTTACCAGACATTTTTAAAAAATTACATTCCTTCTCCCGCAGAAAAGACTGTAAGTTCTCCAGTAGATAAATTTTCTTCTATCTTTTCTCTACTACTTAAAACTTTACCACATTGGGACTTACAAATCTTAAAACTTCTATCATAGCCTTGTAAGTACTGTTTAAGCTTGTTCCAATAGTTGTAAGATAAGATTTTTTCTAAAGGAACTTTAGTAGCGTCAAATAAATCTTCTAACTCTTGAGGATAGTAAAATTTATCTGGAGTTTCATCAAAATAGTGAGCGCCTGTCCAACAACACCTAAATACTAAACCATTAGGGGAGACATACCATTTACCCCAAGACTCCCAGCTACAATTAATTTCTTTGGGTAAGTTGTTTAAATCTGTTTTCTTTTTTAAATGAACATATTGACCAGATTTAGGGGCTGCAAAATCTCTACCAGTTTTTACAGTTGAAAAAGAGTGAAACCCTTGTTTTAATGCAATTTCTTTTGCTTGCTCAACCTGATGTTTATTATGTTCGAATACAATATATTTCCAGTGAACTTGAGGACGTTTAGTGCTGATAACAGAACAAGCATTGTTAAAGACTGTGTTAAAATCAGTATTTATTCTATATATAGAATGAGTGTCTTCTAACCCATCTAAATCAAAATTAATAATATCTCTATCAGTTAAGATGTTACCTACATCTGTCCAATAGTCTTGATCGTGCAAGCCTCCATTAGTATGGATATTTAACTTTGTACCATGTTGTTTCACATAAGAAATAATTTCACGAAACTCTTTATTCATAATAGAGTCTCCAAAATTACCGTTTAAAACCAACCAATCTAACTGTTCTAAAAATTCTGGATAAAATACTTGTCTAAATCTATCTAAACTATAAGTATAAGCTTTGTCATTTAAATTTATACGCAAAGGTTTTAGCCTATGACAAGCAGGGCATTTTGCATTACACCTAAAAGTTAGTTCAGTAGTTAATTGTTTAAATTTTTTCAAGTTAGTCCCAATAATTAATTAAAATAGGTAGCCCAGCAGGAATATTTGAGTCTACTTCTGTAAACTGCATAACTCCAGCAGAAGCGATAATATAGTCAGTAGTTGGATACTGCACAACTCCAGCAACAACTACTCTAATACGAGCAATACCAGTAATTGCCGCTCCAATTCCATAAGCGTTTGCTCCTGACACACTAGTAATAGTGTTTGATTCTGGAGTAAGAGTAGTTCCTGAAAGTGCAACCACATTGTCCTGAACAACATTGATATTTGCATTCAATCGTGTATAAGTTGCAAAGTCATTTGCTTCAGCTACAAGTACGTTAGCTGCCGCTCTAGAGTCCGTAGCTGCAACATTATCTTGAACAATATTTACATTTGATTGAACGAAGTTAACGTTGGCACTAGTGTCTTTGTTATTAAGCTGAGTTTGAACATCCCCAATAACTCCACTAAGTCTGCCCAACTCTGTTGAGGTAATTGAAGAAGATTCTAGGTCTTTACTAGCGTTTGTTTGTAAAGCTCTTGAAGCAGTTAACCCAGATACAGTAACTCCTGTTGAAGTTAGTGCTCCTGTATTAGCCGCACCAAAAACGTTAGCAGTACCAATTTCAAGATTTCCACGAGTGACAAAACTAATAGCTGTGTTAGTATGAGGGTCTTGAGTATCGTAAAGAGCAAAAGCAGTTCGTGATTCATCATAAACAAATGCTGCGTTACCTTGGTTGCCTCGGTTGATAAATAAGCCAGCATCTTGACTAGGAGTTCCTGTAGTAGAATTAGAAACCATTATAATTCTATCTTCTACTAACAAGTTAATACTATTTGCAGTTACCGTATCACCGTTAACAACTAAGTTACCCGTAATTACGAGGTCATCTCCCATATTAACCTGACCAATAAACGTAGCTCCTGAGAGAGCTGCTTTAGAATCAATCTGTGGTTGAATAGCACTTGAAACGCCAGAAACATATCCTAATTCTGTTGTCGTAACTGAAGAAGACTCTAGTTCTTTGCTAGCGTTTGTTTGTAAAGCTCTTGAAGCAGTTAACCCTGCAACGGCTAAAGATGCAACATTTGCTCCACCTCTTACATCTAAGCTAAATCCTGTACTAGCGTCGCCTAAGTCACCTTGTCCAATTAAAACGTTGCCATAACCTGAAAGAGGAGAGTAGTTTAAAATAACGTTTGCTGGCGACCCTAATGTAATAGAAGTTATAATAGGGGCAGTGTTATCTATACCTAATCTAGTTGGTATAGACACATCCCCTGTAAAATCAACTCCATCAATAATTGCCTCAACATTAAGTTGAACAATATCTATGTTAGCATTTAACCTAGTCTCAAGACCTGAAGTATTATCAGATACTATATCAACATTTGCTGTCAAGCGAGTTTCGACAGCATCCACATTAGCCTGTACAATAGAGGTATTAGCAGTAGACCCTAAATGTCTAGCTTCAATTGCTGAGTTTGAAATATGTCGTGCAACAAGAGTGTTATTAGCAATGCTATCTGCACTAATAACATTTGAACCAATAACTGTACGGCTAATTCTGGTTACCATTTAATTTTCTCCTATTATTTTTCCTCTTCTTCTAGTTCTTTAAAAAATTCTTCTAAGTAGTCAACAGACTGTCCTTCTTCCTCTTCTTGCTCGTCAAAGAATTCTTTGATAAAGTCTTCAACCTGCTCGTCAACAGAAGGAGGTTTAAGGAGATCATCCCATTTTTCTTCTAAGCAAGCCTGTAAAACGAGAGACTTAAAATAATCAATTTCTTCTTCTGTTAAGTCAGTGTCTGGCGTCTCGTCCATAAACTTTTTTTCATAAACCTTTTTATTTTCAAGAGGGTCTTCTTCTAAATAAAGATAATAACAAGCACCTTCTAAAATTTCTCCTAGTTTTGGTTCTTGTTCAATAAACTTATCGAAAGGTAAACTCCGTTCAATTGCAGGAGATTTTTTACCTGTTTCGATTTTTCTATAACTACAATACACCAATTTTCCATTGATGTCAAAAGCATTAAATTTAATAATTTCCATTTTATGTTCCTTTCTTAAAATCTAATTATGTAATTTACTGTAACAGTTGGGAATATCATATTAGGGGCAATAGCGGAGTGATCGGGAACTTCTGTAATAGCTGTAGAAGTAGAGGAGTCTTTAGCTGAAGTAGCAAAAGTTCCTGTACCTACGGAGTGAGAACTAATTGAGGTTGAAACAGATGTTTTAGTAGAGCTAGCAGACATAGCATGTACGGTTGCTCCGAGGCTTGAGTTATTTGACCCCTTACCTAAAGGTAGTCTGTCTCTAAAGTCAGGAACGTTGAAAGCTGCCGCCCCCGATCCTCCAAAACTAGTGCCAATTACTGCAAATAAATTAGCATACTCAGTAGAGGTAACGCTATTATAACTTGTCCCATCACAAAGTACATAACTAGTAGGAGCGCTTGATCCACCATAAGGTAAAATAGTTCCTATAGGAACTAACCCTCCTTTAGTGTGCGCATCTAAATCTGCATTTGTTATTGTTGCATCTAAAATTTTTGCACTAGTTACAGCACCTGTTGCAATTTTTCCCTCTGTAACTGCACTAGATGCTAGCATTGCCGAAGTTATAGAAGCTGGGTGAGGCTCGCCTACATCTTTCCACTCAAGAGCTGTATTTGACTTTTTAACATAAATTCTAGAGTTTGCACCTGTTGAGTCTGCTGTAGCAGAATGAACAAACACTAACTCTCCAACTTGATATTGCGCAATATTCGTAGTAGCCTGTGCAATAGTAGGTTCATACCTGACTCCTAGCCCAACACGAGTAAAGCTACCGCCAGGACCTTCACCCCCCTTTTTATTGGCAGTAGGTTCATTTATATACAAAGCTCTATATTTAGAACTATAGTATAAAAGTCCGTAAGTTCTACTATCTGTAAATGCTACTGCGCTTCCTCCATCGTCCACAAAATTAGCGGCAACAGGGGTAGCATCTGAGTAAAAATTTTGAGCTAGTGCTTGAAAGCTTCCATTCCAGTGATTTCTGGAAGTAGCAATCGCAGTACCAGCTGAAGTTAAAATAAATGTATTTGATGTACTTAACGCCATCTAATTAATCTCCTTAAGTTCCAATAGCAGTAAAATCTACAATAGTGCCAACTGCAGGCTCTGAGTTTGAGGTAAAGAACACATTAATATTTGCTCCTGTTTCTGTTGACCCAATAACTAACGCAACAGGTGCGGCTAAAACGTTAGCAGTGCTAACAATTGTCATACCGATAGTAGGGGTAGTAAAGAAGTTTGTAGTACTATAATCAACAAAAGTATTTCCGCCATCATCATCATCGCTAGTAATTGTGACTCTTTTTCTAAATTCTTTTGAGTCAGCATCAACTTGATATTCAAATTTATCTAGTGTATAGTCAATTTCCTGTGGAGAAGTATTTTCTACAATAAATCTAAGCTGGAAATATCTAGCATTTCTAAGCCCTGTACTAAACGTTTGGAATCCGTTTGAAGTAGGGTCATCAACTCCACTATTAAAAGTAGTTATATCAACATTTCCATTAGCAAAGAAAGGATCAGTTGTAGAAGTTCTAATTTGAATAGTTTGTCTTAGAGCACTACCGTCTCCAGCAAAAGTAGTTGATGCAGAACCGGAATCTAAAAACTGATTTAGGTCTACTAGTTTATAGGAACTAGCAACGGTTGTCAAGTTAGCAAATGAATTTCCACCAGTAGATACTCCATTTGCATAGAAAACTTCGCCTAAAGCTACTGCATCTGCATTTATCACACCAGCAATTAGTGCATAAGAGTTAGAATTAGAAGTATCTTCTGCAAATTGTCCATCATTCCAAATAGCAAATACATTTCCTCCCGTTCCTCCACTAATTAAAGTATTGTTTCTACTAGTGGTATCATAAGTAACAGTAGCAGCCGCAGAGTTACCAAACCCTAAAACAGTTCCAATTCCTTCAGAACCTCCCAACCCTGTATCAATTAAAATAGAATCTGTTCCACTAACCTCTGTTACCCCAGAAGCAACATCTGTATGAAAACTATTCCAGGCAGTTGTAGTAGTAGCAGTTCCAACAATATTAGCCGTTAAGCTAACGGGTGTTGTTTTTCCAACATCTCTTACTTTAGTTTGGTATACGGCCCCACTAGCAGCTAATAAATCTGAAGGAATACCTGAAACAGCAGACCAACCACTAGAAGTACCATTAGAGGCATCCGCATCTTCAGTATCTGGAGCAATTACTAAACCTCCTGTTGCACTATCTGCAAAACTTGGATAAGTATTTTCTAGCCTATTAGTATTAGGAATACCTACAACAACATTTCCTGTAGGGGTATCCTCACTGTAGGTCTGTAGAACGAACAAACTGGACAGTTTAACAGTATTTCCTATAACGCCAACAGTAGTAGTAGATAAATTACCACTTGTGTCTCTAGTTTTTGCTAAGTAAGTAAAAGTACCATAAGTGTCTACAGAGTTAACTTTTCTTGTTGAACCAGCACTAACAATAACATATTCAGCAGCAGTAACAAAAGCTGTCTCAAATTGATCGGGAGTTAACGTTCCTTGAACACGTTTAATAATAATATCTCTTAAGTCAACATCTATTAATTCCCCACTAGCTCTAGTTTCATATTGCCAGAAAAGGTGAATGTTTTCACCTAACTGAGCAAAGCTAAAGTTCCTAATATTTTGAGGAGTAGCAGACTTACCGATAATACTATGGGTCTTAGTTACTGTAACTCCTCTGATTGTTTTATTTAAAGGGGTAACTCTAACAGTTATAGTATTAGCGGAGCTGGATAAACCTCTATCAATATTATTAATGGTAAATCTAATTTTACCGTCATCTTCTACACCTTGTGCAGATACTTTAACAGTATTAAATGATAGTAAGTCAGCAGCTTCACCACCTAATTTATAAGAAATTTCATAATCTGTCACTTCTTGATTTACGATATGATCAAACTCAACTGTTATTCTAATTACTGCTCCAACTGTTTGTTCCAGATAAAGAGTTTCAATAAGCTCTAAATTTTGAACACGTTGGATACCTACTTCTTCTATGACTAAAACATCAGTAGTAGTTCTACTTCTTCTACCAGAAGCATTTATATTTTGCGCCCTAACTGCAACAAATCCTGGTTCAACATCTCTTAATAATCTATCATTAGGCAAATCAAGTGCAGCAAATTCAATTGGACTCATAAGAGTATATACAGCAGTGTTAGCTAATGTCCATTTTCCTGGGTAAGTAGCTGTATTATAATCAAAAGTAAAGGAAGCTCCAGACGCATTAGAAATAGTTCCAATAGGGTCTGCGGTAATATTGATAGCCTGAGTTCCACTAACGTTTGCTAATAATTTTGAACCTAATTGTACTCGATATATATGATTACTGGTCAATGCCGCAGAATAAGCATTACTATCATCTGAGTAAGTAGTATCTACCACAGAGTATACGTTACCAGCAAAAAACTCTAAATTATCTCCAACTTCGATAGCAGGAACGGTATAATAATCAGTTTCTACTCTTACAGTAGAGTAACCTGTTACATCTGAAATAAGAATAGAAGAATTTGTTGAATCTGTAAATTCAAATTCTGATTGTACTTGCTCAATGCCATCTAAAAATAGTTTAACTTGATTTTTAAATCTTACAGTCTCATTTAGAGGTTGAGTAAAAGAAGTAGATCCATCAGGAATAGTGTTACTTATAACATCTAAGAAGCCAGACCCAGAAACATAAACTGCTCTAGCATCGAAATATCTTGTATCTAAAATTTGATTTAATTTTACGTAAAAAGGAAGATCTGGTAAATTTTCTAATAGTGTTTTAGCTCCAGAGTGATCATTAGTAATAGTCAATGTTTCAGCATTAACATCGCTTGAAGTTAATACGGCACTAAACTCAGTTAAAGAGCTATTTTTATCAACCTGGTTACTTAGAATACCCGTACCTACATTGCTTTTTTCATTAATAGGAATTGTGACTCTATCACTACCTTTTAATTCTGCAGAAAAAACACCATCATTTACATTAATAATGTTTAAATCAAAGTTTGGATCAGTTAGCTGACTTAATCCAACAACTGTAAGTACAATATCTCCATTAGAGGTAGCACTAATATTAGGGTTACTAACCGCAGTGCATAATAAAGGTATCTCACCCAGAATTGTTCCAAAACCATTTTTACCTAATAAAATTCCAGGCTCATTAGCAGATAACTGATTAGCATCCGCAGCAATCATCCCTATGCTACCGTTATTAGCTCCTCTTGCAGTTGTGCCACTAATAGAAGGAAAAGTTACCTCTGTACCTCTACCAACTTCATAGTTAGTTTGTAAATAAATTGGATAACCAGTTGGATCAAAAGTAGAGTTAACTAATATATCATGAGTAACAGACCCATCCGAGTTACGTCTAGGAATATGACGTAAATCTATTTGAGGGGGTGGAGGTGTTTGTAAAGTAGAAGCAATATCATCATATCTAACAGGAACATAAGAAATAAGAGTATCTGCATCTACATAAACATTAGGAACGTACTCTACGGCAGAAACTAAAACTAATTCCTCTTCTTGTCTATCTATAGAAGTAATTTTAAATAGTTTATCATTTGTACTTCTATAAAAGTCATCTGGATTAATTTCTCCAAAAGTCCATAAATCTCCTTTTTGAGGCACGTTATTGGCCAACCAGCCAGTAAATCCAGGAGAGTTCGTATCAGTAAAGGTTTTTGTCCCATAATCAAATCTTTGAGTCAGTTGTAGTTCTACTAAATCTACACCCGCAGCTGCGTTACCTGTAGATAAAGTTTGAAAAGCAGTATTACTAGCTAGATAAATATCAACTCTATCTGAATCTTGCTTAATGACTCGTAGTCCAATAGGTAAAGTATTACCTGTAATATTACTAGAGGTTATAGATGGAGAGGTAAAATGTTCTAGTAAAACATTTGCATCACCAACAGTAGAATTGGTAACTACTTTACCTCCAAAACCGTAGGCTACTCCTGTTGATTTAGTTGACAATGAAATAACTTCACCAACACCTAAACTTATCGCGTCAGTTCCTGTTGTAAATTCTACTTGTCTGCGTAAGAACTTAGAAGCAGCAAGCATATACTGTCCATATCTAATCGCTTGACCACGTCTAGTAACTCCTGCTAAATCAAGTTGTTTTATATTTTCAATTTGATTTCTTTCTCTTAATGCTTCGTCATCGTCAATACGAACAACTTCTCTTCTATAATGGTTACTTGGATCAACATAACTAACGTCACACCCAGTAAGAATGTCACTTTCTCTTCCTCCAAAAAACTTCAAAGAAGACTTTTCAATGTTTGCATCATTAAAGACTGCAACAGGAAGGTCATCTGGCATATCTACGTTAAGAGTTATCTTGCCGCCTGCGTAGTAAAGAAGACCTCTAAAAGTAGAAGTAATCTTATTTAAAGTATCCATCACCTGCGTATCTTCTGTGATTGAGATATCAGTAATAAATCTTCTTTCTAATACACTAGTACCTCTAGGTAGCCCTACTAAGGTATCTCTAACAGAAGTAAATAGTCCGTTAGGTTTATTTCTATAGGTGCCGTCTGCAAGCCCAGAAACGCCATAAAACTTTCCATCGGTAATGTCGCAAGCGTCACAATATTGAGCTACTTTATAAAAAGTAAACTTATCAATATTATCTTCTGGGATAGCTAGCCCATAAGTTTTATTGGTTAGAATGTCATAAATGATCCAAACAGGGTTTTGAGTCCATGAATAAGTAAAGCTACCGTCCCAAATACCTTCATAGATAGTAGGATTAGCAGCAGTTAATAGAGTTCCTGATCCTTGTTTCTGTAGTCTATACCCTCGTTGAGTATACCCAATGTTAGTTGATTGTCCGTCAATACTAAGAGAACCTGTTTCAGGAACCTCTAGTTGTCTCCAATCAATTTCTCCATCAGATAAAATAGGTTGGTTATAGTTACTAGGAACTTTAACTAGAAGACCTTTTACAATGCTAGTAAAAGTTGGGACAGAACCTTCATACTCATTAAAAGATTTTAAAGCATAACCAATTACTGCTGTTCTTGGATACGCCATATCATCATTTTCAATTTCATCCCACCCTGTAAATATTACAGAATCTTGTATTCTGTTAGAATCACTATCTCCAGATGTTTTTTCTACTGTGAATTTATATCCAGCAACATCTTTGTTAGCTTCAGGAATTGCAACATCTACTTGAAATTTGAATCGTGTATTAGTTTTTCCGTTAATAGTTTTTGAGATACTAGTAATCTGTGTTGACCCAGTTCTATCAAAAATAGTAACTCTAACACTTAAAGAATTGCCCGATACGTTACCTTGAGAATCTGATTTTTGTAGTCCTTGAATAATAAAGTTAAAACGAAGTTTATCCCAGTCTTTTACGCTGGTATCTTGTAGGCTAACCTTTGCTGCAGGAACTCCTGAAACATTACCGTTTTTGAGCTGAACAGCGTTTTGCAAAGTTTGAGGAGTGACAGTTTCTGCACCAAATACAGGAAGTGCAGATTGAGTAATAGTTCCCGTAGTGCTTAATGTTTTAAATACTGTATTATTTTCTTCTCCATCCCCATCTATGTTGATTAAGTCGTCAATAGTACCTTCGTTAAGTTCAATATCTTGAGGACCATTAGGATTAATTCTGTAAACAGGACCTTCTCCTAAAGCGGTAGCAGCAAATAGAATATCAGTAGAAAAAAGAGTATTTGGATCTTCTACTGCAGCAGGGGCTGCACCTCCACCTTTTCCTCCACCGCCTTTATTAGATAACCTAATGCCATCACAAATATAGTTATGATGTGTGTTTACTGTTAAATTATAAACAGGTTCTTGTAAATACTTGTTATTTGTAAGTGATAAAATCTTACTTTTACTATTATCTTCTAAAGTAAGAAACTCTCCAATTTGCCAATCTTTAGTCTCTTTATATTCGTTATCTTTATCATATAGATAGTGGTTATCAGTAACAGTAAACTCACCTTTTTCGTAAACTACTTTTACTAGATAGCCTTCAGTCTCTTCTGGAATATGCTCCCAAGTTTTTTCAACAAACGAAGTCCACTTATTGCCTGCCTCATCAAAACAGTAAACTTTGTCGCCAATTTTTAGCGTTTCAATGGGAGTTGCCCCTTTAGGGGTAGATACTAATGCTCCTGCGGGAAAACAACCACCCTTTGCTCCAGAGATGTATGGAACAGCGGAACCTTGGACTTGTACATATTTTCTATATGCGTTCATTATTAAAAACTCTCTGAGACGTTTACAACGTCATTTTTACCATGATTTCTACTTAAAATATAGCCACTGATCATTTGTCCAGCAACCCTATTTAACCCATAGTTTAGCCCAACAGGAACATTTGAGGTGATATTGTTTCTAAGTCCGTCAAAAGCATTATTGTCTGTTCTTGAGCCTGCATCAGTAAACTGCCTTCTTTCAGGGGCGCGGGGTGCTTTAGCCATTGCAGCCATAATCCCTGATAATGCTACAGATACACCAAAAGCTGCAATTTGTCCATAAGTAATTCCAGCAATAGCTGGTGTCGCCATTCCCAGTGTAGGTCCCACAGCTCCTACCACAGCAGGGGCAGCAAAGATAGCAAGAGCTACGATTCCAATACCAATTGCAATCGTTGCAAATCCACTTTTTCCTCCGCTAAGAGAAGGAACCAAATAAAAAGTATTTTGAGATAATTTTTTATTAACATAAATATCTTCATTATTAATTAACTTTTTTTTATTATTTAGCAGAAACAACTCTTCGTCAAATTTACCATTCTTAAGATTTTTTACTAGTTTAGAAAACTCAGGATAGTTAGAAACCATATACGAAATTAGATCAAAATAGTCATGGCAATTAACTTTTACTGAGCTTTGATTCTTAAAATATTTTCTTAAAGACTTATGAATATTTAGTGTGATCATCTAAAAAGCCTCAGAAACCCTAACATCGTCATTTTTACCATGATTTCTAGTTATAATATATCCGCTGATAACTTGCCCTGCGACTCTAGTTCTTCCATAAGTTAAAGGAATATTATTATCACTACTCGAAGTATTTTTTAGTCCCTCAAAAATGTTATTATCAATTCTTTCTTGTGCGTCAGGAGTTTGTCTTTCTGGAGGCTTAGGAGGTTTTTGTGTAAACAATCCTTGTATACCACTTAATAACAAGTTCATTCCAATACTTCTTGCGATAGAACCGATAGTAGCGGATCCAAACAAACTAGTTCCTGCTAAACTAGGAGCGATAGCAGGTAAAGCAATTAAAGCAACAGCAAAAGCCGCAGCTAGAAAAAATCCACCTTTACCTTTACCTCCCGCTAACATAGGAACTAAATAAACTTCTTTATGCTCATCTCTAAGTCTATTAAATTCAATAATTCTTTTATCTATTAATTTTTTATTCATATCTAGCAAAAGTAAATTTTCGGTTACTTTTTCATTTTTAATATGATTAATATAACGACCTAAATCAGGAAATAAAAAAGTTAGAGCTGATACTATGTCTGTAAAATCTTTACAAACTACAGTATGGCTGTCTACTTTTGTATACTTTCTTAAAGATGAATGAAAGTTAATTTTTATTTTCAACTTAAATGCTTATCCTTAAATTCGTCAAATCTAATTGCGTCAATTGCTTTATCTAACCAATAGATATAGAATTTAGTATTAAATCCGACTACAAAATTAAATTCTTCAAAAACAGCCCCTCTTTTATCTTCTTCACTAGGAATAGGGTTTTCATCTCCTGGATGAGAATGAAATATGCCCCAACAATTTTCCTCATACTCTAAAAGAGTCTCGGGGTCAACAATAAAGCTATCTTTTGGGAAAGGACTGATATTTTTACAAGGAACGTATTTGAATGCTTTTGTAATTAGTCCACAGCATTCTTTGGGATACTCAGCCTGAGCGTGCTTTCCCATATCAGTTACTAGTTGTTGAAAAATACCCATTATTTATCCCCCTCCACCTAAAAGCTCCCATAGTATATTGAATGTAGTAATTACCATAAGGGGCAATCCAAGATGTATGATCAATCATTGTTTGTAAAATTTTATTTTTAGCTACATATAACGCACAATGATTTACACAATTTGTTGAACCTAAACTCATTATTACAACATCAAACGGCTTAAGCTCTGTTACTTTTATTTCAGTCCATCCCCATTTGTCATTTCTAAATTCTTCAAATGGATGTTCGTGTACTTTTGTATACCAATTTTCATCGACAATGTTACAAAAATCTTGAGTGGTATAAGGAATAGTTGTTTGTTTTTCTTCCTTGTACACATGACGTATTAAATTAAAACAATCAATTCCTTTCTCAACATCTTGTCCTAAATGTAAATAAGGAAACCCTACATATTTATTATACCACATTTATATCTTCTGCACATTTAAACCTATATATTGTATATATTTTACCTCTCCACTCATCGTTTAGTTCTTCAATTCTAGAGTGTTCATCTTCCATTAAATGTATAAATTTATTTCTCTCAATATATAAACCAAAATGAATAGGTCGTCCCGCTTTAGTCTTAAATAATATTACATCATATTCTTGTAGCTCTGTCAAATTAACTCTTCTTGCAAACGAATCTGCCCAGTCAGTTAATTGTTTAAAAGTTAACATCTTAAAAAAATTCTTACCAATGGTATTACTACCGCCCGGCATATCAATAACAGACCATATTTTGTTAATCACGTTACTACCTAATTCGCCCATAAATATTTGATTTATTAGTGTAGCACAGTTGTTATTTACATAATCATGTTTTATACCTAAGTATTTTGTATAGTCTGTTCTCATTATCTAGGTAATGTTCTACCTGTTCCAGGAAAAGCCCCAAAATGAATAGTATTGTTTCTAATTTGGCAGGATTCAAAACTCTTACCACATTCATCTCCATCTGCACTTCCTGCAATTTGGTTATTAGCAGCAATAGGGTTAGTATTACTTGTGTTTTGTGTTCCGGGAATAGATAATCCTCCTGGTCCAGGATATTGGCATTCTGCTCCTTTGTATTGCCACTGACAAGTATTTTTATAAAATTTTCTCTTAGGAACAGTAAGCTTAAAGTACTGTAACCAACTAGTAAGAGAAAATGTAGCTACTTGTTCATTCAGACCTTCTAACGCATCTATTTTAAAAGTATCTAGAATATGTGCTTCCTCATCTGCATCAGGATTATCAATAATAAGAGCAGTCCCGCTAAATACGTCTAAGGCAGCATTTGTAGTAATAAATCTTTCTTCACTAATAGCCTCAATAGTAGCTAAAAATGCATTATCAAAAGTTCTTACATTGTCTCCAACTCTATAAGGAGTGGCAGTACTAACCTCAATAACATTATTTTGAGAAGTTACTACCTTTGCGTACTCAGGCCAAAAGTCTAAGAAGTTAGCAAAAGTAGATTTAATCTCTACTACGCCACCTAATAAATCTCTGGAATCTGCTTTTTCTCGTTTCCATGTCCCATTGACCTCTTCTGTGGTAGTAATAGTAAATGAAGCATTTACCCGCCCATAACTATCAACAACTGTTTGATCAAAGGTTAGTCCATTACTTCTAGCCCTACTCAGGGCATCTCTATGTTCTTGTTCAACATAGTCAGCTCCTGTTTGTACAGTTCTTGGATCAATTCCAGTTACAACCTCTCCATTAACTGTTGCATAAACGGCGTTTGCAGTATTATTTCCTAATAAATCAGGGTCTTCACAGAGTTGGGTAATTAAATTATCAAAGTTAGAAATAGAAACAGTAACATCATTGATTGTTCCTGTAGAGTCTGTGCTAATGCCTCCGCTGTTTATAGGTAGAGGAGTAAAACTTTGTCCTTGATAAGAAACATTGTAAGTAACGTCTGTATTTATATCACCCCTAACTTCTGCAAATCTAAAGGGAAATCCATCAGGCCAAGCACGTCCTTCACCTGCGTTAGTAGGATTCCCCGCGTCATTATCTGGATACCACTCTCCTGGGTAATAAATGGTATATAGTCTTACTAAAGGATTTTGAACAAAAGAATTTTTTTCTCTAATGAAATTTGAATTAGCTATACTAGTAATTTGAAAAGTAGTTCCGTCAATTTGTTCACTAAAAGAAGGAACTGTAAAAGGAATAGACTCAGTGTTACCAGTATCAACTCTAACATCAATAGTATCAACCTTATCTGTAATCCAGTTATCAAAGTCTACAATATAATTAAAGGTATCTGTGACATCAGGAGCCTGGTTAATAACAATAACACCGAAGATTTTAAGAAAGAAACCCTCTGTATTTCTGAAAAATCTTCTCAGACCTGTTTTCGTTAAATTGAGGTTGTTTTCTGACGTAATAATTTCAGGAATTGGTTTAATATCAAATCCAGTGTTTCCAAGCGTACTGCTAGGAAAAGTAAGCATACTTTTGTCTAGTCGTCTTCCTTGTACAAAAACTGAAAAACTATCAGCGGTTACATTAGCTAAACTTAGTGCTGCTGCAGGTAAAGAAAAAGTATTAGTCGATCCACCTATTTGAAAAGAATTACCGTTAACAGTTACCGGAGAGGTATTATTATAACTCACACTAAATCCGTCTGTGGTTACGATATTGGTTATTGCACGAGCGTTTTCATTAACAACAAACTCATGATTAACATTGGCAACTTTTACTTTTACGTTACTGGTTCCAGTATCTACGTCTATAACGTAGGCAGAAGACCCTGTAGTGTTACCTAAAATAGTATCACCAGGCAAAACGGCTTCCGGTTTGTCTACTGTTAAAATAAAGTCATACGTCCTAGTTGACATTAATCATATACCTCTTTTAAATTGAAAGAGACTGTATAAAAGTTGTTTTCTAAACTTGTTCCAGTCGATAAGACATGAGAAATTCTTAATGGTCCATCAAATCTTGTTTGTATTGTACCATTTTCATTTATGTGGGTCAAATCAAAAGTAAACGACTCAAAGTTACCGCTTCTAGCGCGATAAAATGTTTCAATTGCTGACTTTTCTACTCCACTAATGTTTGTATAGTTTATACTGAAGTTGCGCTTTGATCTACGACTTCTTAGACGGCGTTTTTCATAGCCCGCTTGTGATTCAAAAGCAATCATATCAAATTCTGTTTCAGTGGTGTATCCTTTATCAGGTTTTCTATCTGCCATAGAATTAAACCTGTCAAAAGTATTTCCAGGAGAAGCATCAAAATGTCGAATAACTAAAGAATCCGCAGAGGTTAACGGTGAATGAATTTTAGTTAAATTTGTACGAGGTGTAGCAAAGTTAGCTTTATAAACGGTAGTATTATTTACAAATCTAAAGGAATCTACATAACCATCTAAAGATTCAAGAGTTCCAAAACCAATTCTACCAATTTCTACATTGCCTGTAGGAGCAATAGTAATAGGAGCAGTATTGTCTTCAGCTACTTTTGTTCCATCTACAAATAACTTAATTAGCTCAACTTCACTTTCATAGGATACGGCAACATGATACCAAGTTGAATCAGAAATAGAACCGCCTTGTAAATCAATAGCATCTGTTCCGCTCTCAGCAATTCTAAATTGAATTGTATCGTTAGCTAACCTACTAAGTTTAACAAAATTACTTGAATCAGTGGTGTGACTAAAAACAGTATTAGCAGACCCTGTGGCATCAAAATTAACAAAAGCTTCTATAGTGAAATCACTTGTATATCTAAAATCTGCAGAATCTGCAAAAGCAAGATAGTCACCTGTACCATCAAACTGAGCAGAAGAATTTCCATACTTTTTTGTAGAGTTTAAATTAACATCTCCAACTACAGTTCCAGCTCCTCTAACTTTAGGACTTTCATCTGTGAAATTAGTTTCAAAATTTAAAAGAAGTACTGTATCATTAGCTTGTCCAATTGTAATACCTGATGTACCTAAATTTCTAGAAATTGATCCTGTAGTAGTTTCTGGAGCAGTATTAGTAGCAGGATAATCAAAATCTGCGGAGTTCTGAGTAACACCTGATACGGTAACTAATAAGCTTTCTTTACCTTCAGAAGTAGCAATCATGTCAGGGAGAGGGAAGTTTTGAGTCTCTCCATTAATTACATAACTATTGCCCGATACGGCTGTTGCACCTGTGTTACTATAGAACACGCTTCTAGTGGTAGGATAGTTTCTTACGGTTCTGAATCTGGAGGGAAGATTGATAACACGTAGTTCTAAAGTACTTACGTCAAGGGCTGTTGCAAACGACACAGTCGCACCTGAATTAGTAATTGAATAGGTTGCTGTATCTTGGATAATACCATCCGCAGTAGCAATTACTTCTCCTGGATGGGTAGCCGCAGTAGAAATATTAAAGTTAGTAGTACTGCCTGTAATTGAATAGATATCAGTAGTGATGGTAGAAAAAGATGCAGTAGTTATAGTCGCATCTGATGGATACGTTGCCATTAGATAGTCCCCCTAATTCCTCTACGAATTGGTCCATTGTTTCGTAAGTCTCTTGTAATAATATCAACGATAAGCCCTTCTGGTGTAACAGAAATGTTGGGCTGCTCAACATTTTCTTGTGGAGTTCCTTGGTTATTCATGTTAACCACAACGTTGTTTGTATTAGGCATCTGACCGTGTGCATTCATTGCATTTAAAGCAGGACCTCCGATTGCCTTAGCCATTGGTTTGCGAATGACAAATTCGCCAGGCTCTAATAGAGCAGGAACTCTGTCTCTCAACATCCCACCGCTTGCCATCTGTCTTACACCGCCTCCTGAAGCGAATGAGAATAAAGAACTAAAATCAATTGATTTAATAAGAGAACCCGCTAGCGCTCCAACAATACCGCCAATGGCACTTCCTGCAGGACCACCAATTAGTCCACCAGCTAAAGCCCCTAAACCTGCTCCAGCCATTCCAGCAAAATCAGCAAGGCTTTCAAAACTGAATCCTAACCCGTCAGTTTTGTTTGTAACATCGGCTGTAGATTGTGCGAGGGTGCCCTGCGCCTTACTAGTCTGTTGTACGACTTTGGCACCTTTGCTAGCTTGCGCTGCTTCTGCCTTCTTTTCTTTTACAAGATTTTTAGTAAATTGTCCTTCTCTTAGGCCTTCAGTTGCTTGTCCTAAAACACTAGATTCACCTCCAGCAACCTCAGTTACAAGCACAGGAGAACCGATTCCTCCAACGCCTCCTACAACTTGAACTCGTTGAACTTCTAGTCCTAGACCTTCAAAGATGCTCATTTGATCCGCAAAAGTTTTTTCTAAAGCATTAAAACTTGATTGAGCTGTTTGTGCAGCAGTTTGTTGAGTGCCTAACTGTTGTTGAAGAAGGCTTACCACTTGGCTTTGTGGGCTAGCTCCACCACCAAACATGCTTGCTAAATTACCAATTCCTTCTTTAACAAATTCTTTGATAGGATTAATGACAAACTCATCCGTAATACTAGTAGTTACATCTTCTAAAATTCCAACAAACAAATCTTTAACGCCTTGCTTGAAGTTTTCCATAGTAAGAGTGCCTTCTCGGATAGCTCCGAAGAAGTCTTCGACAGCACCTCCTAGACGGTTTTGTATTTTTTCACTAATGGCATCTAAAACTTTACGAATAGAGTCTTCTTCTCTAGCTAACGCGTCTAATCTGGTGTTTGCTGTTCGATTAATTGCGTCTCTTTCGTTTTGGAATTTTTGATCAGAAACTTTTTGTAAAGTTTCTATGTTTTTTATCTCAGCGGCGGTAATTTTTCCATCCGCAAAAGCTGTGTCAATAGCTGATTGAAGTTTTGCTTCAGCTTGTTTTCTTTCTTCTGCAAAATTCTTTCTCTGTAAGTCTTGTAAAATTAGTAAATTAGCTTTTCTTGTTTGAAGTCCCGCCAAATCTGCTTTTCTAATTTTTTCGTCTGCATTAAATTTAGCATTTATATTTTTTAACTCTAAGTCTCGGTTGGCGTCAATAGAAGTAGTCAGACCCTCTGCTCGAGTGGATGTGGCGCCGGCTCGTTGTATAATATCCTCAAAAGTGTTCGTTACAGTAGCTCTGTCAACCTTCTGTCCTGTCTCTGCTTCAACTGCAGCGGCAAACACATTAAATACTTCCGCAAGCCCATCAATAGCTTGTTTAAACATCTCAGCTTGGTCTTTTATTAAATCTGCTTGAGTTTTTAGTTGTGTTGCTTGAAGTTTTAAACTTTCTGCTCTATTCATAGCAGCCTGTGCCGCAATACCAGATTGAATAGTGGTAACCTTTTCTTGAGCTTTATTTTTCTCAATTTCTACTTGAATATTATCTCTAGCTATTTGTTGTTCTGCCAACAACATTTGTTCTCGCATATTTTTTTCTTGAGATAATAGAATTTGCTCATTTAACAAGCTTGCTTGTTTTTCTATTGCTGCACTATTAGCTGCTTGAGCAGCCTCTCTTTGTGCTTGAAGTTCTAGATTTGCTTGATCTTGTCTAAGTTTTAAAATTTCTAAAGCGCTACTTCTTTCTAACGCAATAATCTCTCTTTGTTTGTCTCTAATCTCTTGAGCAGTATTCAAATTTTCAAAACGTTGCATATCAGCTAATTGATTTTGAGCTGTTCCTATCGCAGCACCTCCTCTACCTTGTGCCTGCGCAATAAGTAAATTATTTTGTGCTGTAGCACTAGCAAGGTCTGATTGCCTCTTCTTTTCCGCGATATCTGCTCTTTGTTTTTCTAATTCTAAATTTTGTTTATTAGCAGCTATCTCAAGTTGTTTTGATTTTATAATTTCATCTGCAATATTTTTTAATTGGCTATTTAGAGCTGCGTTTCTAGCGGCATCTGCGGTAATTTTTTGTAATTGTTGCTGTGCTTGTCCTAATTTGCCTTTTAGAGTTAGATTTTCTGCTGCCTGTTTTAAGCCTACTTCCATCTTTTCAATTTGCTTGTTGACTTTAAATAATTCCATATTTAATTTGGCAGTTCCTCCGATAATAGCCCTAGTGGTTGTATCAGCATTTTGCAAAAGAGTTTCTTCGTTAGCGGTGAGGTCTACTATTCCCTTTTTTTGCACTAATCGAAGACCGTCTAAACCGCCATGATCTTTCAGCATCTTTTGCAAATCTGTAGCCTTTGCAAGCTCTTCGAGTTGATTACTTAAGAATTCTCTTTTATTTTTATTTATTTCTGTTTGAGTATCAGCAAATTTTATTTGACGCTCCAATCCATCACCTACGAGAGATACTTGTCCCCTTGATGCAGCCTCACTAAACGCTTTAAGCTCTGCACTAAAAGTTTTATTAAGGACTCTACCAATAGCTTCTAGTCTATTCAGCTCTTCACTAAGTTTTTTAATTTCGTCTCGCTGGGCGGATAATTCCTTAATACGCTTCTCAAGAGCCGTAACGTCTTCTCCTGCGCCGCTCAATTTGCCCATTTCCTCGTTTAACTGCTTAATAATATTATCTAATCCGCCAACGCTTTGGCTCATTTTTTCTCCGCCAATTGCTCCTACCCTAAAAGATTCTTGAGTTCTCGTAGCCAAGTCATTAAATTGTACTATTTGTCCGACTGCTCCTACAAAAGTTCGTCCCATAGCAGTCAGTTTAAGCCTACCATCTACCATAGTTGCAAGTGCTTCACCTGATATATCGCCTAACTCACCTATCTGATTTGCAAAGTATAAAGCGCCATCAGCAGTAACTTCAAACCCTGAATTCAAACCTGTAAATGCTTTTGCTAAATGAGGTAATTGAACTCCAGTAAGTTCATTAAATTCGGCTATAAGTTGTCCAAAGACCACTGTCCCATCTTTATAAGCTTTTTCCGCTAGTTTATAAGATTGAACTTCTGCAAGTTTTTCTTTAACTAACGATGCATTATTTTCTGCTCTGGCTTCTTGTAACTCTTTTTCTGCATTGGCTAATTCTTGTTGCACTATTCTCAAGCCACGAGTTTCCGCTTTTACAAAATCTAATCCTTGACCGTATTCTACCATAATCTCGGCGGTTCTGCTTCCTTGTTTTGTTTGTATCGTCAACACGCCGTTCAGTCTTTCTACTTCTTCTCTTAGTTTTCGTCCTGCTTCAGTCTGCTCCAAAAATTCGGTTGCTCGTCTTTTTGCATCCGCGCTAGTAGCTGAAACTGATCGACCACTACCCTCGAATTGTTGCACCGCTCTTGGACCCCCCATATCCTGGAGTCTTTCACTTTCAGCAAAAGACATTCCTTTTTGAATAGCCTCTCTAGCGTCTTCTCCAATTTTTTCCAATTCTTTTGCCTTGAAATTTTTCTTTAAAGTTTCAAGCATTTGTAAATCTCCCAGCTGAGCCGCATCTACAACGCCTGCCAATCCTTTTTCCAAATCTCTAGATTCTTTTCCTAATTCTTTAAAGAACTTAACTATGCCTCCTAAAATATCTCTATCAAAAAGAGTTCCAACTAACTGGACAGCAGCAATAACTAAGAACAGGCCATTTAAGAAAGACATAATCCCTCCCAGCACAACTCCTAATCCTGTTAAAGCTCCTCTAGCAACGACTGCCGTCTTTGCTAAAAACAAGTTTGCTGCACCTGCGCCCCTTGTGGATACCCCATAAGCACTTGTGACTGCTGTAGCAACTTTTGTTCTGGCTATAGACCGAGCAATAGCAGCTTCTTTATCTTTAACTGCTCGAGTTCCGTTGTAAACCTCTCTTCTATATTGTTTTTCTGCTTCTTTAGCTTGGTTAAGAGTTTTTATGTCTTGTAATTGTTGAGTTCTGCCTACGCCCCCAGCTGCCGCTCTATCTATAGCCTGCCCTGCAGAGACGTTTAATCCAGCCGATCCTGTTGCAAATCTACCACTAAATCCTGCCGCCGAACTCATTGCTCTTTCATTAGCTTCAGTAACTTTAGCTATACTCCCTACCGCTACTTTTCCTGCGTCTGCAAAACGTTCCAACCTAGCCACATTTGTTTTTACAAAGCCGCCAATAATTTCTCCAGTTTTTGCGAATACTAACCTTGCTAAAATACCAAAAGCCAATAAAGCGGTTCCTAAACTGCCAGAGAAAAAGTCTGCTAAAGGAGATAAGAAATCTGCAGCAAGAGAACCAACTTGTTGTGCTAAGTCTTGGATAGATGCGGAAAGTTTTTCAAAAGATTCTTGAGAGGTGGTGCCTGAAACGCTAATAATACCAAACTTTCGTTCACCTTCTTCAATCGCGGCGTTAACAAAAGCTTGTCTTCTTTCAAAATTTGTCAAGGAGGTAGCTGCTTTACCTAGCTCTGCTGCATATCTTTGCACCGCAGGCTCAATTCTAGTAAAAATACCAAGTTCGTCTAAAAGTTCTGGTTCTAGTTTAGCAGTACCACGTAATAGTCGTTGCAAAGCATCTGTTAAGTTTCTACCTAAAGCCCTTGACGCTTTAAGAGATACTAAACTTAGCCTTTCTATTTGTTCTGTGTTAAATCCTGCGGATAATCCAATGTTAAGATTTTGAGAAGCCTCTGCGAGAGATAATTGACCTTTAGTAATATCTTGAATAGATTTTAAAATTTGGTTTCCAGAAGCACCAACTTCTAGGGCAAGAGTCCTAGTACCTTGAATAGTTTGCTCTGCTTGAGCTGCCCTACTAAGGGCTTGAAATGCAGCAGTTACGGCAAAGATAGTAGCAGCGGCACCTGCATAAGCAGCAACAAGACCGCCCAAGCCGGATGCTTGAGCAGCAAAAGCTCTGCCCGAAGAGGCACTAGCTTGTCCCATACGAGTTTGAGCACGCCCAACATTATCCGTATCTTTAGCTGTTTTTTGAGCCCCTGTAGTAGTAAAACGAGTCTCAACTATGTTCTGGATTTTTGCCATTAATGTTTCCTTGTTTGTTGAAGTTTACGCTGGTTTTCATAATGTTTACCAGCCTCTACAATAATAAATTGTAACAAATCAAAAGCTTCTCGATTACCTTCGATTCCATATAACATCATTATATCCCCAAGACCAGAAAAATCTTTTCCTAACCAAACTCCGTTCATACCTTCTATTCTATCAGGTAAAACTTGGAACAACATTACAGCTATCTGAGCTTCATAAGAAAGGTCACCTAACTCCATTGGTATTTCATCTGGGTTAGGTTCCCACCCCATTTGCTCACACATTAGCAAATACTGCTCTTGTGTCATTCCTCCGGCTTGGAATTGGTGCTTGAGGAACCTTTCAAGTTTTTTAAGTCAGTCTCCTTCTTCGTAATAGAAAACTGTTCAAACTCATTCATAGTATCTGTAATAAACTGATCAAAAACTGTTGAATTGCGAACTAAATCAATAGCTTCTTCAAGAGAATAATCAATATTATCTTCTCCATCCATTGAACTAATGTCTACAGGAAGGAGATGTGGTAGATGCTTTACTTTTAAGCCTCTCCAATCTCTGATTGCACGTTCTGTATAAGCTGCTAAGAACTTATCATTATCAATCTCTTCTTCGCGCTGACGAGTACGCTTATTAAATTTGAAACTCAAACTCGCATTACGAATCTTCAACAAATCTTCTCTAGTTAGATAAACAAGGCTAATAACAAAGCCTTCAATATCTGGAAATTCTACATCGACAACTGTTTCAGTTGCCATTAGGGATGAAATTTTACTCATTTTTCCCTCTCTCCTCTCTAATAAAAAGGGTGTCCATCGATTTTCAACTCATGAACAGCCGAGGGGATAAAGCTGTACACTTGTTAACACGATGAACACCCACATGAAACTTGATTTTTCCCCTCATTAAAAATCTAAGTTACGCTGCTTGAACAACGAAGGTGACGTTTGCGCCTTGACCCTTCTGAGCAGTTGTTTCCTGTGCAAGGAACTCAGCTGAGATTCCGACAACGTCATCAATTGTATGAGTTGGGAAGCTGAACTGAACTGCCTGCATATCGATTGCAAAGAAAGGAGCAGTTGTGCCACCAATCTTGAGGTTGGCCTGTGTTCCTTGAGCAATAGATGTTGCACTATTAGAAGTGATATTTCTTAGGAAGGCTGCAGAGTTATCACTGGTTGTTGTTCCGCTACGTAGATAAGCACTAATTGACCCTGAGATTGTTTGCACACCTGTAAACTGAGCGATTGGCTGGTTAAGGTTAGCAAGTTCTTCTGGTGTTAAGTATGTAATGTTATTGTTAACATCAAAAGTAAGTCCTGTAACAGGGAATGTATGTTCTGCTACATCACCACTGGATGTATCAGTAATTTCGATTGTTGATAAACGGTTCTGAATGAACTCAGCTGTTGTAAGAGAACCAGCAACGTTGTAAGAGTTCCAAGGCTGATAAGCAGCAACCTTAGTTAGCTCTAGAGTGTTGGAGTTAGCTGCGATTTCAGTTCCATCATTAAGAACTCCACCAAATACAGAAACTGCAATGTCACGAGGACTGCCTGTTAGTTCAACAAGGTTGGTCGCAAAACCTGTCCAAGTTGTAGTGGCAATTCCATCAATAGCAGCGTCAATAGAAGCCTGGTTAACTGTTGCGTTTGCTAGCTGATAAATAACGTTATCAACTTTCATATAGAGGTGAGACTCTGTAGCAGTAGCAAAGTTAGCCTTTGATGGGAACACGTTAGCAGATTCGCCTCTTTCTCTATTCTCAAGCATAGCAACACCAGTGGCAGCAGTACCTTGCCATACACTTTGGCCAGTGGTTCCGCTTGCTGGAGCAGTATTACTCATAAGAGACTGCCATAAGAACCAGTCTGCAACTGGTTGAGCGTTTCCGTTTTGTGATAGGTTTGCGGTTGTAGTGCCTAAAATACTTGTAGCGCGTGTGGGTTTTAAATAAGCCTGGAAGTTCCAGTCAACTGGGTTAATAGCTGTATTGAACCGCTGTTGTGCACGATCTGGGCTTAGACCACTTTCAAGAGATGTAATATCCTGAGTCGCGGCTGCTTGGCTAAAGGCATATCCCGCTAGCACTTCTACTTGCCATGTGTTGGCTGGCACAAGTGCAGTAATTGCTGCTCCACCATTAATATCAACGGTAGAGTAGAAAACTTTTGTATTTCTTTGTAAGTTAAGCGATGCCATTCTTAAAGCTCCTTTAATTTTCTAATTCATACTCAACATTTACAAAGACTTCTCCGATACCATATGGTTCGATCAGCCCTTCGTCTGTTGATATATTTGAGATACTTAGTTGTAATAATCCTTTGTCCGACTGAGTAGTAATTCCATAAATAACATGCTCAACGTCATCAATTAGGTTTTCAAGTCCTTCCTGTGCTTCTTCTTGCTTAATATAGCAACGTATTACAATAGTTAGAAGGGCTAATGTTAAACCTTGAGATTGATAGTCTCTATTTTCTACTCCTGCTGCTAAGTATATAGCAGGAAAATCATTAACCTCATCAATAAACTTTAGCTGTCTAAAAACATTATTAGCTAAATCAAAGTTGTAAGTGTAAGAAGCATCGAATGTAGAAGTCGATCCGTTAATTTTTTTCAATTCAGTGACAAGGAAGTTTACAATGTCTCTTCGACGACTATTTGCCATTCTTTTTCCTTAGTCTATATAGAGTATAGCAAACCCATTCTGTGTCTGCAATGTATAAATTTTCAATAAGTAGTTTTAGTGTATTTATAGCCCTTTTACAAGGTTAAACTGTCTTCCGACTCTTTGTTGTGTTATATTTCTAATACTTTCTTCTACTGTTCTACTGGGATTTCTCGCCGTGTCCTCGTGAACTTGGTAGATAGGATTATAGAAATATTGAATTAAGTCACCCCTAACTTGAGTATAAACACTATTAATAAATCGGCCTGTTCTATTTGTGAGAATATTTGGAGAAAGTGATGGTCCTCGCCTTGGGCCCTTTGGCATTCTTGCTCTTAAGGAGCGCCTAACAGAATCAGTTAACTGAGTAGAAGAGATAGTATCTTGTATATTTTTAGTCCTACTTTCTCTAGTTGAAGAGGCACTTTTTACCCTTTTTGTAACTACTCCCATTGCTAATTTTGGAATCTCTGTTGAAACTACTAAAGCTGTCTCGGGTCTAGTTGGGTCCAACTCTCTGGCAAGTAATAATAACTCCTCAAAAAACTCAATAGATAATTTTTTGCTTCCTAAGTTTCTAAAAACATATTCAACAAACCTAGAGCTAACACGAGGACCTAGTCTGTCATATATCTTTTTAGTACCATCTAATGCACCATTTTCTATTGCTCTATCTGCCGCTGCAGATAGTTTAAACTGTATTCTCGCTCTATATTGTCCATTTTCATAACGAGCAGAGCTTTTATCAGGAGAAACAGAAATATACTTATCAAAGTTTGATTTAATAGAGATGTTAAGAGTTCTTGCAGCAGCAGGAAAAAAAGTTATTCTTGGTACTCTACCCTTCCCTCCTATGTGTTCTTTATCTAGATAATTAAACAAAACAAAATTAGAAATCTTTTCATTTATAATATTTAAGACTTCGTTTTTATAAGCTTCTGCGTCGGGATTACTGCTAAACAGCCAATTTTTAACACCTTCTGCGCTTAAAGCTGTAGCTGTTTTTCTGGGGTCAATGCCTTCATCTAATTCTTGCTGTAACCCAGGAATAAAACTAGTATCAATATTAGTAGTTTGTTCTGTTAAGGTTGTAGCAGAAGGAGTCTTACCTATTGCAAAAGTTTTAAATTCTGTAGGAATTGTCTCTTCATCTGCTCTTGTCTTACCTATACCTCTTGTAAATCGGGACGCATCTGCCCCACCAAATAATTCAATAGCACTTTGAAAGCTAATTGTGGCATCGGGAGCAGATCCTGGCTTGGTATATTGTTGTAGTTGAGTAGAGCTTAAAGGTCGAAAGGGACCTTGAGTCTCGAAAAAATCAGAGGCTTCTCTAACAAGAGTATTTCTAATTTTATCTCTTTCTGATCGACTACCTTTTTGAGCGACCGATCTCTGTAATCTTCTTACGTGTTGCTCAATAGGTACTCGGTCAGAGTAAACTTGAATGTCAGTAACCAGCTGTTTTGATGCTCCTGTTAACCTAGGGGCTCTAGCCATTATTCAATTATCCTATATAAATCTAAAACTCGTTTAATGTGAGGAGGAAAGTTTGCTGCTAGGGCAGGTCTATCTACTGACTCTCCTGCAAGAGAAAACCCTGCACGATCTTGCTCTTCTTTGTGTAATAGTTTGATATAGTCTAAAGTTGCAAGAGATAAATCTTGAGGAACATTGCCTGATTCATATCCTGCTCTATAATTAACTCTGATAGCTCTTGGGAAGTTTTGGAATCGCTTAGGTCCAGTTAAGCTTAATCCTTGACTTCCACCACCAGAACCGACATTACGACTAATCTCTCCGCTATCTTTCTTGAATACAAAGTCTTCTTGAGTCGTGTGAGTATCAGTTATACCTACTGCAGCATTAGTGCCTTCAAAATGTAGTAATAGTACAGTCTCATCATCAGTTAAATGCTGATATTCTGGAGCAGTAAAAGCTGCTGTATAGTATCCTGATTTTGAAATTCTTAATTCATCTAAATGTCCAGTAAAGTAACTACTTCCTGCACCAGAACGAGCAATATTTACGTCACCTGCAAAGTTAGGAACATCAACTGTTCTTGCAACAGTAGTGGTGCTGCCAATCTGAGTTCCATCTCTAAATAACTTTAAATCAGTTCCGTTTCTAGAAACTGCTAAATGATGAAACACATTAGCACTATATCCAGCAGTGCTACTATGAGTTACATTAATAGTCTCAGTTCCCCCCTCTAAAACTCTAAACTGGAGTCCTTCACTAGCATCATATTTTAAATGCCATAAATTACTTGTGTCCACATATTGTTCTGCTAATACTTGGGTAGTGCTGAAGGAAGCAAATCTAGCTTGTACATCAATAGTAAAACCATCAGTATCAAACCAGAAATCATCGCCTCCTCCAGCATTTAAATAGTCAGAATTAGTAGCCCCATTAAAATAGCCAGAAGAACGTCCAAATTTCTTAACTCTAGTAGTAATGTGAGTGTTTCCTTCTACACTAATATTATGGTTGTCTCTATCAAGACTTACCAACCCTCCATCAGAAGAAGGAGAATTTAAACTTTGATAAGAAGTACCGTCAAACTCATAAACAGAGTAAACATTAGCTAAAGGAAGACGAGAGACAAAGATAGAACTTACTCCCCCATCAAAAGATTCACTATAATTGTTAGCTAGAACTTCGAACCCAATATAGTGTTCAACTATACCACAAGCATAGTTGATCAAATTAGATAATCTACCATCATGAGTAACACTATTAATACTTAAATAGTCTTTTACTACAGGTAGAGTTACGTATGGGTATTTTCCTGCATTGCTATCATCTATTGCCACTAAAATATTCTCCTATTATTTCTTTGTGGTTGTTGTAACTTTAGGAGCAGAAGCTGTAGCTACTTTAGGCTCCTCCTTAACAACAGGTTTTGGTGCAACTGGTGCGGGAGCTGCTTTAGCAGCTGGAGCAGGGTTTAGTTTTGCATTAACATCTGCAATTAGTGCTGGAACTAACCCAGGACCATACCCATGAGTAAGAGCCCAGTTTTCAATTTCCTCGTCTGTTTTTAGACCTTCTGCAATAACTTTATCAACATCTGTAATGTCATCCATTATTTGACCCATATTCTTTATCTCCTTAGTAATAAGGGGAGGCAGATATTGCACCTACCTCCCCCGTGGTTTTCAACGATGTGAAAGCTAGTAAGATTAGCCAGCTTGGATTAGTGATGCATAAGCAAAGTTTGTTGCATCAAGGGCTGCACTGGCGTTTGAGCTGAGTGCCTTGAAGTCAAAGCGTGTGCTCATATACATTGCAGTAACCTGCTGACGTGGTTCGTACTCACTCTCGATCTCCATGCCACGACGCTCGGCAATCATGAAGCCTGGCTTGTAGACTAGAACACCGAGTTCGTTTCCGGTAGTACCCACATTATCCATGAACTCAGAGATAACAATTGGAATACCATAAATGGCACCTACTGCACCTGTGAGATACGTGGCATTTGGTCCGAACTTATCGACAGTGCGGAAGTCAGAGAAGCTAACTAGCTCGTTGTAGCCTTCAACAGAAGTTACATAAACTAGATGATCTCCAAGCTGTAGACCATACTTACCCATCTTCGCACGGGCAGAAGCAATGTCTGAAGCATCAGCTTTGTCGTTTCCACCGCCTGTATCGGTGGTTAGACCAGCGATATCGTCGGCTAGGGTTACAAGACCCTTGAAGACTGCAGCATAACCAGCACCTGCTGTGATAGCATTGGTTGGGGAAGCTGTGAATCCTGATAGGGCTCCGTTACCACGTAGAATAGCCTTGTCGATGGCGCGGGCCATACGACGAGTAGCTGAACGACGTAGGAAGTCCATTAGTGGTAGAACTGTATCCTCTTCCTCATCCTTGGCTAGGTGTGTAGTAGCCATGAACTTGTGAGGTGTGAAGGTTACAGCGCCGATTGTGTTCTGGTTTGAAGTTGGAACGTTTGTGCCATCGGCAATGCCTGTAGCGAAAGTTCCGCTTGCAAACTGTGCAACGTCACCATCGGTGTCTTCTGTTGCGACTGGTACACGGAAGTTACGTGCATCAACCTGGATTCTATCGAACATTGGTGCAACAACTAGCTGCTGCTCCATCTCTTCGTATACGTTTGTTGAGAAGTTAGAAAGGAACTGGTCAACAGTTGTGACTGCCTTAATTCTCTCACCCATCTTTGTGTCGAATGGGTCGCGACGGTTTAGTGCCTTAGATAGCATTAGAGCGTTTGTCATCTCCTTAGCGCTAAACTGTGGCTCAGAAGCGCGGCGTGCGTTCTCCTGATAAACCATCTTGGACTGAGTAAGGGCAGAAACCTGCTCTTTATACTTCTTGACCTCAGCCTGTAGCTCTTCGAGCTTTTCGGACTCAACAGGGGTATAATCCTTCTTGTCCTTTGCGTCGCCCTCTGCAATAATTGCCTCACCAGTCTTTTCGATTAGTTCGGCAACGCGTGGCTCTTTAACCTTAACGGTTTCAACTGCTTTTTCCTCAACTGTGGTATCGGAAGAAGCATCGGTTTTAATTACCATTGGTTCACCAACATCTTGTGTCGCCATTGTGTCATTCTCCTTTGAATTAATTGTATTTTTGTGACCGTGAAGCTTAAGGGCTAAATCAACATTGTTGTCCTCAACTTCACCTGATGTAATCGCCTTCAGTTCACGAATTTGATTAATCATATGTTTTGCAACTTGGTAGTTTGTATCGGTCCATTCTGAGAATGGAGCAATCTTTAAGTTAGTTGTTTTGTTTAGTTTTTCCTGTTGTTCCTCAGTGAGGCTTCCTGATTTAAGCTCAAATAAGTCTTGCTCGCTTACGTTAACAAGATCATTGAAATCAGATTTTACAACCTCTCTATCAGCATCTGTTAAAGGATCTGAAGAAATCTCTGTAAGAACAATGTCGTACTTTGTTTCTAAGTCCCAAGAATTAACAACAGATAGATTTTTTGCATCTACGTTAATGTTATTATCTCTTGATTCTCCGTTTAAGTCAACTTCTAAAAGTTGAAAAAATGGGCTTTGGGCAGTTGCTAGTTTTGAGACTTTCCATCTCTTACTAGCATACTTTACAAAATCGCCATTCTGAATTCTTGATGTTTCTGCACTAAGAAGATTCACAAAAGGAATGGGCGCATAAGGATCAACTGAGATATCCTCATCCTCTTCCTCTTTCTCCGCATGATCAGACTCAATTACTTCAGAAGTTTTTTCTTCTACAGCTTCGACTTCGGCTGTTTTTGTTTCCTCAACAACCTCTTCCTCTACTGCCTTAACTTCTTCAACAACTGGGTTCTCAGAAACATCAGATGTATCTAGGGTTTCATCTTCCATTACATCTTCTCCTTTTCTGGTTTCTGACTCGGCTAAAAGATTCATAGACCCATTCCCTACCATGACTTCTGACGGGGACATTGGCCTTTCCTCTACTGTATCCTGTGTATCATTTAGCTCACTTGGCTTTACTAAGAAAACCAGTTCATGTGAGTGAGGCACAGGAGTAGCTGCCTCTAGTAATTTATAATTTCGAACCTCATGAAAGTGTGCCTTACCGTGAGAGCAATAAGTGGTAACACCGTTACCTACCTCATCAATCTCAACAGTATGGTAATGTTGTCCTGCATAAGCAGTAACACCTACACTAACATCGTGGTTGCTTTTTTGTTCTTTAGCCATTAGGCTCTTTTTAAAGTCTTCGTATTCGTTATCAGAATTAAAATTCTTTCTGATACTAAACAAGCTCTCTTGGTTACAAGGAACACTGACTACACTAATTTCGAGTAGTTCTACGTCCGTAATTAGCATTGTATCATCATTAGAGTTATATTTACCATCTTTAACTCTAAATCCTACACTAAAGCTTTTTAGTGCTCCGTCGCTGATAAGGGTTTGAACCCCATGTAGCTTTTCGGCTGCTTCACTAACAGCAGCTTCTACATAAATACCTTTTTTATCAACAGTAACCTTATCTACACGACCAATAGGCTTACCATGATCATGTTGATAAAGAAGAACTGGATTTTTTCTATAGTTTTCTACCCCCTTGGCCCAAGCAGTGGCAGAAATAATATCACCTGAACGATCTTTATCGACAGTATTTGCATATCCTGCAATCTTAAGAGATTTTTTATCTCTCTTGACACCTTTTGTTTCAAGGGAACTATTTAAATAAAATGTTTTATTCATTGTGAGGTTTCCTCTGTGCTAGCGTTCCCACTAGTATCTTCTTGAGAATTAGGTCTTCCTCCTTGAGTAGCATCTGTAGCGCTACCTGTAATATTTTGAGGAATTCTGATATTATCAGAGTCTCCATCTTGAAGTGTGGGGAACCTAAGTCCTTCGCGAGCTTCGTTTGGAGTAATTATACCTGTGTTAACTAATGTTGAATAGTACACAGCTTGTGTTCTATTATCAGGTTGTAATGCTAGTATAGCAGTTTTATCTGGCCTTATGCTAACATTATTATTGAAGAAATGAGCAAAAGCACTACAAAATTGCTCCAGAATAGGAAGAACCGTATGGTCATAGAATAAAACCTGGTTTGCAGAAATGTTAGCATTGTTTCCAGATTTTAATAGGACATAAGGAACACCTAAAGCTTTTGCCATATCTTGTTGAATACGTTCAATGGAATTTTCAAAATCTAATTCATTAAAGTTAACTTGAGAAAATTTATCAATCTTTAGTCCACCATCTAAGATTGCGGGAGAACGAGCACCATTGAATAAACTTGTATAACTTTGTCTCCAAGCTTCTAAAATTCTATATTTAATCTTTTGGCTAAGAACATTATCAGTAGTTAATACGAAACCTGGAACAGCGTTATTTTTAAAGAACTGCCTTTGGAAATTAATCATATAGTAATATAACTCAAATAATCTTTCTAGAGGACGTAGTCTACTATACCCTCTGAAAATGCTATCCTCATTTTCACTCTTAATGTGGATAATTTCGTCAGGGAGGAATTGAATTGCTTCAGCTTTTCTTGCCTTACCATACCCAAATAAATCAGACTCACTCTGATTTCTTAATAAGAAATTGTAGTGAGAAACAAAAGCTCTTTCGTCGGGAACAATTTCCATATCATTAGCCGGAATTACATATAAAGCGCCGCCTTCTGTTTCTTTATCATAATAAAAGAAAGCGTTGCCGTCTAAGAAAAAATCTAGAAAGGCTCTTCTAAATAATCTAACTCTATCTTCAAAAGGATTAGGCTTAGAATTTAGAAGTTTATTTACTCTTTTGGAAGGTGAGCCTCCTTCAATACGTAAAGGAACCTCGATTAGTGCATTAATAATAATGTCCACAGATCTATGAACAACCTCGATTTCTCTATAGGCTTGTTCGAAATCAACAATATTTTCTGGGCTTGAAAAAGGTTCCTGTGCAGCGATAGAAGGCTGTACAGGGTTAAGTTTTTCAGAAACCCACTGTCTCCAGGCTGGAACCTCGCTTGCCATTTTCTAATATTTCTCCTTTTGTATCTGGACCCAGTTTTTTACTTTTGGAACTAATGAGTTAGAATATCTTTGTCCGAATATGTTATGTAATCTTTGATGGTGTGTCTTACATAAAGTTAAAGCATTTTCGTTTGAAAGTTCCCATAAGTAGTCTTCTTCAAACTTTTCTCTATACTTAACTATCTCATCTACAGAAGTTATTTCTTCTATGTTATTAGACTCGCACCAAGCATTAAATAAGTCAGATACGCTATATAAATGATGAAATTCAAGACTTTTTGTACTATTACAAATGTAACAAAAATCTTGTTTTTCATAGTTTTTCTTCAAATAATCTCTAATATATTTTACCGGAAACCTTTTTAGCATACCAGACAAATTTTGAATATTTTATAAAACATAAGTATTTTTAAAATCTTCTACTACTTTCCATCTTAATTCTTCATGATTTTTGTGTGTATTTAGTCCCACATCTTTTTCTGGTAATAATGTTACCTCAGTTGAGATGGTTTTGTGTTTAGTTTTATAAAAATGAGACATAGATAAAGATACTAGTATATCATCTCCTCTTTTTATAATTCCCCAGGGTTTTACATAATCATCAAAAATAACTCTTAAGCTATCATTGTTTACTGCAACACAAGAACCTACAGCTATATCCACATCTTTATCTACACACCACACATCTTTTAACTCTTCGTAAGATTTTGCGTCTTCTAAATTGTTTTTTCCATAAATACTTATTAAAGAAGTAGGGTATTTTCCAACTGTTTTTCTCAATTTTAGTAAACAATGTTTGGTTGGTAAAATATCATCATCTAAAATGATAGAATATTTAAATTTAGATTTATTTGCCCAATACCAACGGTCAATACACCATTTATTTTCTTCATTATTGTGAAATAACACTTTTGATACTTCAAGTTTCGTGCTATTTCCATTATTTACCACTAATATCGGCATAAACCCTTGAAAAGCATATGCTATTCTTAAAACATTGTCTAATCTTTTATAATTTAAAATAATAAGCTGAGTATCTTGTAAAATCATGCTGCTGCAAATATACCAACTGATCGTTTTTGGTGTGTATAAATAGCGTATCTAACAGCATCACTAGCATGAGAAGCCCAATCATGAACAGGTTTTGGATTTTCTGTCTTTGGATTCCATTTGTAACTGCTTAAAGATGAATAGGTATGTCCACATTTATTCACATCTACAAGCAACTTATTATTTTCAATTAAAACTTGTACAGCAGCTATGCCGTCATTGACACTTTTAATTGCGTTTTCACAGTAAATATCATAATCATAGGCTAAATCGGCTTTTAATTGTTGTGCAGCACTATCAATGTAGATAGTATCAATTCCCCACTCATCAATTTTTTCTTGTATTTCTTCTGCTAAAGTACTTGTTGTAGTTTCGTTTGAAACATATTCGTCTACAAGAAAAAATTCGTCACCATCCGTTGCTATAACAATAAAAACATTTTCATCTCTGTATCCAACATCGAGTCCCGCAATAAAATCAAAACGACGATCTCTAGCCTGTACATGACTTAAATCAATTAAATGTTTTTCTTCATTTAGTTCATATACTTGAAGTTCAGTTGTTGTCCAATCACACTCGTACTCTTGTGCAAAAAGTTTTCTTGTTGATGATCGACGAGCTTCATCAATATCTTTTTCTTTTAAAAAAGGATTAGCTCTCCAAGTATATAATCCACTTCCCCAATCAGGATATTCAGTATCTTCCCCTCTTAAAAAGTAATTATATAAATAATTACCTTTTCCTCTAGGAGTTGAGATAAATAAAGCTCTAGAATCTTCATAAGTAGATAAGGCAGGTCTTAAGTCTCTTGTAAAGTATTCATCATCGTCAATAATAGCCGCCTCGTCCACAATTAATAAGTTTGCTGCTCTACCAACTAAACTATCCCTGTTATTAGCACTCAATAGTCTAAAAGTTGAACCATTAATTAGTCTAACTACTTTATCTTTTTGGTTAAATCGTTCAACCTCTATTTGTAAATTTTTAATAATATCAGTTGTATAATCCCAAATAATTGAAGAAAGAGAAAAGTTAGGAGCAACAATCATAACTTGTTGGTTTGGTTCTAGTAATTTAGCAAAAGCTAAAATTGATGCAGATAAGCTTTTTCCTGTTCTTCGGGCAGATATATGTACCCAAAAGCGGCTTTCTTCAAGACCACTAACCATTCCCCATTGAGACTCATTAAATTTAATTCCGCGATGTTCACCTACTACAATTTTATCTAGTAAGCGTTCTACTGGTACTTTAAAAAATTGTTCTGACATTATCCCCTACCATTTAATATTTGAAAAAGCTGCTAAAGCTGCTATTAATCCTCCTATAACTGCTCCTACAAAAAATAAAGTTCTTAAACTGGTTCTACCTTCTGTTGCAAGTTTTTTTAGTGCAGCTACATCTAAATGTAATGCTTGAAGATTTTCCATAATTCTATTGTATCTTTCCTGACAAACAGCCTCATGAGTGCTCAAAGAAGATTTAGTTTCTTGAGTTCTTTCATGTAATAAATCAATTTCTTTGTTTATATCATCAGACATAGTAATTCACCCTTAAATTTTGATAATAAACTTTACAGCTACCGCTGGGTGAGTAACTGTTAATCCTGGAACTGTTAAAGCTGGAATAGATAATCCTGGAACGGATAGTCCTGGGATAGATAATCCTGGAACGGATAGTCCTGGGATACTATGAGTGTGAGATGCGTGATCACTTACAGCGGTAACAGCACTAGAAGTCGAAGAGTCTTTCGCTGAAGTAGCAAAGGTTGCAGTAGTTAACGTGTGAGTAGTAGGACCGCCTGAACCTGTAGTTCCTGTTCCTGTAGTACTTGCTCCTGTAGTTCCTGTTCCTGTAGTACTTGCTCCTGTTGTACCTGTTCCTGTATTTCCTGTCCCAGAAGTATTTTGACCGCTTCCATTTATTTCTCCGGCTGTCGTAGAACCAAGAGTAAAGGTTGAAGCACCGTATGGAGCGCGATCTTGAAAATTAGGAAGGGTGAAGGTCGTAGACCCGTCGCCAACTCCATAAGTTGTACCAATAGTAGCAAAAAGTTCTGAGTATGTGGTACGGCTAACTGATGATCCTTCGCAAAGTAGCCAGCCGGAAGGCGCAGCTGCTGCACCGTGCATACAGATCATTCCTGATGGAAGTACTTTAATACCTCCAGCAGTTGATCCATCATGCATTCTAATAGATGCATAATCTGAAGTATCTGTAGAGATTTCGCCAGCAGCACCAGTAAATGAATTGTTTTGAGCAGCCGTTCCTCTCCTAAATTGTAATTGTGTAGGCATTTATTTTTCTCCTTATGTTAATACACCCATATCTACAGTACCTAATTGATTAGAGGGCTCCGTACTTAAGTCTAAGTCTATTACGGCATTATCAATAGCTATTCCAAAAGCGTCACGTGTATCATCCAGAGCACTAGACATTACACCAAGGTCTGTATTTACGGCCAAAGCTGTAGCAGGGTTTGTTTCGGTGCTAACAGTTGTAAACGTTAAAGCTCCTGATCCGTCAGTTGCTAAAACCTGCCCATCGCCACCGTCTGCATCAGGAAGTGTCCAGGTGATATTTGATGAGATTGTTGAGGGGGCTTGAAAAGCTACCCAGTTACTGCTATCAGAATCTGCAAACCGTAAGTCATTTTGTGCGTTTAATGTTAACGCACTTGTCATTGTTAGTCCACCACTAAATGTTAATGCTCCTGACGCTGAATCTGTTGCGTCTGAACGTAAAAAGGACGCACTAGTAACTCCATCGAGGGTATCTGCGTCCAATCCTGAACCAGCACCGTCATTATCGGATGTCCATACAGTACCTGTTAATCCATCTAATAGATTAAGTTCAGTAGCTGTTGATGTAATGCTTGTGCCTCCAATTTTTAGGGTAGTTGCATCTATAGTAGAAGAAACAACTTCCCCTCCGACATTTACGTTACCTGTAGAAGTTCCATTGCCAACGGTAACAGTAGCGTTAGCTTGAACTTCAAACTTATTTGTGGCGTCAATTCCAAGTCCACCTAGAAATTTATCAACTCTGGTTACCATTTATTTCTTCCTTTTTTTAGTAGCTGCCTTGACATAAGTTCCTTTTTTTGTCATTGATTTTGTAGGGCTAATTCTAACAAAACCACCACGAACTGGTTGTAGCTTTTTATGTGCAGGACCGATACGAGGCATTACTTATATTTCCTAATTACCATGTTTCTGAAAGGTGTTTTAGCAGCACAATGCTCTTCCTCACTCATTCCTGTTGGACGACGACCTACAGCTTTAGTAACCATTCGTCCAAGCGGCGTATAAAATGCACACCAAGGTTGAGTCTTTTTACTACGGGTATCTCTACCCATAGTTTCCCACCTAGCTGGTCCGTAAGCTGATTTAGGAATTCTTTTCATTCGTGCCATAATTTTTCACCTTTTAAAATATGTTATTTATACTTTACTTTATAGAGTAGTAGAAGTCAAATTAAAATTTACGAAATTGTTCGAAACTCTAATACTAACCCTGAAGGTAAAGAAGCATCTTTAAATTGAACGTTCGCTCCAGAAGCGCCTAAAACATATTCAGAAGGTCTTTGTGTTATTCCATTGAGACTTACAAAAACGTTATTAACATTTGTTACAGTAACTCCAATTGCATACGAGTTGTATGTTCCAGTTGTATGTTCTGTTCCAGTTATTGTTGAGAAGGCACTTGCAATTTTAGCATCTAACTGTGTTTGAATGGCACTAGTAACACCATCTGTATAGTTAAGTTCAGCGGTAGTGGCAGTTACACCATCTAGTAAATTAAGTTCTGTAGTGGTGGCAGTAACGCCGTCTAATATATTAAGTTCAGTAGTGGTGGCAGTAACACCATCAAGTATGTTAAGTTCAGCAGTCGTAGCAGTAATACCGTCTAATACATTTAGTTCTGCAACAGTAGAAGTTAATGCGGTTGTGCCGTCATTTAATGTAGCATAAGTTAAAGTACCTGTAAATGTTGGACTTGCAATAGGAGACTTGGCATCTAACTGTGTTTGGATACCAGAAGTTACGCCATCTAAGTATCCTAACTCTGTCGAAGTTACTGCGGAAACTGCGATTTTACCAGAACCATCAGAGGCTAAAGCTCTTGAGTCGGTTAAGTCACTAGTAGTAACAGAAGATATAGCACCAGCAATATTATTAGTTCTACGAGTTTCTAAGGCTGTAATGTTAGTTGCATTTGTAACAGTATTAGAAGAAACAGTACCAATTTGATTAAGAACTGTAGTACTAAAATTAGCATCATCTCCAAGGGCTGCTGCTAATTCATTTAGAGTATTTAAAGCTTCTGGAGATTCGTCTACAAGATTTGCTACTGCTGTTCCAACAAAAGCAGTAGTAGCAAGTTGAGTAGTACTAGTACCTGCAGCAGCAGTAGGAGCCGCTGGAACACCTGTAAAAGTTGGAGAAGCAAGGGGTGCTTTAAGCCCTAGTTGTGTATTTGCGTATGTTCCGTAAGCATCAGATCGTGCAGTAATTGTTGCTACATTGTCCTGTACAACATCTACATTAGCATTTAAACGTGTATAAGTTACAAAGTCGTTAGACGCAGAATCTGTGGTCGCAATTTTAGCATTTAATTGATTTTGAATTGCTGAAGTAACCCCATCAAGATATCCAAGTTCTGTAGAAGTTATATCTGATACAGCAACTTTTCCTGAACCATCTGAAGTTAAAGCTCTTGAGGCAGTTAAGTTTTCAGTAGTAATAGTAGAAACAGCGCCTGCAATATTATTAGTCCTACGAGTTTCTAAAGCTGTAATATCAGTAGCATTAGTAGCTACGTTATCAGATACAACATTTATGTTAGCATTTAAACGTGTATAAGTTACAAAGTCGTTAGCAGCGCTATCAGGTAAAGCAGCTACATTATCTTGTACAACGTCTAGATTAGCATTTAAACGTGTTTCAGCTGCAGTAACGTTATCAGATACTACATTTATGTTAGCATTTAAACGTGTATAAGTTACAAAGTCGTTAGCAGCGCTATCAGGTAAAGCAGCTACATTGTCCTGAACTACGCCTAGATTAGCATTTAAACGTGTTTCAGCTGCAGTAACGTTATCAGATACTACATTTATGTTAGCGTTTAAACGTGTTTCAGCTGCAGTAACGTTATCAGATACTACATTTATGTTAGCGTTTAAACGTGTATAAGTTACAAAGTCGTTAGCAGCGCTATCAGGTAAAGCAGCTACATTGTCCTGAACTACGTCTAGATTAGCATTTAAACGTGTTTCAGCTGCAGTAACGTTATCAGATACTACATTTATGTTAGCGTTTAAACGTGTTTCAGCTGCAGTAACGTTATCAGATACTACATTTATGTTAGCGTTTAAACGTGTATAAGTTACAAAGTCGTTAGCAGCGCTATCAGGTAAAGCAGCTACATTGTCCTGAACTACGTCTAGATTAGCATTTAAACGTGTTTCAGCTGCAGTAACGTTATCAGATACTACATTTATGTTAGC
>Ga0222719_10000278_pt1 | contig 51768 bp, 52 predicted proteins | sample C33_34DmetaG_FD_165039 | JGI IMG/M metagenome (GOLD analysis project Ga0222719, IMG submission 165039) | Estuarine water microbial communities from San Francisco Bay, California, United States - C33_34D | ecosystem: Environmental > Aquatic > Marine > Unclassified | place: USA: California...
CAATCCGTCAAGAAAAAGAAAATTTGTACATAAAAAACCTTAATGAACTTTTTTAGAGACACCTTAAATCAACCTTTAAATGAATACGATGCCGAGCTTGGCCAATTTATGGAAGCTGAGCAATCTAGACAAGAGGAACATATCGAGCTAATTGCCTCGGAAAATTATGCATCGAAAAGAGTGCTTGAAGCACAAGGGAGTGTGCTAACGAATAAATACGCTGAAGGCTACCCAGCAAAAAGATATTACGGTGGATGTGAATTTGTAGACGGAGCTGAAACGCTTGCTATAGAAAGAGCAAAACAATTATTCGAAGCTAAGTATGCCAATGTACAACCTCACTCTGGTGCTTCTGCAAATGCTGCTGTTTTTTTAGCCCTGCTTGAACCAGGCGATACCATTCTTGGAATGGCGCTTGATCAAGGCGGACACTTAACTCATGGTGCAAAAGTAAATTTTTCTGGAAGAAATTACAATGCAATCCAATACGGTCTCGATCCAAAAACAAAAAAAATAGATTATGGCCAAGTTGAAAGACTAGCTCAAGAATATAAACCAAAAATGATAATAGCTGGCTTTTCTGCGTATATGGGCATAGTTGATTGGGCAAAGTTTAGAAAAATAGCCGATGAAGTGGGTGCGTACTTATTAGTAGACATGGCTCATGTTTCTGGCTTGGTCGCAGGTGGTGTCTATCCTAACCCAGTACCATTTGCTCATGTTGTCACTAGCACCACGCATAAATCCTTAAGAGGTCCTAGATCAGGAATTATTCTTTCCAATGAAAATGAAGAGTTTCAAAAAAAGCTTAACTTTGCGGTTTTTCCAGGCTCACAAGGTGGCCCTCTAATGCATGTTATTGCTGCTAAGGCGGTATGTTTTAAAGAGGCAATGACAGAAGAGTTTAAAAGTTACCAACAACAAATAATTGCCAATGCCAAAACCATGTGCAGCAGATTTAAGGAAAGAGGCTTTATGTTGGTTAGCCCTGAAACAGATAACCATCTACTCTTGGTAGATTTAACCAATCAAGAGATAACTGGTAAGGATGCTGAGGATCTCTTAGGTAGCGTCAACATTACTGTTAACAAAAATTCTATACCCAACGATCCGCAATCCCCTTTTGTTACATCAGGCATCAGAATAGGCACTCCCGCCATGACGACTCGTGGTTTTGCTGAATCAGAAGCCATAGAAGTCACCGATCTTATCTGCGATGCAATAAAAAATAGAGACAATAAAGAGGAATTGGAAAGAATAAAAAATGCAGTTGTCAAAATGTGTAATAACTTTCCTGTGTATAAATAATGTTCTGTCCTTTCTGCTCGAATGAAGAAACAAAAGTCATCGATTCAAGATTGGTTGCAAGTGGTTCTCAAATCAAAAGAAGAAGAGAATGCACTAGTTGCGAAGAGCGGTTCTCAACTTACGAAGAAGCCGAGTTGGTAATGCCAAGAATAATTAAATCCAATGATAGAAGAGAGCCTTTTGATGAAGAAAAACTAAGAGCTGGCTTTCATAAAGCACTTGAAAAAAGACCTGTGGCATCCGATCAGATTGAAAATGCAGTTCAAGAGATTAAGGATGCAATTCGTAAGATTGGTGAACGAGAAGTGCCCTCTCAGATACTTGGCAAACAAGTGATGAATAAATTAAAGGAACTGGATCAAGTTGCTTATGTCAGATTTGCCTCTGTATATCAAAATTTCCAAGATATTAAAGATTTTGCCGACGAAATCTCTGAACTCTCCAAGAAATAATGACTGACATTGAGCTCATGCGGCATGCTCTTAGTTTGTCCTTAAAATATAAATACACAGCAAAACCCAACCCAACTGTGGGTGCTTTAATTTACGATGGCAATAAAATCGTTGCTGAAGGAGCACATGAACAATATGGCTCAAAACATGCAGAAATTAATTGTTTAGATGCTTTGGCTCAGAATAAAAGTAGTCTTAATCTAAGCGAGCTGACCTTGTTTTGTACACTTGAGCCGTGCAACCACACAGGGAAAACAGGACCTTGTACAGAAGCCATAATTAAATCTGGAATTAAAAATGTAGTTATAGGCTGTATTGATCCAAATCCAATCGTAGCTGGCAAGGGAATTAAAAAATTAATCCAGTCTGGCATAAATGTATCGATTGGGGTCATCGAAGATGAAATTAAAACCAGCAGTAAATTTTTCTTTAAGCAAGAACAAAAAAGACCATTTATCTGTATAAAAATTGCTGCATCTAAAGATGGAAAATCTCATAAAAATTATCAATTTGAATGGATCACTTCTGAATGCTCTAGAGCCGATGTACAGGAATTAAGAGCAGAGTTTGATTGCATACTTACAGGCGGAAACACTGTCAGAGCAGATAATCCCAGGATGAATGCTAGAGTCCCTTTCAATGTAAATCAGCCCAAGAGAATTCTTTTTTCAAAAAAGAATAATTGGAACAGAGAATTAAATTTTTTTGCAAACGACAATTTTGAGATCATTGATGCTGCAGGTGTTAGAGAATTAATTCAAAAAATTAATGAACAAGATATAAGCTCAATCCTGGTTGAGGCTGGCCCTGCTTTAGTCAACGCCCTAATTAAAGAAAATTTATGTGATGAGCTAATAGTCTATGAAGCACAAAAAGTTCTGGGTGATGAGTATACAAGCTGGTTTGAAGACAAGCTTTTCCTTGATAAAAATGGTTTTCAACTTAAATCTGACTATACTATTGGGTCCGATATTAAAAGGGTTTATAAAAAATGCTAAAACACAACATCCAAGAAATTATCCATGATATTTCTCAAGGGAAAATGGTAATTATTCTTGACGATGAAGATCGAGAGAATGAGGGCGATCTTGTATGCGCTGCAGAAGCAGTAAGCGCAGAAACAATTAATTTCATGGCTAAGCATGGTCGTGGCTTAATATGTCTAACGCTGGATTCTAAGAAATGTGAAAAACTCAACCTCAAACCAATGGCTGCCAACAATATGGCAAATAATAAAACTGCCTTTACTGTATCAATTGAAGCCAAGACAGGCATAACTACAGGAATATCTGCTCAAGATCGAGCACATACCATTGCAACCGCTGTTAAAGCAGATGCAACAGAGAATGATATTGTTCAGCCTGGTCATGTTTTTCCTCTTAAAGCTATGGATGGTGGTGTTTTAGCGCGAGCAGGTCATACTGAAGCTGCATGTGATCTAGCAATATTGGGAGGCTATTCAGCGGCTGGAGTAATCTGTGAAATTATGAATGACGACGGCTCAATGGCAAGGCGTGATGATCTTATTAAATTTGGTGAGAAGTTTGATATCAAAGTTGGAACCATTGCAGACCTTATTGATTTCAGGCTTTCACAAGAATCTACAGTTGAAAAAATATTAGAAAAAGATATACAAACCGAGTTTGGTGTATTTAAGCTTGGAGTTTGGCGCGATATTATTTTTGATGAGCATCACTTTTCCCTGGTAAAGGGCGATCTTGCAAAAGTAGAATCACCCCTTGTTCGAGTGCAAACACAAAGTGTTTTACAGGATGCATTGGGCCTTGAAGAGCTCGGGAAAAATTGGTCAATTAAAAGATCATTGGAACGAATATCCAAAGAAAAAGCAGGCTTGTTTGTATTGATTAACCATAGAGATGCAAAATCCTATTGGTTGAAGCAACTGCTCAATGAAAAAGTCGAGGTAAAAAGAAATAGAAAAGTGATAGGTATTGGCGCACAAATTATTAAAGCTTTTGGTTTAAGTACCATTAAATTTATTGGAACCAAAAGAAAATATCCAGGCCTCTCGGGATTTAATATAGAAATTGAGGAATTTGTCGATGAATAATAAGCCGTTGTTTAATGTTAGTGATAGCAACCTTACGGGCAAAAAAGCCTTACTGCTTTCTACTGTGTGGAATGCTGAGATACTTGCCCCAATGCAGAATGAAATACTATCCGTGCTGGAAAGCAAAAACATTGAGTGCGTGAAGATACAGTGTCCAGGCTCACTAGAACTGGCAGCAACTGCAAAAAGATATATGACAAATAATCACATTGACGGACTTGTTGCTATTGGCCTTGTGGTGAAAGGAGGCACACCTCACTTTAAATTAGTTTGCAACGAAACATATCGGTCATTAGGTAATCTTGCATATGACTTTGAAAATATTCCAGTAATAAATGGTGTATTGACAGTTGAAAACTTAGTTCAGGCAGAAGAAAGAATAAACCCTGCAAAAATCAATAAAGGAAGAGAGTTTGCAGATTCATTAATTCATCTGCTGAGTGCCTAAAGTGAAAAATTTAGCCAGATTCAAAGAAAAGGTAAATGCACGAAATATTATGGTGCAGGCCATGTATCAACTTTCATTTGGTCATAATACAGCAAAAGAGATTGAAGATTCATTTGTCAAAGAATTTACAAAAACCAAAGTTGATTACATTTTTTTTAAGAATATTTTTAAATATACAGTAAAAAATAATGACACTTTAAAAGAGCAAATATATTCAAAATCTGATCTTGAATTATTTGGAATAAAAAAAATTGATGTAATGGAAGAAAACATTCTTATGCTTATTTTGTCTGAATACGAATTGGATCAAACCCCAAAAAATATATTAATAGATGAAGCAGTTAGGCTCTCAAAAAAATTTGGGGCTGACAATGCTTATAAATTTGTTAATGCCACTCTAGATACTTTATTAAAATAACAGTCTCACTAGATTTAATTTATAATCTTTAGTTCAAATAAGGAGACAAAATGAATGACAATATTAAATCAGCTTTAATAATTGGTGGCTTGGTAGGGGGAGCAATATTGCTTAATGGTCAACTAACAAAAGATGGATACCCTCATCATGAAATGCATATGAAAATGATGAAGCCTGGTATGAAGAATCATGCATTGGTGATTGATAATGTTGAGCTTGATCAAGATTTTGAGTGGAACTCAGAGGATGGGAAAAAAATAAGAATAGTTAAGAAATCGTCGGGTGATGTCGGTTTACTAAAGTCAGATGCTAAAGTTCTGATGTTCAAAACAGATAAAGAGCTAGATGCATCAGACATCGATAGCCTTGATATCAATGATATTGAGCAAATAATAGTTCAATCAATCGAAGATGGTTCTGACATTGCTGAAAATCTTAAAGATATAGAAATCATTAAGTCTTTTGAAGATGTTGATGTAGAAGTAAATGAGTTAATTGACATCGATACTGAAGACGGAAAAAAAGTTCAAGTAAAAGTAATGGTGAAGAAAAAGGCTGAACAAGATTAAATTGAAAAAGATTGGATTTATTGGTTGCGGCCATCTGGCAAAGTCACTCATATCTGGCCTCGAGAAAAGCTCTGAATACCAGATATCTGGGTATGATATTTTAGAGACAAATCTAAACTGGTTAAACGAGAGAGGTCATACGGCAGTTGGGCTGGAAGAGTGTCTTGATAATTCTGATATCTTATTTTTATGTGTTAAACCGCAAGATATGTCAGAACTATGCTCAAGCATTGCTGATCATATCAAGGATGACATAAATATTGTTAGTGTCGCAGCTGGGGTTAAACTGCAGACCCTTTTTGACTTGCTCCCTACCAAAAAAATCTTTAGAGTCATGACAAATGTCGGCACAAAAGATAACTTGGGTGTGACCGCTGTATATTCGCAGACAGATAATTCTGAAATTTTAAATTTATTTAATTTTCTTGGGAAAGCTTTTGAGGTAAACGATGAAAATCAAATAGATATTCATACAGTGCTAGTTGGCAGCGGGCCAGCATTTTTCTTTGAGTTAATAAATGAATTTGAAGAGAGACTAACTGAACTAGTAGAAGATCAAGATAATAAAAGAGAAATTACTATTCTCTTTTTGACAAGCTTGATAAGTGCAATTAAGAATGGCGAGAATTTAGATGATCTTATTGATTCTGTAGCATCAAAGGGCGGAACTACTGAGGCAGGATTAAACTTACTAAGAGAAAAGGGATTTACAAAGATCTTTTCTGATGGGGTCAATAAAGGCATCCAAAGAGCCAAAGAGCTATCTTAAGATTAAGTCGTTTCGATTTGGGCCATTTGAAATTAAGGACACCTTGGTTTTAGTGTGCTCTTCAATTAATTCAATAAAGTGTTTTGCCTGAGCTGGCAAATCTTCGTAAGCATTAAATGAATTAAGTGATTGGTTCCACCCCTCAATTTCTTTATAAATTGGTTTGACCTTATGAAGAAGTCTCGACTTAAAAGATACCTCTTGCCTATCAAGCTCATAGCCAATGCATACTTTAATCTTTTCGAAAGAATCTAAGACATCAAGTTTTGTGATGCACAAGCTTGTTAAGTTATTTAATTTTGCTGAATACTCTAAAGCTACTAGATCTAACCAACCACATCGCCTAGGTCTGCCAGTTGTTGCACCAAACTCATGACCAATTTCTGCTATTTTTTTTCCATCTTCACAAAAAAGTTCTGTGGGAAATGGTCCCGCCCCAACTCTGGTTGTGTAGGCTTTTGCTACTCCCAAAACATCTGAGTAAATACTTTTTGGAAAACCAGACCCTATACCAACTGAAGTGGCCAAAGTGTTTGAAGATGTTACATATGGATAGGTCCCATAATCGACATCCAGCAGGGTACCTTGTGCACCTTCATAGAGAATGCTGCCTCCTTGATCATGTATAGCCTCCAAATTATCTGTAACGTCGCCAAAATACTTTGCTGCTTTCTGGTAGGTTTCCTTTAAATCATGCATAACCTCAAGATTATCTATTGGGTCTAGGCCATGAATAGTCTCAAACTGATAATTGTAGTAATCAACTAGAGCATTGACCTTAGACTCTAGTAAATCTGAATCTTCCAGATCAAAAGCTTTAATGCTTCTTCTGGCAGTTTTATCTTCATATGCAGGGCCTATGCCTCTACGTGTAGTGCCAATAGAGTTTTTTGCATCTTCCCTTAGTTGGTCAATTTTTGCATGGAGGGGTAATAATAAGCTGCAATATCTACTAATTTTTAATTTTCCGCTTAAGTCTATGCCTTTTTCTTCAAGCTGCCTTATTTCTTCAAGCAATGAGTCCAGTGAAAGGATGACTCCTTGCCCAATAAAGCATGATGTATGATCATAAAAAACTCCAGAAGGAATTAGGTGTAAAACAAACTTTTCATCACCTTTATATATAGTATGGCCAGCGTTGTGACCGCCTTGAAACCTACATACTGCGTCAAATTGTTTTGAAAAATAATCGACAATTTTCCCTTTTCCTTCGTCCCCCCATTGAGTTCCAACTAGGATCAGGGAATTTCTCATCAATTATTGTTTTTCAGATTTATTTAAATACTTAAAATAGTCGCTATCAGGATCAAGAAGAAGAATATCTCCCTTATCTTTAAAAGTTTCTCTATAAGCCTTTAAACTACGTGTGAAATCATAAAACTCCGGGTCTTTATTAAATGCATCAGCATAAGTAGCAGTTGCGATTGCATCACCTTCACCACGTATTCTTTCTGATTCTCTAGTAGCATTGGCTAAGATAATGGTTCTTTGCCTATCAGCATCAGCTCTTATATTTTCTGCTAACTCTCTACCTTCAGCTCTTAACTCTTCGGCTATTCTATTTCTTTCAGTCTTCATTCTCTCGAATACTGAAGTTCGTATCTCCCTTTCAAAGTCTATTCTTTTTACACGAAAGTCAACAATCTCCACTCCAAGTTCACTTGAATCTTCTCCAAGTGAATTTTTTAGAGATTCCATTAATCCATCTCTATCTCCAGACACAACTTCCTGGAGTGTTCTTTTACCGAATTCGTTTCTTAATTTATCTCTCACCCTTCTTTGCAAAGTATCCTCAGCTACCCTATCTTGTCCACCATTTGTTGAGGTGTAAAATGTTTCCGCATCTACTATCTTGTACTTCACAAATGAATCAACTAACAGAGGTTTGGATTCGCTTGATAAAACTCTATCTGGTTGCGTATCTAAAGTTCTAAGTCTTCCTTCAAACTTAATGGCAGTATCCATTAAGGGCACTTTAAAGTTAAGGCCTGGATTTAAAGTTCTTTCAAAGGCACCCAGTTTAAGAAGAATCGCTTTTTCTGTATCTTTAACAACAATAATTGCCTGTGCTCCAACAATCAGCAGTAACAATGCCACAAAAAGCACAAAATTTCCCTTATTCATCGTCTTCCTCCTCTCTCTTCATTAATTGATCTAGAGGTAAGTAAAGAAGATTATTTCCTCCCTCAACATCTATCATTATTTTGGTGCTTGAGGAAAAAACCTGTTCTAAAGAATCTAAATAAAGTCTCTCTCTTGTAACTTCAGGGGCTTTCTTATACTCCGCTAAGAGAGCTGAAAATCTGTCAGCTTCACCTTCAGCTACTGCCATTACTTTTTGCTTATAAGCTTCAGCATCTTGAAGTTGTCTTTGAGCATCTCCTCTTGCAACAGGCACAATGGATAATGCATATTTTTGTGCTTCATTTCGTAACCGCTCCTTATCTTCACGAGCAGCTACGACATCTCTAAAAGAGTCAATAACTTCAGCAGGCGGTTGACGTTGCTCTATGTTTACCTGTTGAACTGAGATCCCTGATTCGTATATTGCTAGATACTCATCAAGCCTCAAAAGAATACCTGAGCTAATTGCAGCAGCACCAGATGTTAGAAGGTCATCCATTAAATTTTCACCAACAACATGTCTAAGTGCGCTCTCTGCAGCTTGTCTTATGGTTATTTCTGGATCTTCAACATTTAAAGAATAAGCTTTTAAATCACTAATGGTGTACTGAACGTTTAACTCTACGTCTACTATGTTTTCATCTTTGGTAAGCATATTGGTTGGCAACACAAAAGTACGTATCTTCGCTATATTTTCAGAGGCATATATCTCTTCAATTACTGGAAAGTGAAATTGCAGTCCAGGCCCAAGAACTCTGTTGTATTTGCCTAGTGTGAAGACAACCTCTCTATTTGCCTCGTTGACGATTCTAAGACCAAGAAATGCATAAAGGGCAAATAAGATTAACAATAGATATGAAAAATATTTCCATGTAAATTTAAAGCTTGCGCCTCCACCATTGGAACCACTTCCTCCAGATTTACCTGAGAAAAACATTTTTCTTAACTGCTCGATAGCATCATCAAGATCAGGAGGATTATTTTTTCTACCCCATGGATCTTTTTCATTTGGATTCCAACTCATATAATGTGTCTCCTTAAATAAGTATCTATTGTAGCAGATAATTTATCTTTAATTTTTGTATCGCTACACTCTAAATGTGTGTCTATGTCTATTTTTTTCAACCAAGTTTGTTGTGATTTTATAAGTAATTTAGTGGCTTTATTGGCATCATAAAAACAATCATCAAGCGATACATCTTCAAGGAGATGTGGTAAGAACTGCTTGTAGTTAATTGCTTGCATACTTTGGTTTTGCTTGGTTAAGTCATACTTTTCTATTAGTTGTTCAATCTCCTGCAATAAACCATTTTGTAAAATTTCATTAAGTCTTTTCTTAGACCTCTCTGCAAGAAGGGTTTTTTCATCATTTACCGCAGCTAAATGAACTGTTTTTTTATCAAACAATTGAATTTTTGGTTGCTGCTTAAGAGTAGAAAGCTTTTCCCCAGTAATATGAATGATTTCCAAAGCCCTAATAAGCCGGCGAGGATTATATATATCTATCTCCTTAAATAAAGCTTGGTCTAATGCGGCAAGCTCTGATTGAATCTTATTTAATCCTTCTTGCTCATATTTTTTTTCAACTTTCCTCCGTGTCTCTTTGCAAGAAGGGAAATCATGAAAACCATTTATTAATACATTGTGAAACATCATTGAGCCACCAACGAAGAGGGGAATTTTCCCTTTAGATTTAATTGCAAGAATCGATCTATCTAAAAAATCTAAAAAAATACCCAAACTAAAATTTACATTTGGAGGAATAATATCTACCAGGTGATGCTTGTATTTACTAAGTTGTGCTTTTGTTGGCTTGCATGAACCAATATTTAGGCTTTGATAAACCATCGCTGAATCTATGCTAAAAATCTCTACTGGAAAGCTTTCAGCAATATGCATTGAGAGATCAGTTTTACCAGATGCGGTCGGACCCAGCAAGAAAATTGCAGGCATGCTGTATTTACTCATCTGTTAAGGCAGAAAGGATCACCGAATAATTGCCTGAGTATTCTTCAAGTTTCTCTTTCTGTAAAAATAATCTTTCGTTTCTTTGAGATTCAATTTTAAGATCTGAAATAATGCCAGCCAATTCTTTTTTATCTTTGAAAGTCATCACTGGACCTTCGGAGCAGAATATTTTCTTTAGCTCTTTAAAGTTACTTAGATTTTCGCCTGTAATGGATACGGTATTTGCATGTATAGGTTCAATAAAATTATGTCCTTTAGTAAATATTATACTGCCTCCAACAATTGCTATATCACAGGCAGAGTACAACTCATAAAGGTCTCCAACTTTATCAAATAAAACTATTTCTGAAGCTTCATGATTGTTTTGGTGGGAGTAAATTGAGAAATTAAGTCTTTGGTTTTGAAACGTACCACTTAAAGCATGAAATCGTTCGGGGTGTCTTGGTGCAATTATCAGCTGCATGTCATGCAATGATTTTAAAGCCTCTATAATAAAATCTTCCTCACCTTCATGAGTGCTGCCAGCCACTACTTTTAACCTATTTTTTGCAAGCTTGCCGGCAATATCATTGGCTTTTTCTTCATTAAGCCGATAGTTCTCAGGGCTTAATTTTATGTTCCCCACTACTTTAATATTGCTTGCCTGAAACTCAAGAAGATATGATTTAATTTCGTTGGTTTGAGCGAGAAACAAATCAAACCTTCTAATAAGCTGGTCTGAAAAAGGCTTAAACAGTCGCATTTTTTTTAGAGTCTTTTCTGATATGGTGGTGTTTAGCGATATAAGTTGAACATTATTAGGTTTTGAAAAAATTAAGTTTGGCCAAAATTCACTCTCAAATAATATGATTTTAGAAACATTAAAATTGCTAATTATTTTTTGATGCAAAAAGTTCAAATCGTATGGAAATGGCATTACAACAACACTATCTGTGGAGTATTTATTTAATATTTCGGTTAATCCCGTATTGGTGGATGAAGTGAATAATATTTTTTTTTCTTCGTTGAGCAAGGAACTTACAATTCCTGATAAAGCTCTAACCTCACCAAGACTAACACCATGTATCCAAATGTGTTCATCTTGAGACTTATCAATAAAGCCAAATTTACTTTTGAAAAAGTTAACACCTTTAACTCTTTTTGTTAGAAAGTCTCTAATAATTATCAAAGGAAGAGCTAGAATGTATATTAAGTTGTAAACAAAGATCATCGATGACTCAATTAATTTTTTATCTAATTATTACAATTACTAAGTTTATCAGTCTTTTGCCCTCTTCTATCTTCAAAAATCCAAATTCTTTAATCTGGAAATTGCTTCAGACAAGACTAAAAAAAAGAAGGCAAATCATCCAAGCAAATATCAATTATTGTTTTCAAAAAAAATCAGAGGAATGGAAGACAAAGCTTGTTGAAAAAATATGGACACAAACTTTTTTCGCTCTTTATGCAAATAACCTCGCATGGAATGCATCAGAAAAGCGGATTAGCGCTTTAGATTTGGAACTATCTAATGAGAATGTCTTAATCGAAGCAATCAGCAAAAAATCTGGTGTGTTACTTCTGTTCAGACATACGCTGTATTTAGAGCTATCTGCAAGATTATTAAGTTTGAAATATAAAGTTCATGGACTTGAGAGACCTAATAACAACAAATTAATACAGATGATTCAGAGAGATGGACGCTTAAAATCGGTAAAAAGCTTGATATCAAATTCAGATATAAAAGAATGTGTGGACTTATTGAAATCAGGAGAGGTTATTTTGTATGGGCCTGATCAAGATTATAGAAATAAGAGATCGGTAGTCTCCACTTTCTTTAATCAAGATTGTCTTACAACTACTGTGCCTTATACACTTAAAAAACTAACGGGTTGTGAATTAATTTATTTTGATTTCTTTAAGGAAGGCGATAAGTATCAAATTAAATTTGAAAGTTTTGACGATCCTTTAAACGACTCATTTAATTTTGCTAATCAGTTGAATAAAAAAATTGAGAAAAGCATATTACAGGCTCCCCACCAATACCTGTGGCATCACAGAAGGTTCAAATCACAAGCACCAGAAATTTATGACAAGTAAATTCAAGAGATTTAATGAGATTAAAGGATTCTTAGATGTAGAAGAGGGCAAATTCCTCCACGAGCTTGTTATCCAACATTGTGCAAATGAGACAATCTTAGAAATAGGATCCTATTGTGGTAAATCCGCATGCTATTTGGCAGATGCAGCAGAACAAGTTAAAGCTACTTTTATTTCTGTAGATCATCACAGAGGATCTGAAGAGCATCAACTTGGTCAAGAGTACCACGACCCAGAAGAATACGATGAAAGATTAAATAGAATAAATACGTATCCATCTTTCAAAAGAAACTTGGATAGTGTGTCTTTACTCCATGCTGTTATTCCTTTGATAAGTGACTCGATATCTGCATCAAAAATAATTAAAAATGATATTGGTTTTGTCTTTATTGATGGCAGCCATACTTTTGAATCGGCAGAAAATGACTTTTATGCATGGCATGAAAAAATAAAAAAAGGTGGCATTCTGGCAATTCACGATATCTATGATAACGAGGAAGAAGGAGGACAAGCACCCAGAACAATAATGCTTAAGGCTCTTGAAACAAATTTTAAACTCCTTCGAAGAGTAAAAAGTCTTGTTGCGTTAGTTAAGACAAAATAGCCTTATCCTTACCTGTAACATCGTATAGACAATCTGCTGCAATAACATAAGCAGCATTTGTCCAACTAGATTTTTCTTCTGGCCAAAAAATTTTTTCAGCATATTGATAGCCTGTTGGCAGAATGCCTTCGCTGTCTTTAAAATTTGTTATTTCGTTAAATATCTGCTCTGCCATTTCGAAATCATTGGCTCGGCATAACGCAATTATCAATTCTGAGCTTTCAGCAAATGTGACCCATGGCTCTTCAATCACACATTTTATTCCAAGACTTTCGACATGAAATTTTCTCATTTCATCATTTAAGTACTGGTAGTTTTCATTTAGTCCTGCAAGAAAAGGGTAATAAAAATCCATTGAAAAACGAGACCTATCTATCCCATCTCTATTAAATCTGGATTTGTTATTTTTGAAACTTTCTTTTATAAGTTCCAGTTCTTTTTTCAGGGCATTTGTTTCTGAACCATAATAGTCAAAAGTATTGATTGCACATTTTAAGGATAAATAAATTGAAGCAGTTGCTGTAATTAGTGAGTTATCGCACATTCCTTTTTCATCTTGGGCCCAATAAAAGCATCCATGATCGTCTCTGACATCCAATACTGCTTCGACCAGATTGTTAAGAGTTTTCAAATGGTTTTTTACATAGCTATCGTTATTGCTCATTAAGAGGCATTGATAAAGAGGCACTGCTAAATAAATAGCATGATGATGTTCGTAATATTCCCTAGAGGATTGGCCTTTAATAAACTCTGATTTGATAAAAGAATTAGCATCTAAGTTACATAAAAACCAGTCAATCCCCTTTTTAAAAGTTTTATCATCTTCCCAAATAGCCAAAGCAATAAGACATTCTAGATGGTCCCATGGATCACATTTGTCATTAAGATCCCATGCAATACTGCCATCAGGCGCTTGGTTTTTTATTATCCAATCAATATGTGGTGCTAGATCTTGCTTTTTCATTTAGTTAGATAAAAGCATTCACTTTTGCCAAATAACGGGTTAAGCATTTTTTCAATAAAAGCTGAGATTTGTGCTTGACCAAACATCTGTTTAACCAATAGCCCATGAAATGATTTTAAAAAATCTGATTCCTCCATATTATTTTTAGATCTTAGTATCCAGTAAATTGAATGAAATGAATGCTGCCTATGGTAGTTAAACAAGTTAAGCTTGTGCTTTTTAAAAGATTCCATTAGCTGAGCTTTTTTAAATATTCTGATGTGTCCTCCAGGCGTTTGCCTATATTTTTTTGAAAAAAACCAACATAACTTTTCTGGTGTATAAGTTGGCACGCTTATTAATAATACTCCTCCCGGCTTAAGAACACGATAACATTCAGAAAGCACTGCCTCATAGTTTGGTACATGCTCTAGAACTTCTGAACATATAACTAGATCTTGTGAATTATCCTTAAGAGGCAAGTTTCTAATATCGTGGTTTATAAACTCATATGTGTTGTTATTTTTACAGCCAATATCATCAAATTCTGAAATTAAGTTAACAATCTCTGTATGTGAATGATCAATACCAACTATTTGTGCATTTTTGATTTTGTGAGATAGTGATTTAAGATGGCGTCCGTTACCACAACCAACGTCAACAGCGCAATTTATCTTCTTTAAATTTAATTTATTAAATTCAAATGTGTCCATTGGTAATTTTTTGATAGAGTTTAGTAAGCTTCATAGCATACTCGTCCCAACCAAAAAAATCACCTCTTCTTTGAATGCTCTTTTGGATGAAATCTTCTCTCAATTGAACATCATTGACCATATTAATGATCTTGTTACACAAGTCATTGGCATCATCTGGATTAAAAGATAAACCAGCTTCACCCATGAGTTCAGGCAGCGATCCTCTTTCAGAAACAATGACAGGAAGACCACATGAAATCATCTCAATAAGAGGAAAACCAAATCCCTCGTACAGCGAAGCTGAGATACCAATATCAGAAGATCTTAATTCTGAAAGCAATTCTTCATTAGATACCTTACTTCTGTAGCGTATTGAAGAATCCAGCCCTAAACTGCTTATTAAATTTTTATTCTTTTCTCTTATATCTCCAACAACAGTCAAACTTAATTTCGGTTCTTTATTTTTCGCAAGAGCAAATCCTTTGATCAGGTTTGAAAGGTTTTTCATTGGAACATCAGAACTGACAATGCTTATAAGCTTATATTTAAAGTCAGATCCTGTGGAGCTCTTGTATTCAAGAGCATTTATTCCATTCCATATAACCTCAATGGCATCGGAATTAACATCAAAATATTTTTGAATATCTTTTTTTGAATTATGAGATGGCGTGATTACCAGTCTTGATTGCTTCAAAGATTTTTTTTGAAAGTCTAGAAATGAATACCAATGTCTAATTGCAAGGCGCCTTAGAAAACTTTCTTCAAACCTTAGATCCAACTCGCGATCAACATGGATTGGGTGATGAAGTGTTGTCACCAATTTTTTATGCATAAATCTTGGATACTGGCTTATTGACTGATTGTCATGAAATATATCGAAGGAATCTTTTAGCTCTTTGAATTTTTTATTTTCCGATAATCGTTGGCCAAAAAAAATTGGTTCAGTGAATACACCTAACAATGTTTTTAAAAAATCTTTAATTTCTAAAAAACTTTTATGCTTTAAAGCTTTAAAAATTTCTACTCTATCCTTAAAAAGAAACGTCTCAAAGTAGCCTGGTGTATCAACCTCTTCCACATGAATATTCTTGTCTAAGATAGGAAGCGGCTTACCAGAAAATACTGTTACTTCATGGCCTTGTGTTACCAGTGCCTCACAAACATGTTTTAGATATATGCCCTGTCCTCCTGATAATGGACTACTCCTATAGCTTAAAAAAGCTATTTTAAGTCTTCTCATTAAACTTCAGTTAGCCAGTCTTGGTAGTTGGATTCTTCGCCTCTTACTGTCTTCAAGTAAGTAGATTGGATTAAGTTGGTAACTTCTCCCCTTTTGCCTGAACCAATATTGATTCTATCGACTGATCTGATAGGAGTTATTTCTACAGCAGTTCCACAAAAGAAAAGTTCATCAGCAGTATATAATTCATCCCTAGTTAAACTTCTCTCTAAAACCTCAATTCCATTATCTTTTGCAATCTCAATAACTGATCTCCTAGTTATTCCATTCAAACAGCATGTCAATTCAGGGGTCATGAGCTTTTTATCCTTAACGATAAAGATATTTTGACCGCTACCTTCAGCAACAAATCCATTTGTATCAAGCAATATGGCTTCTTGAAAGCCATTTTTTTTGGCATGATCGTGTGCCATTATGCCATTAACGTAACCACCACAAATTTTAGATTTAGTCATCAAGCTATTTGGATATTGGCGTGTGAACGAGGACACCATGACATCTATGCCAGCTTCTAATGCCTCTTCACCAAAATAACTTGGCCACTCCCAACATGTCACCATTGCATGTCTATCAATGCCCTCAATATCAAGACCTAAACGCTCACTGCCAATATAGATTAGAGGCCTAATATACGCATCACCTAAGTTTGATCTTTTAATGACTTCTTTTTGCGCTTCAAATAATTCGTCATAGGAATAGTCAATATCAATACCAACTATCTTAGCTGACTCAAATAGTCGGTCTGTGTGCTCTTTAAGTCTAAATATATTAACGTTGCCAGAAACTGATTTATATGATCTAACGCCTTCAAATACACCTAGACCATAATGAAAAGTGTGAGTTAACGGGCTTAATGAAACATTCTCTTTTTCTTGAAAATTTCCATCAATCCAATAGGTATATGACATTCAAGTATTATAATGAATTGGCATAATTAAGGGAAATAAGATGAATCCAAACATTTTTCGTGCTTACGACATTAGAGGCAATGCTAATAAAGATTTTGATCCATCCACAGTAAAAAAAATAGGCTATGTGCTTGGAAAAAGAATATCTTTTTTAGGTGATAGTAAAGTTTATGTTGGCAATGATAGCCGAACCTCAAAGGATGAAATTCTTAAAAACCTAACAATTGGTTTAAATGCTGCTGGGATAGCAGTTATTAGCTTGGGTTTGGTTCCTACTCCAATGGTTTACTATGCAACCAAGATTGGAGATTGCTCACATGGGATCATGATTACTGGCAGCCATAATCCCAAAGATGATAATGGTCTAAAAATTGTCATAAATGATGCCCCCACTTCAGGTTTGGCAATAAAAGACGAGGTATTTGCACTAGACAGCATTGAGCTAAAAACATGCAACAATTCCTCGGGAAGTTTTGAAAAAAATTATCTAAATGAAGTGAAAAAAAAGGCTAGTCTTAAAAGAGCCTTAAAAATAGTTCTGGATGCGGGGAATGGAGCAGCAGGACCTCTAGCAAGAAAGGTGTTTGAAAATATAGGAGCAGAGGTAATCTCGATCAACGAAACTCCTGATGGTAACTTTCCAAACCATCATCCTGATCCCAGTAAAGAAAAAAACTTAGCTCAGGTAAAAGAAAAAATTCTTGTAGAGAATGCAGATCTTGGTTTTGCATTTGATGGAGATGGAGATCGCGTAGGCCTTATTACTAGCACTGGAAAACAAATATCATCCGACCACATAATTATGATTTTGTGTGAATATTACTTAAAAAAATTAAAAGGTCCGATTGTCTATGACGTTAAATGCTCAAATGAACTGCCTAAGCTCATCAAGAATTTAGGAGGGGAACCCCTTATGGAAAAAACTGGTCATTTCAACATTAAAAATGCAATTAAAAAAAGTGGCGCTGTGCTCGGTGGAGAGATGTCAGGACATATATTTATAAATTATGAATGGTATGGTTTTGATGATGCTATCTTCACTGCAGCTATCTTAAGCAAAATTTTTTCAGAGAGCCGCTTAAATGTAGATGAGCTATTTGATAAATTTCCCAAAACATTTTCAACTCCTGAATTAAACCTTGATGTGGATGATTCCAAAAAATTCTTAATGGTTGAACAGTTTATTAAAAAGATGAATTTTAAAAATGCTGAAATTGATCTAACAGATGGCGTAAGAGTAAATAAAGCTAACTCTTGGGGGCTGCTAAGAGCTTCAAATACTTCTCCAAAATTTGTATTGAGGTATGAAGGAAATTCTGAAGAAGAATTAATGAATATAAAAGATGAATTTGAGAGTAATCTTAAAAAGGTGTTTCCTAACCTTCCTATAGAATATAGCTAGTTAAAGATATTCTGATAGTCAGCGTTATCTTCGTCCAATAATGACAGAAGATTTTCTTCTAGAAAATACTCAAAAACACTATTATTAAAAGTATTTGATATCTCACCTGATTGCTCATCAATTCTAACTACAGATAAACCTTCTGGAACTAATAAATCTTTTTCTTTTAAATTATCTTTTGATAGTTTTATAAAATCGAGCCAAATAGGTAAAGCATTTGTGCTACCAAACTCATTTTCACCAAGTGAGGTAAAATCGTCTTTTCCAACCCATACTGAGGTTACAATATTCGAAGCATATCCAGAAAACCATGTACTGGTTGCATCATTGGTTGTTCCAGTTTTGCCTCCAATATTTTCAATAGGCAGCTCTAAATTTCTTCTGCTTGCATTTCTTTTTAATGCTTCCTTAAGAATATCTGCAACTATGTATGCTACTCTTGGATCCATGGCTTGGATATTAACTGAATTTACTAATTTAAGCCTTGGCATGTTTAGTTCATCAAATGGGGTGTCTGACATCCATGGAAAACTTATTTGAGAAAAATCCTCTAACTCATTGGCATAGTTATTATTTGGATCGTAGATTATCTCACCATCTAAGTTTTCTACACGATCAATTAAGATTGAATTTTTAAACTCACCACTATTGATAAGCAATGCATAGTTCTCAACATAACTTAAAGGATTTGATGAGCCTGTACCCAAACCAACCGAAAGATTATTCGTCATCGAGGAACTTGTAAACATATACTTTTTCAAGCAGTCTAGTGTTGTTTTAAGACCAATGTATCTTACAAGCTTTATTGTTACCAAATTTAATGACTGTATGAGGGACTCTCTAAGCCTTATTTGGCCATAAAATGTTCCAGAATTATTTCGTGGTCTCCACACCTCCTCAAGTAACTCATCTTGGAATGCTATAGGGCCGTCAATAAATACAGATGAAGGATTTATGCCATTCTCAAAGGCACAGGCATAAATGAATGGTTTAATGCTTGAGCCAAGCAAAAGGTTTGAGCTGCTTGCTCTATCAAATTTTGACTTCTCAAAATCATATCCGCCGACATAAGCTTTTATATATCCGTTATTTGAATCCATAGCTACAAGTGAAGCTTCTGCTTGAGGTATTTGAACTAAGAGTTTAGATCCATCCTCCTCTTTGAAATAAATAATACTTCCCAAAGAAAGAAAATCAGTTAGTGACTCTGACCTGCTATAATTTTTGTATTCGTCTCTCCATTCAAGCTTGAAACTATTTAACTCTTTATCTACTACTATGGCTTCTTTTTCATCAGTTAGAACCACCAGTCCTGGCTCCGCAGAATCATATGACTTTGAATCCGTAAGGATTGTTTGAATTTTTTGTAAATTATCTTCTAAAACTTGGGAAAAATTTAAGTTAGCAGAGACAAGAAATAGGCTATTTTTATCGAAATATGACTTAAGGACTTGGAAATTTAAATCTGTAATAACATCATTTTCCTTCCATCCATATCTATTTTGGTAAATGTATAGATTTTTTCTTACCGACTCGACAGCATTTTTCTGCATTTCTGAATCTAAAGTTGTATAGACATTAAAACCATCCTCGTAAGCTCTGTTCCCAAAAATGTTCAATATATCTGTCCTAATCTTTTCTGCTAAATGACTGGCCTCTACCTCTATCTTAGGTCCAAAACTATTTGGGGATACCTCTACATTTTGTGCTTGAAATAATTCATCTTCATTGATGAAGCCTTCAAGATACATACGATTTAATATGGTGTTTCGTTTTAATTTTGATGCAGATGGATTTCTGACTGGATTCACTCTTGAAGGCTGCTGAAGTATTCCAGCAAGAAGAGCTGCTTCGGCATTTGAAGCTTCTCTAAAATCTTTTCCAAAATAAAATTGGTAGGCAGCAGCAAATCCGTAGTTTCTGTTCCCTAAGAAAGCTTTATTGAAATATAGCTCAAATATCTCCTCTTTTGAAAGAATATCTTCTAGCTGAAAGGCTAATATTATCTCTTTAATTTTTCGCTCATAAGTCCTTTCAAAGTTCAACACATAGTTTCTAACTACTTGCATTGTTATTGTTCCGCCGCCGCCAAGGGATTGTCCTGTAATCTCTCCGTAAGTTGCTCGCAACAAGCTAGTTAATTTAACTCCTGAATGCCGATAAAAATCACCATCTTCAGCTGCTATAATGGCATTTTTAAGAGTTTTAGGTATTTCCTCAAACTTGATTATTTCTCTCTTTTCAGTTCCAAACTGTCCAATTAATTTCTCATCTTTGGTGTAGACTCTCATTGGATTTGTAAGTTTTATTTCAGTGATGATTTCAATATCAGGCAAGTTCCTTGAAAAAAAAGCGAATATCAATCCCAAAACTAATAGGCCTGTTTGCATGAACACAAGAAAAATTCTTAGAAAGCGCATAGATATATATTATTATTCAGATTCATTATTTTTTTTACTTATATGAGCATTTTTTTAGTAGGAATGATGGGTTCAGGAAAATCTTCTGTAGGAATTAAGCTATCAGAGATTTTGCAAAAAGAATTTGTTGATTTAGATAACAAGGTTGAGCGTGATTTTGGTAAGAAGGTTAGTGACATATTCCGTGAATTTGGAGAAGAAAAATTCAGATATCTTGAATCTTCTGCCCTAGAAGAATTATGCAATTGCCCGAATATCATTGTTGCAACGGGTGGTGGAATACTTCAAAGAAAGCAAAATGTTTCTTTGCTGATGCATAAAAAGGTTTATTTTCTAGATGCAGATCCAGAGAAACTATACCAGCGCGCTGGTAAAAGAAAATTTAACAGGCCAAAAATGCAAGACTTATCATTAAAAGGATTTGTCGAACTTTACAATGAAAGGAGGAACCTATACTCTTCTGTAGCTAACGTCACTATAAATACAGATGAACTTAGGCCTATTCAAATAGCAAAAAAAATAAAACAACATGAATCAGATTGAGATAAAAGGCTCAAATAAAACCACCAATCTAGACTTTGTTGGTAGCATTGATGATGTTCTTTCGTTCATCTCAAAAAGCAATCAAATAATTTTTGTAGATAAAACAATAAAAACCTCCACAAAAGCTTTATCAGATTTCTTGGATGAAAGGATTGAAGACGTTTTTCTAGTTGATCACGCCGAAGAAAATAAAGATCTCTTCAAAGCAGAAGAGGCCTACAAGTTTCTTACAGAAAAAAATATCAATAGAGATCATGAGATTGTTGCAATCGGAGGGGGAGCGTTAACCGATTTTGCTGGTTTTATTGCAGCAACATTTAAAAGAGGGATAAGGCTTACTTTAGTTCCTACATCCCTATTAGCTCAAGTTGATGCATCTATTGGAGGGAAAACAGCCATTAATTTTGGCAATGTAAAAAATCTAGTTGGCAGCTTCTATGTTCCAGATAATGTTGTAATTTGCCCAGGCTTTTTAAAAACTCTTGATCAACAAGAATATCTAAACGGATTAGCTGAGGTTATTAAGCATGCATTTATAACATCAGATGATGAGGTTAACTTTATCTTCAACAACATTGATAAGATTAACCAACGAGATGAAAAACTGCTCAATGAAATCATTAAAAGATCAATAAAGATAAAGGCAGATATTGTTATAGAAGACTTTGAAGAGAAAGGTAGAAGAAAATTTCTCAATTTTGGTCATACCTTTGGGCATGGCATTGAATCATCAAATCTTGACTGCCCTATCTTTCATGGCCATGCAGTGACTATAGGAATGATAATGGCTATAAAATACTCCATGCACAAAAATCTTTTGTCAGAAAAAAATGGTTTTCACGCGATAGATCTCATATCCTCTTTTAACTTTGATTTTTCAAAAATTAAGTTAGATCCAAATAAAATATTTCAATTCATGAAATCAGATAAAAAAAATCGTAATTCCCAGATTAATTTAGTCTTACTCAAAGATTTTGGTGAGCCAGTACTTTATGAAGAAGGCAACCCACCCGAATTAAAAAATTTTATTGGAGACTTTGTTGAAGACTTTAGATCATAGAGTTTATCTCGATGCTTTAAATCAGACTAATAATAAACCTTACGTTCCTGTTTGGTTTCTAAGGCAGGCTGGTAGATATATGCCGGAATATCGTGCAGTTAGAAGTAAATTTTCTGATTTTTTTGAGATGATAAAGCAGCCAGAGGTATGCTGTGAACTCACCATGCAGCCTCTAAATAAATTTCCACTTGATGCGGCGATCACATTTAGTGACATACTTACAGTGCCAGAAGCAATGGGGCTGGAGATAAAATTTATTGAAAAAAGAGGGCCAGTTTTTTCAAAATCAATAATCAAAGATGAATCGTTAAATTTGAATATCGATGGTGTCAATGAGAAATTAAATTACGTCTATCAAGCTACAGAGCTAATAAAATCTAATATAAATATTCCATTGATTGGTTTTGCTGGGAGCCCTTGGACAATTTTTACCTACATGTTTTATGGAGAATCTCCAAAGGATTTTAGTCACATTAGTAAATATGTAAAAAATAATTCAGATTATGTTCATCAGATTCTCGAGGATGTCACAAACGCTTCAGTCCAATATCTAAAATCTCAAATCGAACACGGAGCTGACTGCGTCCAGATTTTTGATTCATGGGGAGGCATCTTGCAGGATAACTATCAAGAATTTTCACTGCAATATATCAATAAAATCAAAGAATCTTTGCCAAAAAATATTCCTTGCATCCTATACAGTCGTGGCATGACACTAAAACCATATCTAAATGACACAAGCTTGAAATGTTTTAACCTTGATAGTGGAGAAAAGCTTGATGACTATCTAGATCATAAGATTGCGATTCAGGGTAATCTTGATCCTCAGGTATTTCAAAAAAGCGAAAGGGAAATAAAAACTTTGGCAGATGTTATTTATTCAAAATATAAAAGCAACAATAATTATGTTTGTAATTTAGGTTCGGGAATTACTCCTGATATTGATCCAAATAAGGTCGGATTATTCCTAAATAGATTAAGGATTCTTAATTCGGAATAAGCCTTCTTGTGTCACTGAGGCCAACACCTCTCCATTTCTTGAGAAGAAAGTTCCTCTTCCCAAACCCCTTGATCCACCAGTGTATGGGCTGTCAGTAGAATATAAAATCCAGTCATCCCATTGAAAATCTCTTTTATGGAACCACATGGCATGGTCTAAGCTTGCCATCATTGCAATATCAGGTGACATATAACTTTTTCCATGGGGATAGAGGCATGGTGCTAGCAAGCCTGCATCAGACACATATGATAAAAATGCATGATTTATAACTCTATCTTTTGGCATTGCACCATTTGGTTTCAACCAAATATTTCTAATAGGAGGCATTGGTTTTGGGTCAAAAATATCATTCCACTCAACCCACTTAATTGAATACTCTCTTTTCTTAAGAAAGAAGGGTCTAAGATCTTCTGGGATCTTATCTATGCCCTCTTCTCTCATTTGAATTTCATCTTTAAGCTCATCTGGATCAGGCACTTTAGGCATTTCTATGCTATGAGTTAAGCCTTGATCCTCCTCTTTATGGAACGAAACAGTCATTGTAAAAATAATTTCATTGTTCTGTATGGCTTTCACTGTTCTAGTAAAAAAACTTCTCCCATCTCTTACAGGATCTACACTAAATAATACTGGTTGTTTGATAACTCCAGGTCTTAAGAAATACGCATGCAGAGAGTGCAAATGAGTGTCATCAGCAACTGTATGGTTTGCAGCAATAAACGATTGTGCTATTACTTGGCCACCAAATATTCTTAACAGGCCTGCATTCTTACCTTTGTATCTAAAAAGATAGGTGTCTATTTGTTCAAGTTTTAATCGATCAAGAACTCTATCGAATGTATTGTCTTGGTCTTCAAGCAGTTTCTTATCCATAATTTTTTATTGAGCAGACAGCCCGCCATCGATGACAAGCTCGGTTCCAGTTATCATTTTAGATTCATCTGATGCTAAGAATAGTACAGCATTGGCTATATCTTCTACCTCAGCCAATTTTCTCACAGGAATCTGTTTTTCAAGCTTACTCAACATATCATTTGAGGTGTCTTTTAGCAGGGCCTCTAAAATCTCAGTCTTAGCAAAAACAGGATGCACACTGTTGCACCTGACAAGATTTGTGGTTCTAGCGCAGTGCAAAGCCACAGATTTTGAAAGATGTCTCACTGCTGCTTTGGCACTGTTGTATGCCGTAAAGTTGTGGCTAGCTACAATTCCTGAAATCGAAGAAATATTAATGATTGAGCCGTTTCCAGAATCTCTCATTAAACCCAATGCATATTTACATCCGTAGAATACTGAATCTAGGTCCACTTTATGTATCAAATCCCAGGCTTCATTAGTGGTTGACTCAACATCCCCCATCCAGCCAATACCAGCATTGTTTACTAATATATTTAATGCCCCGCATTCATTTTTAATTTGGTTTATTACTTCTTCCCAGCGTTCTGCTTTTGTAACATCATGCTCAAGGAAGCTGACTCCAAGTTCTTTGGCGACTTCTTGGCCACCTTCTACATTAATATCGGAGATATATACTTTTGCTCCATGTTCTGTAAAGAGTTGTGCTATTCCTTTTCCAAAACCAGAAGCACCCCCTGTTACCAGTGCAACTTTGCCTTTAATTCGTTCTGTCATCGCCATATAATAAACCAATACAATAAATTAAACATGAAAAGCAAAATCGTCAGCAATCAACCTCAAGAAATTTTGACCTATTCAGACATAAATTCTAAAGATCAAAATACTATTGAGTGCATAAATGAAATCTTTCACAGCCCATTAAATGCTGCATATTGTTGGGACTATACAGTTGTTGATGACAGGATTAAGAAGCTTTATGAACTTGGAAAAGAGTTAAATTGGAATGTTTCCTCAGACTTGGATTGGAGTGAAAATTTTCCAAAAAATGAGTTCATGATTAATTCAGAGGTTTTTAAGGCGCCAGAAGTTGAGCTTGCTGGGTATGAGGATTTGTCTCATGAAAAGAAGATTGAAATGGACCGTCACAGAGTTTCGTGGAACTTAAGTCAGTTTCTCCATGGAGAGCAAGGAGCATTACTAGTAGCATCTCAGTTGGTGTCTTGTGCGCCAACCTTTAATGCAAAGATGTATGCTGCTTCGCAAACATTTGATGAAGCACGTCATGTCGAGGGTTTTAATAGATATTTAAAAGAGAAAATTGGGTTCCAATATCCAGCTACCAAAGGACTTAAATCATTAATGGACAAAATTTTAACCGACGAAAGGTGGGATCTTAAGTTTATTGGCATGCAAATAATCATTGAAGGCTTGGCACTTGCAGCTTTCAACAACATGAAATTTATCTTAAATGATGGGCTATTAAAACAACTGCTACACTATGTCATCAGAGACGAAGCTCGACATGTAACCTTTGGGGTTAATTATCTTGAGGATTATTTAAAATCTCTTTCAAAATCTGAAATCGAAGAGAGAGCAGAGTTTGCTTTTGAGGCATGCTTAGTAATGAGGGGCCGCCTTATATCAGGAGAAGTTGTAGCTAGATTTCTAGACTACACTCCAGAGGAGGCCGATAAAATTGCCTATGAATCAGAACAAGGTCAAAACTTTAGAACTTTACTATTTACAAAGATCATCCCTAATCTAAAACGCATAGGTCTATTGACAGATTCCGTAAAAGAAAAATACGAACAAATTGGTGTCTTAAGCTATGCAGAGCTTGAAGACAACTTCAATGTTGACTGGGCAGAAATGTCCAAGCCATACGAAACGCAAGAAGAAATAGAAAAAGCAATTAGCTTATAACCTAATCAACTCTTTCTGCTTTTAATATTTTTATAGGTTCAACAGGAACGTCTTGGTATGGCGGAACCGAAGTTGTTTGTGTTGCTGCAATTTGATCAACCACATCTAGTCCTTCAACAACTTTTCCAAAAACAGCATAGCCCCAGCCTTCATCTACTTGATTTGTTCTAAAATTTAAAAAATCGTTGTCGACATGGTTAATAAAAAACTGTGATGATGCCGAGTGAGGATTTGCAGTTCTTGCCATCGCAATGGTGCCTCTATCATTTTTTAAGCCGTTATTTGCTTCGTTTTGTATTGAGTCTAACTTATTATCTTTTGCTGACATATCTTCGTTATGACCACCGCCTTGAATCATAAAGTTTGAAATCACTCTGTGAAAAATAGTTTCATCATAAAAACCGCTATCGACATAGGACAGAAAATTCTCTGTGGTAATAGGTGCATTTTCTGAATCCAGCTCAATAACTATTTCGCCATATGAGGTATTCAATTTTACTTTTGTCATTTTTTCTCCTTGATTCATAAAAAAAATTAGCGCGCCCGATAGTATTAAAGCTATAAAGATAATTTTTTTCATTTCTTTTTATTTCGTATTGCAATTAAATATATCAGTTCTGGGATTCCAAACAACTGTATAAGTAAAAAAACAATAAACCACCCCTTATCGCCTCTTCGGGCAGCAAACCATAATGCAAAACCCGTGAAAATCACATCAAAAATTACCGCTGGAAATAAGAAGTATGGTGAGGTCAACATAATATAAATTAGTCTAAATTAATTTTACCCATAAGATAAAGTTTTGCCTCTCCAGTTATATATACAAAATCGCTATCTAACTCACAGTCAAGCTTTCCGCCTCTTGGTGAGAGCTGGGCTGCTTGCATGTGGGTTTTTCCAAGATTTTCAGCCCAATAAGGGGTAAGCAATGCATGAGCTGAACCTGTTACTGGGTCCTCATTAACACCTGTTTGTGGCCCAAACCAACGAGAAACAAAATCTATTTCATTGCCTTTTGCACTAACAACAATGCCTCTTGCATCAATCTCCTTAAGCAATTCAAAGTTTGGCTCTAAATTCTTCACTGTGTCTTCTGAATCTAATATGACAAGATAATCATCTATACCTTTATAAAGCTCATTGAGACATACATTTAAAGCATCTTCAAACAATTGATGGTTATCTACTTTTCTTAAGGTATCTCTGGGTAGACTTATTTGGATTCCAGTTGCTGCTTTTAAAGCGACTAGACTTCCTCTTTTAGAGTGAAATGTAACTTCATTTTTTTTAGTATTTATGAAGTTGAAATATATGAAGGCAGATGCAAGAGTTGCATGTCCACAAAGGTCCACCTCTATCTCTGGAGTAAAAAATCGTATCTCATTGCTATTGATATCAATAAAAGCTGTTTCAGAAAGATTATTTTCAGCTGCTATTTTTTGCATCAGGTCATTGGGCATGGTTTCTGTACAAAAAATAACACCAGCAGGATTGCCTCTAAATAACTCGGATGTAAATGAATCTACAAAATAGACTTCTTGATTCATTGAGATTTAAAAACAGTTCCTTCTTTCATTACAAAAGAAACATCTTCAAGAACTCTTATATTTTTAAGAGGATTGGATTTTACTCCTACTATGTCTGCGGCATAGCCAACTTTAATTTTACCTAAATTGTTATTACCAATTAATTCTGAGCCAGTAATTGTTGCAGCCTGAATTGCCTGTAAGGGTGACATGCCCCATTCAACCATATAAGCAAACTGCCTAGCATTGTCGCCATGCTTATATATTCCTGCATCGGTTCCAAAAGTAATTTTTGCCCCCAGTTCAACAGCTTTATTAAAATTTTTTCTTTGTTCCAGGCCAACTTTTCTTTCTTTTTCAAGAGACTCCTCTAAGATTCCTTTTTTTGCTCCTTCACCGAGGATGTAGTCGGAAACATAGATATCCATAGAAAGAAATGCTCCATTCTGGATTGCCAATAATGTTACTTCTTCATTGATAAAGCTGGAATGCTCAATGGAGTCAACGCCAGCCAATAGGGCTGTCTTTATGCCCTCAAGCCCATGCGCATGAGCTGCAACCTTCATTCCATGATTGTGAGCTTCATCCACTATTGCTTTCATTTCCTCGTATGTAAATTGTTTTGCATTAACATCGGTATTTTTAGACATCACACCACCAGTGGCGCAAAACTTTATTAAATCAGCTCCAAACTTCCTGTTTTCTCTAACCTTCTGTCTTGCTTGCCATGGTGAGTCAACAACACCTTGATTTGGCCTTGCCCTTTCATAAGGCATAAGGTTGTTATCGCAATGTCCACCTGTAATTCCTAGAGGAGGTCCTGAAACATACATTCTTGGTCCTACAATGACTCCTCTGTTGATAGCTCTTTTCAGAGCAACATCCGTATAGTTGCCTGCTCCAACATTTCTAACTGTTGTGAAGCCAGCTAACAAAGTTGCTTCAGCATTTTTAACTCCATACAAAGTTGCAAGATATGAAGACTCTCCCACTGATTCGTAACCATTTAATTCATTATTACCAATCAAATGCACATGGGTATCAATGAAACCTGGCATTAGGATGGTATTTGGAAGCGACAAAACTTCCACTCCGTTTGAAGAAAGATTTGTTCCAATTTCAGCAATAATGCCCTCTTCAACTTTTATCTCTAATCTATTTAACTCGCCCGTTTCTACATCCAGGACATATTTTGGTTTAATTAAATAACTTTCAGAGAATAATGTTAAAGATAGAGTTAAAAATAATATGAGTCTCATAATCATAGTTTAGCAATTAAATGTCAGAGTAGATATGGAAGTGGTGGAGCTATGCGGGATCGAACCGCAGACCTCCTGCGTGCAAAGCAGGCGCTCTCCCAGCTGAGCTATAGCCCCACGAAAAATGAAATGATATATGTCTCTACTTTAAAATACAACCACTATGTGTCTCTAGGGTCATCGGAAAGCTTATTGGCAATAAACTTAGAGATTGGAGCAGCTAAAAAAACTATTGGTGTGGAAATAGCCCATGCTAACATCCAAGCACTAATCCATGATGAAATATCTGGTGGGAATTTTCCTTGATTTAGTGAGGTGATAAAAAAACTAACTAGCGCCGACATTATGGTTGAAAGCAGCAAGGTTGAAATAACCGTTGCTACCGTTAACCTAAACATCACTTAAATAAGAAATATACAGATATCGCTAATAAAGAAAGCTGATATTTAAATTCTGTCCAGGTTTCTTCAAGAACCCCAACATGAAAATTAAAAATAATATTTAGCATCAAAGCAGTTGCTAGCAGACCGCCAAGTGTTGAAAGAGTTTTTGCTTTCTCGCCTAAAAATGTAGCACCTCCTGCTAGTATTAATACAGGAATAATTATTGTCTCTAAAATTGCAGCAAGCCAAGATGAGAACAGTGGCATATCACCGAAGAATGCTAAGTTTTCAATTACCCTTAAGGGCATTTCTGGCTCAGCGATTAAAGCTGAAAGCTTGCCTTCACCATGAGAAAAAATGAGCAAAGCAAAAATGATTCTTAATGTTAGTTCAGATAAAATGCCAAGACGAGATGTAGAAAGACTACTTAGGAAGTTCATAATATTATTCTGATAGAAATAAGCTGCTTTAGCAATTAAGAGTTAATCAGCAAAATGCTTTTCTTTCTCTTCGTTAATTGTTTTGATTTCTGCACAAAATTCAGCAGTAGGCCTAGATATTAGTCTTGGTAGGCCAATAGGCTCACCCGACTCAAGACAAAACCCATAGTCACCGGATTTAATCCTCAGCAAAGCTTTATCAATTTTTGGCAATAACTTAGATTCTCTTTCAACAATTCTTAAAAATAGCATTGAATCTATTTCATGCTGTGCTCGATCTACTTCATCACTGCAAGCTGGTGGGTTGCTTAATCTATCTTTAGCTTCTCTTATGTGTTCCAGTGTTTCTTTTTTTAGCTCTATTAAAAGATCTTTGAAGAACTCTAATTGCTCCTTATTCATATAATTTTTCTTAGGAGCTTTTAATATTTTTTCTTTTGTAAGCATAAGCGAAAGGGATATTTTATGGTCCGAATTGAAAATATCAATCTATTTTTACTTTATTTATTAAGAATTTGATCGACTGATATTCTTTGAAATATTGGCTCCGAGGCCAACTAAGAATAATGCTAATGGAATAATGGCCAATGGAGCTGTATATAAAACCAACCCAAGTGTTAATAGTGAATTAAATAAAAGGCCACCTGTGGCATCACCCAACCTGTTTGTAAAAGTATCAATGAATACCGTTGATTTATATTTTTCCTTTTGTGAAAGCGTTGTGTAAACTGCCTCTCTTGCTGGTTTATTAAGGCCATATTCAAATGGTCTCATGACACCTTGCAGGATCAGAAAGATCACCACTCCTGAATTGCTCAACAAATATCCAGAGAAATGGCCTGAAATTGCTAGAAATGCACCTACAAAAAGTATGCCGTAAATAGTTAATACAAACCTTATGCCTAGGAACTTGGACCTCAAAATCAGAGATGTAAGGAAAATTTGAGTAAAAAGCGTAAGCAAAGGCACAAATTGATCTGCCTGACCAAAGACTTTTGTTTTTTCAGCTGAAGTAGCTGCGTAAGCATTTACAATTTCAAGCTGGAAAAACCACATAGCTGTAGATAAGCAGGTCCATATGAAAGCATATAAGATAAAACTTCGTATCAATGGATTGTTTTGTATTTGAATAAACTGCTCAAATACTTCTTCCATTGAGCTATCCTTTCTAGAGCTTAAGTCGTTCTCATCCCTTTTTATTAATGATGAAAAATATACTGCCAATATTAAGGAGGTAACGGTAATGATTAATGAAAGAATTTGTTTGTCGTAAAGATAATTGCTAACTAGAAAGCCAGCACAAGAGGCGCCGAAAGAACCACAAGCACTAATTAAACCAAAATATTTTTTTCCCCCTTCGATATCAAAAGAGCTAACTGTTAGTGCCCAAAAAATTGCAACTATAAAAAAATTGAAGATGTTATACCAAACATAAAAAATAGCTTTAATTAAAAATAGATCCGGAAAAAAAACATAGAACCATAAAAAAATTAGTAAATTAGAAATAAAAAATCCGTAAATGTAGATCGCAATTCTATTTTGCTTAATTTTTGAAACTATGAACGAATAGAGTGGATTAACTAAAAGCATCAATAGCACAACAATGAAAAGATAAAAAGTTAATTCCGAAGTTCCAATATCAGCTGCAATAGTATTTCTAAATGGCCTTAAAACGAATAATGAAAAAAGAACAAAAAAGAAAAACAAGCCAGAGAAGATAGTATTTTTAGAAAAGAATGATCCCATAAATGCTCTATACCCAAACTATCATATAGCAAAAATGTATATATAATGAACTGCTTGAAATATTAGGTTCAATGGTAGAAGAGTTAATCAACAATTATCCATCTTTAAGAGGTTTCATTTTTGGCTTTGTCCATGTTTTTATCACCGTAATTGGTTACTACACAGGCTGGAGCATCAACAGACTATTGAAGGTTGCAAGCAGAGGCTATATTGCTGGCATTATCGGAGCAGCAATGGCACACATAGTAGCTGATTTGGTAGCTTCAATTATTGACCCATCAATAAGACCAATGACGCTTGGGATAATTTTAGGTGGCACACTACCACTCTTAATGATTCCAATATTTGAGAAATATCTAGTAAAAAGCAAGGATCACATCATGGTCGGTGACCATGAAGATATAGAAAAAGATCTAAATAAAGATCACAAATAGCCCTACTTGCAAACAGAGAGTTCAAGCTCATTTATACCAATGGCTTCTGACATGGCATAAAACACATCTGTGTTATCTAGGATACCTGAAAAATTTTCTGCTCCAGGACCATAGGCAAAAATTGGAACCATCGCGCCGGTATGACCGCCTCTGCCTACTGCAGTATTCCATGTGGCTTTAATATTTTTTGATGCTTGATACCTTTTGTTGTCTTGCTCAATAAGTAGGCCTCCAGTCTCATGATCGGCTGTTACCAATACCAAAGTATCTTCTCTTGATTCTGCAAAATCTAAAGCAGCATTTACTACTTCATTGAATTCATCCATTTGCGCAATCATTCCAATGAAATCGTTATCGTGCGAACGCCAATCAATTTGGGAGCCCTCTGCCATAATAAAAAAACCTCTGCAATTTTGATTTTGTATTGTTTGATTTGATAGCTGATAAGCGTAATTAAACATCTGCAACAATGATGGATCGCTATCAACCAAACCAAGTTCCTCTTGAGCAAATAGGCCAAAAACTTTGGAGTCCAAAGAGTTTGGTATATTCTCTAAATCGTCTGTCGACTTTAAAAAATCATAGTCCTTGACCATTCTCTGTACAAAGTTATTTTCATCTTTTCTTAAACCGCCTAAAGTTTCTGGAATAAAGAAGCCTCTTCCACCTCCTAATACAATGTGATTTTTTGAATAGAAGATATCAGAGGCAATTGCATCGGTGTTGTATCGCGATGTATTGTGCGCTGCAAACGATGCTGGTGTGGCATGCGTTATCTCAGATGTAGCAATGATCGAATTAATATACCCTCTTTCAAATAGTATCTCTGTAATATTGGGAACCGATGAGCCATCTGGTGCTGTGCCAATGTATCGGTTCTTAGTTTTAACTCCTGTGCTATATGCTGTAGCTGAAGCAGCTGAGTCAGTTACCAAACTATCAACCGCATGTGTTTTAACAAGGCCTGAAGTAGAGAATCTATCAAATGCAGTAATAAAATTAGGGCCGCCCTTGGTTACTCGATAAGCTGCTATATGGTTTGAGCCCATACCATCGCCTATGAGTAAAATTATATTTTTTGCTTTAGAAGAAACTGGAGCTATTTTTTTTTGATTTACTCTTTGATCAAAATCGAAGTCAATTAACTCCATATCCTTCTCAGGAACACTTATGAGTAATGGAGCATATTGATTGATTAAAAAAAATGTCGCAAAGGCACTTAAAGCAATAGTTAATAGGTACTTAAAGAAGGTCTTCATTTAGTGTCTAAGGCACTATCTTTGAGTTTTAATTGTTGATTTTTTGGCAATGAGTAATCAAAATTTATCAATGCACCTTCCCATGCTCCATAAGTTGGATTGGCAAACATATACCAAGATGTGCCCCAATAATCTTTGTATTTTTTTGCAATATTGACTCTATCTTTTGGAGGTAAAAGATTTTCCTCTATGTCGACAAAGTCTCCAAAATTATCACCAAACATCATCAATATTCGGTAATCTTTTGCTATAAGTTCTCTTCTGGAAGTTTTATTAGAGCCCCAACCGTTCTCTCCTTTTGATAATATTAGATCCAACTTTGATGAGAGCCTAAAACCCAATTTATCAAAATTATTTATTGTAGCTTGCTCAATTTCTAGCACTCTATTTGTAACAAAGAATACTTCAACCCCTTTTGATAAAGCATACTCCATGAATTCTTTTGCTCCAGGCATGAATTCTGCTTGCTCTTCTTTAGCCCATTCAATCCAACCATCTGGGTATGAGCTGCCATTGCGTATTAGGCGAGCTTGATAAGCGATGTTATCCAAAACAGTCTGATCAACATCTAGGATAATTGCAGGTGGCTTATTCTGATATTTGCCTGTTTGCTCAAGAGCCGCAGTATGATTCTTATCCGCTATCAATGCATCAAGATTATCCTGTGCTGACTTATATATCGTCTGTGAATTTGCATATGCTTCTGCTGAACTTTGGGCAAATAAAGTTGCCATCAAGGATTGATGTTCTTTGCTATCAGAGTAGCTGATAAGAGATAAAGTTAAGAATAAAAACAGTGCCCTTTTCATACCGTTCTCTATTCTAATAGATGGGAAATAAAAGTGGTTAATATTGATTTACTTTTTTGGAGATAATTCAAACTGGATATTTATCATACGTCCTCTCGGATCATGCACCCTAGTATCAAAACTAAAGTCAGGCGCATCGTAAAGCAAAGGCGGCTTCTCATCCAACAGATTAATGAATGCTAAGGAACCTATGAGGTCAAGATTTTCAAAATAATTACCAAAACTCCTCTTTATAGAAAGATCAAACATTAAGGAAGAGTCTATCTTCGATCTGTAACCGATATTTAAGGCAGATTCAGGTATTATCCTATTGTTTTTATAACTATCTATATACCTTGCCATAAGCCCAAATTTATAGTCTTGATATTTCCAATCTAAAAAGCTGTTTATCCTCTTTTTGGGTAATGAGTGGATGTTTGAATCAAAATTATATCTTCCAACTCTATTTATAAGTTTTCCACTCTCACCCTCCTCTTGCAAAGATGGAGTTAAAAATTCAGAAATTTGCGTGGCTTTTACAGCAAAGTCCAATTCCCCATAATCACCGAGCTGAAAAACTTTTTCATACGAAAAATCTAGCCCAGAGACATCCGTTAGTTCCTCATTGATGTAGGTTGTTGTAACTCCAATTAAATCTCCAAGCTCATTTCTAGTGATGCTTGGGCCATATGGGTCATTAATGAGTTTGGCTTGGGCACTTTCAGCAATAATTCTGCCTTTGTAATTTATATTCCAGAAATCAAGGGAAATAGCTTGGTTTCCGATCTTCCAGATAAAACCATAATTTTGATTTGTTGCCGTAGAAGGTTGTAAATTTGGATTACCAATTTGCGCTTGTCTAACGAAGATACTGGCATCAAAATCTCGCACACTGCCAAGATTGATTTCATTGGAAAACATTTGCGCCATTGATGGCATAGAGAAAGAGGTACCACGTGAAAACCTGACTACAAATGAGTCACTAAACAAGGTTGTAAGCGCAATTTTTGGGTTAATGGATGAATCATTTTTAAAATTTTCGTACCTACCTGAAACTTGTAAATCCACAAGATTTTGTAATTCTGTTTTAGTTTCAATAAACAGGGCGGTTTTATTTCTATTGGCATCAACATTTTGACCACCACCAAGAAAAAATAAATCTGCTACTCTCAATAGCTTACCGCTAGCATCAAATTCCGTTCTCGCCAGGTCGTTGTATGTAATTTTTAATGCTTCATTAGCCACTTGCGCTCCAAATACAAAAGAAAAATTTGAGTTAAATTGCGACGATCCAATTAAATCAAGCGATGTTAAGTTGCCAATTTTCTTGGATTTCTCCGCTCCTCTTACATAATTAACTAAACTTTCACTGTTGAGGTTGGGTTCAAAAATATTCCACCTCTCATTACCATTAACACCCCCCCTTCCTTGCATCGCATCTTGGAAGCGTGAATCAATGACATCTGGTCGATTATGAAAGTTTTTATGTTCGCTGGTAGTTAGAGATAATTCAAAATCATAATCATCTGCAGAAGTAAAAAATGTATAGTTAAAGTGATATTGGCTAATATCTTTGGGAGAAAATGGTGAGGGATATTGCGACCCCAGAGGCCGCCCATACCATCTCACAGGAACATTAAAAGGAGATGAACCTTCTCCAGGCTCAATAAGTCGTGATAAGTAAGGCAAGGCTGGGTACGATGGCGACTGTGGATTATCAATGACTCTAATATTTGATGTAATTAAAGAAATGTTATGAATCTCATTTGAAGCACTTATATAAAATTTTGAATGATCTTCCTCATTGACGATATTAAATCTGTTGCCATAAAGGAATCTACAAAACCCACTTAAAATTCCACCATTCTCTACACAATTTGGATCTGGCACAATCTGACCCTCTTCATATGATCCACTATATAGACCATCTTCAATTTCATCTGCACTCGTTACAATAAATGTATTACCTAAACCACTTATAGCTAATTCGGCTATACCATCTATTTCAGAAGCAGATAAGGGTGACCTATTCAGCAAATTTGCGCCTAAAATAAAATCCCAATTTCTTAGAGTTTCACCAAACAAGAAACCAATATTTTGATCTTTTTGGTTGTAGTTTGTCGTTGTTTGATCCCCAAACCTCAGCTTATAACCATCGAATTTTTTGTAAGTAATAAAATTTACAACACCAGCAACGGCATCTGAACCATACAGTGATGTTGCTCCTTCTTTAAGGATCTCAATTCTTTCAAAAGCAATTTCAGGGATAATGTGAGCATCTATGTATCCCTCCCCATCGTTTGAAGGTGTGCCAGCATAGGTATGTCTTTTTGAATTAAGCATCAGGAGCGTTGAAGCTTGATCCAACCCACGCAATGTAATTGAAGACATGCCTTGATCGATACCCCCTAGGGTGTTTGCCTGAAAATTCGATCCAGATGCTGAACTTAAGTATTTGCTTATCTCTGCAATGTTTGTGATGTTTAGGTTTAAATAATCTTCTTTTTGAATAATTTCTGTAGGCGTTAAATTTGCTCCCTCATCGCCTATATAAGAACCAGTAATAATAACTTCTTCTATATCATCATCAGGGAAAATAAATCCTGAAAAGGAAAATAAGAGCTGTAATAATGTTGCCTGTATTAGTTTTTTAAGCATCGAGAGAAATAATACAAGCTTTTGGAAAAGCTTCCTAATTTAAGAAGGAATAAACGAGAGAGGGCGATTACCCTCTCACATTATTTGAAGAATTAAAACTTCAGGCTGAATTTGATACCAATGTTTTTGCCTGGAAGTGGAACTTCATCTTTTACAAAAGATGAATGGTTCCTTGCCACTTCATCAAGCAAGTTATTCCCAAACAAAGATACTTTTAGTTTGCTTTTAAAAGCATTACTTCTAGACCAATAACCTAAATCAAATGTTTTAGTAAGTCTTGCATCAAGCATCTGGTATCCTTTAGTTGGAGTTTCATATTCATTTATATCTTTTTGAGTCTTAACATCTTTAAAAGATATGGCTCCAGAGAATCCATCATTACTTTCATAAACTGCAGTAACAGTATTTCTTTTTGGAACTATGCGAGGTACAAATCCTCCACCATTAGTAAACTCAGCTGTAACACTGTCCATAGCATAAGTAAAAATAAAGTTGCCATTAGGTAAAACAACATTTCTTCCTACTTCAAACTCATAGCCATAGAAGTCAGCATCTTTCTGCATATAGTTGGATAAGACCAATCCTCCATGATCATGATGATCTTCGCCTTCATCTTCATGCTCTTCATGCTCTTCATGCTCTTCCTCAGATTCATCTTGAAGATAAATATAATTGTTGACTGCATTACTAAAGTAGGAAAGATCAGCAAAAAATTCGCCTCTTGCCCAACTCAATGACAGGTCTGTATTATTTGATCTTTCTTCTTCAAGATTTACATCACCAACTTCATATCGTGAAGTGGCTAGATGAGGTCCATTTATAAATAGTTCAACAGCAGAGGGTGCTCTAGCTACACTGGCAAAATTTAAGCTTAAAGATAAATTTTCATTTAAATCAAAATCTATGCCACCAGCAAAACTTAAGGTACTAAAGTCAGGGTTAGAAAATTCTACCTCGCCTTCATGCTCCTCATGCTCATCTTCGTGCTCTTCTCCCTCATGCTCATCTTCGTGATTCTCTTCCTCCATTATTGAACCCTCTCTATCTATAAGGTCATAGCGGACACCTAAATCGACATGCCCAAACCCCATCTCTTTTCCAAGATAAAGTCCAAAAGTAGCCTCAGAACTTGTAACTGGCAACATATAGGCTTCTTCACCAAAAATTGATACTTCTTCTTCAGCTAAATTTATAGAAATTTTTCGTGATAAATCGTTAGATGAAAAATCAAATATTGCGCCATATTCGAGTGCATCATTTTTAAATAAAGTAGGTCCTTCGGCATGATCATGTACATCGAGCATCTCGCCCTCATGTTCCTCGCCTTCATGATCCTCTTCAGCATGTTGTTCTGTTAAAGAGTAATCTGTATCTCTTAAAAAATAATCAATCTTGCTGATCAAAGATGAATTTAAATTTAAAGAACCTTCTAAATTAACTACATTTGATTCAGTGGTTGAAAATATTCTTTCATCCTCATGTTCATCATGTCCTTCTTCATGTTCCTCGCCTTCATGATCCTCTTCATGCTCGTCATGACCTTCATGACCCTCTCCATGAAATGGAATGCCATAGGATGACTCAAGATTATTAAATGACAATCCAACATAGCCCCAGTCGCCTGTTTTTGATAACCCAAATCTTGCTGAGGTAGAACCATAGTCTGAGTTTGCAAGAAAGCTTAGATCTTCTTCATGCTCCTCTTCGTGTTCCTCTTCTTCATGTTCTTCTTCCATATGCATAATTGCACCGTCAGGAACGTCATAGTTTGCAAAATCTGAATCTTTAAAAGTTGCAGAGACATTGAATCCTGCAAAATTGCCTGAGAAGTTCAAACCAATGCTAGAGCCATCATTAACAGATTGTGATTCAGAACTTAATGCGAGGCTTAACTTATCAAAATCTTCTTGAGCAATTGTATTGTCGACAATATTTATAAGACCACCTATAGCACCATTAGCATATAGCAGAGATGAGGGTCCTCTTACAATTTCTATTTGCTGAATGTTGTTTAAGTCAACCTCGTTAATATGGTCTCCTCCAAGTGCAGAAACATCCCTAACAACCATACCATTATTGAGGATCTTTACTCTACTTCCAGATAAACCACGAATAATTGGCTGACCAACACCAAAACCATAATCAGATGAAGTAACGCCCAGTAAGTTGTCCAGTGCTTCACCTAAACTTCTTGTGCCATCATTTTCAATATCTTCACCTGAGACAATGTGCAAAGGGTCTTCAAGTTCATTTGACGTTTGATCTAAAATTGATGACTGAACTACTACCTCCTCGATATCTTCCTGTGAGAAAAATACAAAGGGTATTAAAACTAAACTTATAAAAAATCTTTTCATATTCTTAAACCTCCTTATTTGTAAAATATTTGAAAACTAATTTGAGAAAATTAGACCAATGGAGGGGCTCTGGGATTAAAGCCTTTGAGGATTTCAAATTTTTCTGGAAAAATTGAAACATCTAGAAAGAAGAAATCTATTTTTTCAGCTAGCTCAAGCTTGTATGGGGTACTTGCTGCAAACTCATTTTCACATACATGACATTCATAAGTTAGGACTTCTTGTTCGGAATAGTCATGGCTAATTTCATGCAAAGGAGTGCTGACAGCAAAAAGCATGCCTAAAAGAATTATTAAATTCTTCAACTTCATAGATGTTTAAAATATAGCAGAAATTTAGTGAATATCTCTTTTTTTCTTTTTAACTCTCTCTCTTTTTAGCTTCTCATAAAGATTTTGCGTTCTTTCTTCAACAATTTTTTTTGTTGCGTGCCTTCTTTCTCTAGCTCTTTCCGATTTTTGTATCCTTTCGCTTTTATTCATTTTTTCCCCCTTTTTATAGTTAGGATTTAAAAAATTAGGAAAAGTTCAGAAAATTATGGCTGTCTTATCTCATCAATCATTTTGTAAACCTCGGATGGAGGTTTTGGAAAACATTTTGTCGCTAAAATGATTATTAATAAGTTGACAAGCATGCCAATGACTCCAAAACCTTCAGGCGATATTCCTAAGAACCAATGGGACGCATTATTTAATCCTGGTGCGTAGAACTTAAAGTAAACAATATAACTTAATGTTATCGTTAGTCCTGCAAGCATACCCGCTATGACACCTTCCTTATTCGCAGCTTTATAAAATATCCCCATAAGCAAGGCAGGGAAAATAGTAGAAGCGGCGAGGCCAAATGCTAGCGCAACCACTTGGGCAACAAACCCTGGTGGATTGATGCCAAAATATCCAGCAATAATAACCGCAGCTGTTGCAGCCATACGAGCATATAGCAATTCTTGTTTTTCACTAATATTGGGCCGGAAAGTCTTTTTCATTAGGTCATGAGATATTGAAGAAGATATCACTAGCAGTAGCCCGGCGGCGGTTGATAGGGCAGCAGCTAAAGCGCCAGCTGCAACTAGTGCAAATACCCATCCAGGGAGACTGGCAATCTCAGGATTTGCCAAAACCATTATGTCTCTATCGATGTATAGCTCATTTTTATTTGATAAATTTTGCTCATTGGATACCACTCTTTCACCATGTGCTCCTAACTCATCTGAAAAATTTATTTTCACTCCCTCAAATGCATTACCAACGGAATATTGTATTGCTCCATCATTGTTTTTATCTTGCCAAGCTACTAAACCGATTTGCTCCCAATTCTTAAACCATTCCGGTGCTTCAACGTACTTAGTATCCTGCAGTGAGTCAGTCAAATTAACTCGAGCAAACGCTCCAACCGCTGGAGCTGTTGTAAAAAGCAAAGCTATAAAAACTAGGGCATAACCCACCGACTTACGAGCATCTCTTACTTTAGGCACTGTAAAAAAACGAACAATAACATGTGGCAAACCAGCTGTACCAAACATAAGAGCTGCTGTGATGCAAAAAACATCTAGGGTGCTTTTTGTATTTTCGGTGTAGGGTACAAACCCAAGCTCTGTAGTAATTCGATCTAATTTATCGAGCAAATATTCAGAACCGCCAACAACAGTGTCTCCAAATCCCAATTGGGGCACTGGATTACCAGTAACTAATATCGAAATAAATATGGCTGGAACTAGGTAGGCAAAAATCAAAACACAATACTGTACAACTTGGGTATAGGTTATGCCTTTCATCCCACCCATAACAGCGTAAAAGAATACAATTACCATCCCAATGATTACGCCTAAGTTAATATCAACCTCTAGGAATCTGGAGAAGACTATACCGACGCCTCTCATTTGGCCAGCAATATAAGTAAATGAAATAAAGATGAGGCAAAGAACGGCTACAATCCGAGCAACATCAGAATAGTACCTAGTCCCAATGAATTCAGGAACGGTATATTTGCCAAATTTTCTTAGGTAAGGTGCAAGCAATAAAGCAAGCAGCACGTACCCACCTGTCCACCCCATAAGATAAACTGAACCATCTCGTCCCGAAAAAGCTATGATGCCAGCAATGGAAATAAAAGAAGCTGCGGACATCCAATCTGCAGCAGTAGCCATACCATTTGCAACGGGATGCACTCCTTTGCCTGCCACATAGAAATCACCTGTATCTTTAGCCTTGCTCCAGAAAGCGATACCGATATACAAAGCAAAAGTAATGCCAACAAATAAATAAGTCAGTAGTTGAGTGCTCATTGTTTATTTTTCTTATGTTTATCATCGAGCTTATTAAGCAAATGCACGTATATAAAAATTAAAATCACAAAAAAGAAAATGCTGCCCTGTTGAGCAAACCAGAAGCCTAACTTGAAGCCACCAAACTTAAACTGATCTAGAAAATCAGATAATAAGATTCCAAAACCAAATGAAACAATGAACCATACAGTAAGCAGAATAGAAATAATCTTTAAATTTTCCTGCCAGTATTTATTCACAACTTAATTATAGTGAAGTTGAAGGATAAATGAATGATCCTGCTCTTGCTATATTACTGCAGCCGCTTTTTAAGCTCTAAATATCTATCTCGATATTTTTCATCCTCGTTGGATGCAGTGGCAACAATCCATAAGTATTCAACATATAAAGCCAACTTTTTAAATGAATCTAGTGCATCTAAATCTATTGTGTTATGAGTGCCAGTGTAAGAATTCAAAAAATACTTCACTTCATCTTGTGACAGATCCAAGGCATTAAGGAGAGTTGCAATATCGAAATAAGGATGATTTAACCCAGCATAATCCCAGTCTATGAAGTAAATTTTCTCTGCATAAATTATATTTGACAGGTTTAAGTCGTTATGACAAAAAACTAGTTTGCTCTTGTCAGCAGTAACTTTTTTTATAAAGCTTTTTGCATTCTTGCTTACTGAGTCTTGAGCTTGCTCACCAATCGTAAGGAAATATTTCTCTATTTTTTCCTCAAAAAGCTCATACTCATAATTATCAATTTTTATGCTATGCAGATCTCGTAACTTTAATGCAATTTCATAAAGATTTTTTTTATTTGGGTGAGATGCCATTGATGTGCCATCAATTTTTTCATAAATAACTAAATTAACTTCTTTATCATGATCCAAAAATCTGGGGGCAAGATTGTATGGTGCCAACTTAAGATGAATGGTCTGTTCCAGATCTATATTGTTCTCAAAAAGGTTGTGTTTTTTGAATTTTAAGACTGCATCTATGTTGTAAAACCTGCAGTTATAGACTTCTGAAAACTTTGTTTTTTGAAGAATGCTAGTGATAGTAAGATCTCTCTTAAATTTTCCTAAGTTGATCGTGTGATTATGCATTTGACCTCATAGCTTGTATCCAGGCCCTGTATCCAAAAACAATAATTACTAGATATATGACAAATAAGACTGCTGTTGGATAAAGTTCACGACTTAAAAAAAGAAAAACAGAAACAAAATCAATGACAAACCAATATATCCAATTTTCTAAAACTTTTTTTGCCACCATAAATGTTGCAAGAATGGCGCCCCAAGTTGTGAATGAATCTATGTATGGGGCAACAGCATTTGAATTAAGTGAAAGCAAATATCCAGAAATTACAACTATACATAAAAGAGATCCAATCGCATAAAAATGTTGTTTCTTATTCCATCTTCTTATGCTGAGTTTATCTTGAGCTGCTCTTTTATCCCACTGCATCCAACCGTAGATGCCCATTCCAACATAAAAGATCTGTAGCGCCGATTCCATTAGCAGTCCCGCGTACAGCATGACAAATAAATACATTAATGAGCTAATTATCCACGCGATCCAACATCTAATATCTTGCTTCAATGCCAACAATAGATAAATAATTGCAAGAATAGCAGCCAAGATTTCGAACCAAACGGAATTTAAGAAGTTAGAAATCATACTTTAATGAAATTCCAAAATGTCTCGGATCTCCATGCCTGCGATACAATGTATCAATAAAATCAGGCGCTTCATTACCAAAGTAAAAGCCTCGTGTTGAATAATATTCATCAAAAAGGTTTTGCACCCAAATATCTAAGGTCCAATCATTAATTGTGTGCGTTAATCTAACATTGGTTAAGATGTAAGAATCTGATCGATTATCATGAGAATCTGAGTAATAAAAACTACTTTTGCCAACAAAGTTTACGGACAAAGAGGTATTTAAATTAAGGTTGTAGTTAATGCCTGATGACAAAGAAAATTTTGGAGCATGTGCTTGTGCCCTACCTGCAACATCAGGACGTGACACCCAATTTTTAATTTCAGTTTCTAAATAACCTAAATTAACAAAGGCGGAGATATTATCACTCAAATTTATGTCAGCAGTTATCTCTGCTCCATAATTTAAACCTTCAGCAGCATTTTTAGTTAAATAGACAAAGGTATTGGGGTCATTAGGATCCACCTGCGTTGAGATTAATACTTGCTGATCTTCTCTTAAAGAATGAAATAAGCTTAAGCTTAATCCTATATCGTTGTTGATTTCTGTATTAAGGCCAAGCTCAAGATTTTTTAAGTGTTCTGGCTCGTACTCTAAGTCAGAAGAATCAACTTGCCCGAGCAAACCAAGACCAACGTTAAAACCACCCTGCTTGTAGCCTTTTGCATAACTCAAGTAAATGTTATTGCTGTCATTCATTACATAATTAATTGAGGCTTTACCTCCAAGCATATAGTCAGACAAATCAAACCGTTCGTTATTTGTATCGGCATATTTTGCAGACCATTCCTCAGCTCTTAAGCCTAGTGAAAAAATAAAGTTTGCAAATAACTCATAATCAAAGTTAGAGAAAAATGAAATATTATCGGACTGATAATCACTTTTAGCCAAGCTTAAACTTTCGTAAGGTCCATATGGATCTGTGGGGTCGCCATAAATCCCATCATCTTTTCTATCATTGGTTTCTTCAAGAGATAGATATGATGCACCCATAACCCATCTTAAAGGCTGCCCTATGTCCTTTGAAACAAGCCTAACTTCTTGGTTGGATGACTCTCTTTCTCGCAATGTTTCTGAGAAGTAATCATACGTATATGGGGCATGCGAGTCTTGGTTGCCCCAATCTGCATCGTAGCTAAAAATAACAAACGTATCAGTTGCACTAGTAAAGCTCTGCAACTCAAATTGATCAAATTCTTTAAAGTATTTAAATCCTGCAGTATCTGTTTTTTGAGAGTCCATCCCTGGCCTGTCTGATAAAGTATTTAGAGAATTATCAATCGTCCATATGTCTGCTGGGTCATCCATGTCCACTCGACTTAAAAGAAGTTTGCTATTGCTTTGTTCTGATAAATCAAAATCTATTTTTAATCTCAAAGTCTTTTCATCCTTTCTCGAGGTGTTGGATTTATTTAAGTAAAGATTTTTTCTGAACCCATCCGATTTATCCTGACGGATCGCTAAACGAAACTTAATTGTTTTGTCTTTTGTTACAGGCCCGCCAAAAGCTGCTCCTAAACTTGACGTATTGTAATTGCCAATGCTCAACTCAGATTTCCCTTCAAACTCATTGGTAGGCTCATTGGTTGTAATATAAATTAGGCCTGCCAGTGCATTTGCTCCTATTCTAGATGCTTGTGGCCCTCTAATGACTTCGATTTGATTAACATCAAATAATGTAGCAATACCTCCTTGACCGGAGTAATCAACATCATCAATTAAGAAACCTATCGATGAATTTGGAGTTCCTAAATACCCAGATCGTTCGCCAATTCCTCTTATTTGAAAATAACGAGCTCTTGAATCGCTCGCTGCAAAGTTTAGGTTTGGGACTAGATAAGAGATATTTTCAAAATGCTTTATGGGTTGAGAATCTATTTCAGATTCACCCAGAATAAAAGTGCTAGCGTCCTCTTCGATCAGTTTGGTTTCACGCCAATCTGCCTTAACTACTACTTCTTCAACATCATCATCTGCTAAGCAAATTGATGAAAGTAGAACGATGATAAAAAGATATTTCTTAGTATGTCTCATGCAATTCCTCCGCCATTATTGTATGGATCAGGTTCAAAGGGTTCCTTAAAAGATCTCAGGTAAAACCTCCCCTTTGCACTTAAGTTAAGAATAATTTTTTTTGGACTATAAATCTAGGTTGATGGTGGGTCTGGGAGGACTTGAACCTCCGACCTCACCCTTATCAGGGGTGCGCTCTAACCAGCTGAGCTACAGACCCGAAGAGAAAACATTATATGTCTTACATCTCTGACTAGAAAGAAAAAAAGAAACTTTTTCGCGCATTAATACGTAAATAAACTGCTTTTCAGCTTTGTGAAGCTATTTTTTTTCTCAGATCATCTTCTGGTAGATCATCAACAGCAAACAGAGGTTTGTGTGGCCCGAGAGCTCTTGCTTCTGCAATTGATTCAAAAACAGCCTTAGGAGCATCTACCAAATTGAACAATTGATTAAAAGAAGAGATCACAAAGTAGATCGGCTGCATAATATCTATGCGGTAAAGCGTTCTAAAAACTTCAACAAGATCTAATTCATATCTTTGCGGTTTATTGCTTAAAGCATACTTAGATTCGTTTACCGAAGAAACAATGCCCGCACCATAAATTTGTAAATCTTTGTTGGATTGAATCAGACCAAATTCCACTGTAAACCAATAAAGTCGTGCAAGCATTATTTGGTCTTCAGCACCAGCACTTGCAGCTAACTCACCAAACTTTTGCATAAAATCGGTATAGACCTCATTCATCAATAGCGGGCAGTGACCAAATATCTCATGAAAAATATCTGGTTCTTGTAAATATTCAAAGTCATCTCTGGTACGAATAAATGTTGCTGCTGGAAACTTCTTCTCTGCCAGTAAGCCAAAAAAACGTTCAAATGATATCAAGGAAGGAACGCCTTCAATTCCCCAGCCTGTTTTTTTCTTAAGTGTTTCATTTATATTTTTTAATTGCGGCACACTATTTCTTGGCAATCCAATTTCTTCAAGGGCTGACATGTATTCAGGACAGGCTATGCCAGGCAACGATTTTTCCTGTGCTGCGTAGAGTTTTGCCCAAATTTTGTGTTCGGTATCTGAATAAGTTCTATAGCCATTTTTATCTGGAACTTTGGAAACATATTGAGTTTGATTGTGCATTACAGATTCCATAACTTGATAAGGGAAGTTTTAGTTTTTAACTTTTCCTCTGCGAAATAACCAAAAACCAAGACCAAATGAACAGAAGGCAAATATAGCTTCAGCAATTAAAGCTTCATTTTGACTGGTGCCATAAAAGTTAATAGCCATTAGATTGAATACAAAAGCAGATGCATAAATAGTGCCTGAAGCAAAAAACCATGTGGGATTTAAAGTAAAAATGCCTAGCAAATAAAAAATTGCATTTGCCATAAAAAATGCCGTCATATCTCTGATTAGAGTATTCCTGCCTAAATCTGATATTTCACTAAAATTAAAACCAAAACTTTCAGCAGCTGTTGCAGGATCAAAAATCCAACTTGCTGTAATTGAGAATATAAGAATAAGAGGTAGGCATGCTAGGAATCTAATTACACTCTTAACAGTAAAGTCTTTTTGTATCAATTTAAAGTAACTTAGCCCACCGATATAGCCAGCAACAATATGCAAAGTCTGGCCAAATAATGTTCTATTACCGGCAATAGGATGAGTCTTAAAAAGCAGCTCAACCATAAGAATAAGCGCTACACCAACAGCAACGCCTCCAGCCAAGCCATAGAGATGTGCATTTTTAACTTTAAATACTTTTGCAATGAGAGCTGCAACTGAAAAAGCAATAGCAAAACCAATTGCAAAAACAATTATTAAAGGCAGTCCTAATGAAAAAAGGTCAAACAGTATGACTTTAAGCCATATAAATAAATTGGGCTGCATTTCAGACATGCCTAGCCAGATTAAGTTGGAGACGGAAGTAATTGGTGTAACTAATGCAGCAGTAATAGCAGCTGCAGCAATCAAAAAGATTGGATATTTCAATATCTGCATTATTTTGTTAATTCGATAATTCTTCCATCAGGACCATCAACTAGCAGAATCAGTGAACCTTTAGGTGTCTGATAAATATTTCTGATTCTTGCATCGAGGTCAGAAAATAAAATTTCCTCCTCTACTTGTCCATTGGTTATGCTTAACTTTCTTACATCTTTAGAAGCCAATGCTGAGACAAAATAGTGTCCATCCCACTCTGCGAAATAATCACTTTCATAGAATAAGAAGCCTGAAGGCGCAATTGACGGACGCCAGTACTTTAATGGCTGTTCCATGCCCTCTTTTTCTGTAAATGGTGTAATTTGTGCACCCGAATAATCAATACAATAACAAATGGCAGGCCATCCATAATTCTTTCCAGGTTCGATAATATTTAATTCATCTCCACCTCTAGGACCATGCTCGTGTTCAATAATTGCTCCATCGGATAAAACGAGTAAACCTTGCATATTTCTATGCCCATAGCTATAGATTTCTGGTAAAGCTCCATCTATGCCAACAAATGGATTGTCCTCAGGAACGCTGCCGTCAAGATTTAACCGCACTATTTTCCCATAATGGTTATCTAAGGTTTGAGCTTTTTCTCTTTTGTCATAGGCATCGCCACTAGCAATTAGTATTGTTGAATCTGGTAAAAAAGCCATTTTTGCACCAAGGTGAATTGGCACTCTTCTTGGAGCTTTGGCTTTAAATATGACTGAGAAATCTTTTAGCTCATCGGCAACCAACTTTCCTTTCCCTACAAATAGAGTTACAGCATTGTCTTGTTCAGGATCCTTAGCCGAATAACTTAGATAGATGAGTCCGTTGTCAGAAAAGTTTGGATCTACCTTCACATCAGATAGTCCACCTTGACTTCCATATGCTACTTCAGGCACTCCTTCGACTGTGTAGAGCTTTTCACCTGTGGTCAGTGATATTACCGATAATTCTCCAGATAAATCTGAAAGTAAAAATTGATCTTGGTTGATAAAAGCCAAACTCCATGGATCTTTTTGTGCTTCACCAATTTGCTGAAATTTAAACTCTGCTGAAGCCAGCAAATTGCTTATTACCAATAGAAAAAATGTTTTTAATAAATCTCTCATAGAAATTACCCCTATAAATCTATCTTACATTAAACTGTTTAATTAGGGCTTATGAAAAATAAATTTCTGTTACTTATACTCATTGTCATTTCTTCCTGCTCTGATCAGCCTGACTATGATTTAATCATTAAGAACGGAAGCATCATTGATGGCAGTGGACAGCCAAGATTTACAACAAATATTGGGATAAAAGACGATACCATCCATGTGCTTGGTGCACTTGATTCTAGAACTGCAAAAAAATACATTGATGCAACTAATTTAATCGTAGCTCCAGGTTTTATTGATGTTCATACTCATGCTGTACGAGGTATTTTTGATGTACCAACAGCCGATGCCTTTTTGTATCAAGGAGTAACCACACTCACGGATGGCAACGATGGAAGTTCTCCTTTTCCCATAGGTCAGCATTACCAAAAAATTGAAGAAATAGGCATTTCACCTAACTGGGCGGTATTTGTGGGACAAGGGACCATCAGAGAAGAGGTAATGGGACTAGAAAATAGAGCCCCTACTTCAAGTGAACTTGAAAAAATGAAAGAGTTGACAAAAGAGGCTATGAAGGAAGGTGCATTAGGTCTGTCCTCAGGTTTGTTCTATGTGCCAGGGAACTTTAGTTCCAAGGAGGAAATTATAGCGCTGGCTGAAATTGTTGGAGATAGAGGTGGAATCTATATCTCACATATGAGAGATGAAGCTGACAAAATTCTTGATTCAGTGGCCGAGACAATTGAAATTGGTATAGCAGGAGGTTTGCCTGCACACATTACCCATCATAAAGTTATTGGTAAAGAAAACTGGGGCTTATCTTTGCAAACACTTGCTATGGTTGATGAGGCAAATAAAAAAGGTCACGATGTTTATCTTGATCAGTATCCCTATACAGCATCGCAAACAAGCATCACAGCATTAATACCACAATGGGCTCAAGCTGGGGGGCGAAAAGCACTTTTAGATCGACTTAACAATAAAGAGGTTCGCCAACAAATTAAAGAAGAGGTTGTTAGAAAGATTCTAATTGATCGAGGTGGTGGCCATCCTAAAAATGTTGTCATTTCTGAAGCCAAATGGGATGCTTCTCTTGAAGGCAAAAACCTTGCAGAAATAACACTGGCTAAAGGGATTGAGCCTACACCAGAAAATGCTGCAGAAACCGTCTTTGAAATCATTGAAGGTGGTTATGCCCGAGCAGTATTTCATGCAATTAGTGATGATGATGTTAAATTTATTATGCAGTATCCAAATGCTGCTATTGCTTCAGATGGACCACTCATGCCTTTTGGCGAAAGCAGACCACATCCAAGATCTTATGGCACCTTTCCGAGAGTTCTTGGCAAATATGTCAGAGAGAGCAATGTCATAAGTCTAGAAGAGGCTGTTAGAAAAATGACGTCTCTGCCTGCCAAAATCATATCACTCAATAAAAGAGGATTAATTAAAGAAGGTTACTATGCTGATATTACTATTTTTGACCCTGAGAAGATTTCTGATAATGCGACCTTTCAAGACCCCCATCAATATTCAACAGGAGTTGAATATGTAATAGTGAATGGACAAATTGTTGTAAGTGATGGAGTTCACAATCTTTCAAAACCAGGAAGGGTACTTTTTGGTCCTGGGAAGGTAAATTAGATTTCTTCTTCTGCAAAATGCATAACATCATGCTCCTCTAGGCGAGCAATTAGCTTATTGCCCATTGCTGGTGCTGTGGTGTAAATGCCTCCAGGAAGATCTGCACAATCCTCAAGCAAACATATGCCACTTTCAGCGATCATTTTTGATGTTGAGCCATAACCAGGGTCTAGATTTCCTTTTACTGCAACTTGCATTTTATTTGTCTCATCCACTCCAAGAAAAACTAAATCATAGCTTCCAGCTTCTCGCGATTCTTTTGAAGGGCCCTCACCTGGCTTGGGAACATTTTCCCCCATCAAAGGATTTACTGAAGCAATGAAATCCGCCGTCTCTTTGCCCTTGTCACCGTCACCAGCCATCATCATTTCACTGTAAATTAAGTCTTTGCCATATAGATGTGAGAGTAATTTATTTGATCTATGAACATTTTTAGTATTAATTGGCGCCATAATAAAAGGAGCCATCCATTGATTAAAATCTTCATCGTAAACAACCGCATTGCCATCCGGTTGAGCAGGACCCTCGAATCCTTCTGCTAAAGAAAATGGATTCATGAGTATGTTAATCATATTTGGATCTTTTCTAATTGATTGGAGCGTGGCATTTAAAGAGGCTGCCGTGCCTCCAGAGAACTCGCCAACCATCGACCTTACACCACATTTTACTGTTGAGAATGGGCCCCCATACTTTTCCATTGCTTTTTGCTGAAGGAAAAATACTCCTAAATCCGATGGTATTGAATCAAATCCACAACTATGAACAATTCTTGCTCCAGACTCTTTTGCAACCGATTGATGTTCTTGCATGTAATGCATCCAACCAGGTTCACCGCTTAAATCTACATAATGAACCCCAAGCTCCGCACATTTTTTAACAATATCACTGCCATATAATTGATAAGGACCTACTGTAGTGATTAATACATTTGTCTTTGATACAGCATCATGAATAGACGCTAAATTCGAAGAGTCCAACACCTCAATGGGTGCTTCTATTTTCATTTCAGCTAAAACTTGCTCTAGCTTTGACTTATTTCTACCGGCAACTGCCCAATTGAGCTCCTTGCCATATTCGTTCTGAAAATACTCAGCAACCAATCGTCCTGTGAACCCACTGGCACCAAAAATTAAATAATCATATGTTTTATTACTCATAGCTCTCTCCTATTAAATTAGACTTAAATAAATAAACTTCTTTTTCCCAACTTGGATGAGAGTCTTTTTATTTTGCTCAATCTTAAAATCTTTAGATTCTACTTTATTCTGATCGATTTTAACTGCTCCTTGTTTGATCAGACGTAGTGCCTCAGATGTGCTTGTTACCATACCTAAATCCTTAAGGATATTTGGTAATGCAAGTTCACCTGAAAACGGAATTTCTTTTTCTTCGATATTAGTGGGCAACTCATTTTTAGCAAACTTTTTAAAGAAATTTTCTTTAGCCTCTTCTGCATCTTTTGTGGAAGTAAATCTTTCTGCAAGCTCATAAGCTAATTCTATTTTTGCATCTCTTGGATTGGCCCCATTATCAATGCTCTTTTGTAAATCATCGATGTCTGAGGGTGGGCGAAGACTAAGAAGATCAAACCACTTAAACATAATCTCATCTGAAATAGACATAGTCTTGCCAAAAATCTCGTCGGCACTCTCAGTTATGCCAATGTAATTTTGCCCACTTTTTGACATCTTTTTTACACCATCAAGACCTTCTAACAGAGGCAAAGTAATAATAGTTTGAGGTGACATATCGCTATTTCTCTGTAGATCACGTCCTACCAATAAATTAAATTTTTGGTCGGTACCTCCCAGCTCGATATCTGCTTCAAGCTCGACGGAATCGTAACCTTGCATTAGAGGGTATAAGAATTCATGTATTGAGATTGGTTGGTTGTTTTTATATCTTTTTGAGAAATCATCACGTTCAATCATTCTTGCCACTGTGGATTGCGCTGCAAGTTTGATCATATCAGCAGCTGACATACTGTCGCCCCACCTAGAATTGAAATCAACAATCGTTTTTTGTGGGTCAAGTACTTTATAGACTTGTTCTTTGTAGGTTTGAGCATTTTCTTTTATTTCATTGTCGGTTAATGGAGGTCTGGTTTTATTTTTTCCACTTGGATCACCAATTCTTCCAGTGAAATCACCAATAAGAAAAATAACTTTATGGCCTAAATCCTGAAATTGGCGCATTTTTCTTAGGATTACTGTATGACCTAAGTGTAGATCTGGTGCAGTAGGGTCAAATCCGACTTTAATTGTAAGAATTTTCTTATCTTTGAGCTTTTGAACAAGATCATCTTCACCTATGATTTCATCTATGCCTTGTTTTATAATTTGCAGTTGTTTTTTGTAATCCATAACGAAGCTTTATAT